>ERZ857521.1923-NODE-1923-length-22066-cov-10.874018_pt1 | contig 22066 bp, 13 predicted proteins | sample MGYA00519701_ERZ857521 | MGnify/ENA primary metagenome ERZ857521 (study PRJEB31778, sample SAMEA3449346) | human gut metagenome | biome: human gut; feature: human-associated habitat; material: faeces | place: United Kingdom | collected 2010/2012 ...
TCTGTACTCCTGTACTCCTGCAACTCCTGAACTCCTTAAGAATCTCCTGAACTCCTAAAAAGCCTCCTGAACTCCTTAAGAATCTCCTGAAAAATCAAAACACCGGCAGCGCCAGCAGCTGTTGCATCAGCGTCTTGGCCAGCCTCTCGTGTCCGGCGTCGTTGGGGTGCAGCCTGTCGGTGTCCGCCCGGTTGAAGTATTGCGCGTGCTCGTCAATCATGGGGTACAGGCCCGACAGCGCGTTGAGGTCAATCACCGGCACCGCCCAGATGTTGCCGGCCTCCTTCACAGCGTCGACATAGCTCGCAAGATATTCGCCGCACAGGTTGCGGTAGTCTTCGGTGGGTTGCCAGTTCTTGTCGTTGGCATAGAAGCCGGCGCGGTGTATGGGCGTGAGCAGTACAATCTGCTTCGTGGGATACATCTTCTTCACCGTGCTCAGCGCAATGTTGATGCGTCCGCGGTAGGTGCTGTTGTCCATGCACAGGTGCTGCTGCTTGCGGCTCACCAGGTGCTTGGGCTCGTGTATGCCCGCCATCACCTTCTCGTCGGTCTCCGTAAACCACTCGCCAATGGGCACCCCGGCGTTGTAGTCGTTGGTGCCGATGAATATCAGTATTGCGTCCACGCTGTCGCCGTGCTCGGTGTGCAGCTGCCCTGCCTGTCGCGGAATGTCGTTCCACTGCCTGCCGCTCACGGCATACACATAGGGCGTTATGCCCAGCCAGTCTTCCAGGAATCCCCAGTACTTCTTTTTCGACGCCTTGTTGCGCGGGTCGGTTATCGAGTCGCCGAAGTAAGCCACGCGCTTGCCCTGCCACGGGTGCGTCATCACCGTCTGTGCCGCCGTGGGCACCATCATCAGTGCGCACATCAGCGCGCACGCCAGTTTCTGTCTTAAGTTGATGCTTGCCATTTGTCTTTACATTATATTAATTGATTGTGTCACTTGTGCAGTCTGTGGTTTTAGGTTTGCCGTCCCGCCGTCAAGCCCAGGCCCCGGTGCCGCCTGCCGCTGCGCCGCGGGCCGTGGCGTGGTGGCTGCCGTGGCGTGGCGTTGCAGCCCGCGGGGGCTGTGTTTTCATGGTGCAAAGTTAATAATCATTTTCCAATTACGGCCTCGCGGCTTCGCCTTTTTCCGGCGGGTGCGGCCCGTCGGCGCCACTCGCCCGTAGGCCTTGCGCCAGGTTGCGCCTCCGCTGCCTGTGCGCCCCCGGCCCTCCGGCCGTGGGCCGTGGGCCGTTTTGGTTTGCCATACGGGCGTTTTGGCCCGGCCGAAAGGGCCGTTTCGGCTCGCCGTATGGCCCGTTTTGCAATTCGCTGCCTGTCAGGCCCTTGCGCAGCCTGCCCCCGGCCCCTGACCGTCGCGGGCCGGGCGCCGTGCTGCCCGCGGCCTTTCTCGCATGTTGTTTAAATGAATGCCCGCAAGTTGACGGGCAGTTATATGCGGCCCGAAAGAGCACACAAGATGTTGGCAAAGATACAGAGGCCACTTGCAAGGTCTATTGTCTCGGTTAATTTTGAACAGCTACTTAAGTAGATGTTCATAATTAATTGCCATCAAATTGTGCGCTATTTCGGAGATGCATGCCAAAGTCCGAAGAGAGAGCGTAGCGGGCTACGCGACCGATGAGACTTTGGTATGCGGCCCGAAAGAGCACACAAGATGTTGGCAAAGATACAGAGGCCACTTGCAAGGTCTGTCGTCTCGGTTAATTTTGAACAGCTACTTACACCTATATTATATATATCGGTGATAATAGTCTGTTGCGTCCGGCCGTCAAAGCCATCCGCGCCATCTCCCCCGTGCCTGCCCTGCTTGTGCCTTGCCCGCGGCTTTGCCCCGGCGCGGGCGCTACTCCCCGGCAGTGGCCCATGGCCGGCCAGCGCTGCCGTGGCTCGTGCGCGTTTTGCCCCGGCCCTCAGCCTGTTGCCGGTTTGTGCCGCCCTCTTTCGCTAAACAGTGGCGGCAGGCCGGCCGCCACGCCGCCGTTGGTGCCTGTTGGCGGCCCGGCGGGGCATCCAAATTTGCGTTGTCGATACATTTATTGCCTTAAATTCCCGTTTCGTCCTTATTGTTTCATAATTCTAAGAGACGGACATGTTTTCACCATCCAGCCCCTTTTGCTCCGCAACGGCAGTAGGGTGGTGCGGGTGCTGACGGCATATAATACTTTGTATGGCAGCATTATACGCTAATTATTCACTGAAGATGCGCTCTGCCCGCCATGTTTTTGCCGAGCTTAACGGCCTCGGATATATTATGGGATGTGTTTAGCAATTTTTTACGGATAATGATATTTTTTTAAAGAAAGTTTGTTTCGTCGTGAAAATTAGCCTAACTTTGTCGCAGCAATGCTGCGATTAAGACCGTATTAGCTGGTTTCTAAGGGAAGATTAAAATTCAAAGCATTAAGTGAATCCGTCTCTTCCAACAGGGCGGATGGATATTTAGCCTCCCGGCTAAGGCCGCAGGCTCTGGTTTCTTGGCTTGCGCCATTGGATATGAATATACTATTTGGAATATAAAATAAGAGGATAATAACAAAGCTTTTATGAAGAAACGATTGGCGTCATTGGTTCTGTGCGGCCTGTTGGGCTACGTGTCATCGCCTGCGCAGAACGTGGCACTGAAGACCAACCTGATGTATTTGGCCACGGCCACGCCCAACCTCGGCGTTGAGGCGTCGGTGGGCCGCAAGCACACCGTGCAGCTCTTCTACGGCCTCCACCCATGGAAGTCGGCCTCGGGGCGCAGCCTGCGCCACTGGGTGCTGCAGCCCGAATACCGCTATTGGTTCTGCGAGAGCTTCAACGGGTGGTTCGTGGGTGCCCATCTCATGGGCGGCGAGTTCAATGTCTCCGACTTCGACATGCCGTTCGGCCTTTTCGACGGGCTCAAGACCCACCGCTACGACGGGTGGTTTGCCGGGGGAGGACTCACGCTGGGCTATCAGTGGATGCTGTCGCGACACTGGAACTTTGAGGCTTCTGTCGGCGTTGGCTACGACTATATCAAGTATGGAAAGTATGAATGTGGCCGGTGTGGCGAGAAACTGCAGTCGTCGCATACCAACTACTTTGGCCCGACGAAGGCTGCGCTCAGTTTCATGTACATATTTTAATGCTTCATAAACCACAAGACGTATGCACACTTTCACACATTATATAATATGCTGCGCCATGGCGCTGTCGCTCGGGCAGGCTGCCCGGGCGCACAGCGGGGCGCAAAGACTGGCCGCCGGACAGGTGCGCGTGGAGAATGTCAACGTAAGCAACGCCGGAGGAAGGCTTGTGGTGGGCCTCGAGCTCAACCTCGACTCGCTCCGGCTGCCCGCAAGCATGCAGTTTGTGTTCACGCCCGTGGTCAGGGGGCGCACCCAGACCAGGCGGATGCCGCAGATAGTGGTCAACGGGCGCAGGGCCGACATCGCCTTCAGGCGAGGGGCAAGCAAGCGCTTCGACGCCGACGTCACGGCTGTAAGGCGAAAGAACAACACGCCGCAGACGGTGACTTACTCGGCTGTGCTGCCCTACGAACAGTGGATGGACAACTCCGACGTCGTGGTCAACGAAGACCTCTGCGGATGCGGCGACTTCATCGACAACCACGAGGTGGCACTGAAAAAGCTCAGGAAGCCTTTCATGCCATACCTCAGGCCGGCAGCCGAGGCACGCAAAGACCGCTCCGTGCAGGGCAGGGCTTACATCGAGTTCCCTGTCAACAAGACCACGCTCTACCCCGAATACCGCAACAACCCCGCCGAACTGGCCAAGATAGTAGAGACCATCAGGGTGGTGAAGGAAGACAAGAACACCAAGATATCGGGCATCGTCATCCACGGATTCGCCTCGCCCGAGTCGCCATACGACCACAACGCATGGCTCGCCGAACACAGGGCTGCCACACTGAAAGACCACGTCAGGAAGATGCTTGACATAGACAACTCGCTGTTCCGGGTGGGCTACACAGCCGAAGACTGGAAGGGGCTGCGCGAATATGTGGCCGCCAGCTCGCTGCCACACCGCGACGAGATTCTGCAGGTGGTCGACGACAGCCGGCTCGACCCCGACACGAGGGAGTGGCGCATCAAGCTGAGGTGGCCGGACGACTACCGCATCATGCTCGACGAATGCTACCCGACGCTGCGCCACTCTGACTATGTGGTGAACTACACCGTCAAGGCGTTCTCCGTAGACGAGACGCGCGAGGTGATGAAGACCAATCCCAAGCTGCTGTCGCTCGAAGAGATGTTCTTGCTGGCGCAGACCTACGAGCCAGGCTCCGGCGAGTTTAACCAGGTGATGGAGACGGCCGTGCGCCTGTTCCCTGCCGACCCGACCGCCAACATCAACGCCGCACTCGCCAGGATGGCTTCGGGCGACATCGACGCGGCAGCCGAGTGCCTCGACAAGGCCGGCAACACGCCAAGGGCCATCCACGCACGTGGGGTCATGGCACTGCTCAAGGGCGACAGCAACATGGCTCTCAGGCTGTTCCGCGAAGCGCTCGCAGCAGGCGACGCCGACGCGCAACGCAACATAGACATACTGGAACTGTGACAAGAGGGCTTTGACCCGGCAGTGACGCCACCACCCCGACATGGCTCTGCGGGATGGGGACGGCAGGCCGCAAGGGCCGATGCCATGGTACCAAAAGAGATAAACAAGACCAAATTAACAAACAATTATCAAAGAAAATCATGAAGAATCTGAAAAATTTCTCAATCGCATTGGCAGCGCTGATGCTTGGGGCCTGCTCTAACGACGAGGTCGTTCAGGATGGGGGCAGTGACCCGGTGTGGAACTCGGATGGCAAGGGCTATGTGAGCTTCTCTATACAATTGCCTACACAACCCAACACCCGCGCATGGGACGACGGTAGCCACTTCGACGACGGTACGCCGTCTGAGTATAAGGTGGAGAACGCCACGCTCATCTTGTTTACTGGTGCAGATGGAGTAGAGAAGGTGCACAGCGCCTATGAGTTGCATCCGAATTTCTCGCCAAAAGGCTCTGCTACCGACCAGATTACTACGACGGCAAAGATTACGCAGGAAATCAACAAGATTGATAAAACGACGCCAATCAAGGCTCTCGTGGTGCTCAACCACAACGATTTGTTCAAAGTCGCCGATGGTGGAGACCTCCAGGTGTCGGGTGTATCATATGTAGGCAAGACTCTTGAAGATCTAAATCAGGGTCTGAAGGCGTTAAAAACAGACTTCAGCTGGCACAAGGCTGGCCTGCTCATGTCTAATGCTGTGATGGCCGACAAGCAGGGCGGCACTGTAGCCCCGTCGGATGCAAAGATTGTTGGCCCGCTCGTGACCATCGACGGGGATAAAATTCGCCCCACACGTGCTGAGGCCGACGCCAACCCAGCTGCCACTATCTATGTTGAGCGCGCCGAGGCCAAGGTGACGGTCAACTCAGGCAATATCAACGAAACAACAGTTTCGAAGATGCCTTTTGAGATAGTTGGATGGGTTCTCGATAACACAAGCAAGAAGAACTACCTCACACGACAGACCATTGGCTTCGATAATTGGAAGAGTTATACTTCTGAACTTCTTGCCGGTGGAGCTAAAGACTATCGCATGGTGGGCAACAATGCCATAGCAGACGGCCTTTACAGACTGTATTGGGCTGTCGACCCCAACTATGCCAACATTAGCTCTGATCTTTCAACGGAGTATAGCACAGTTGGCGGGGCTACCGCCACCATCGCCAACGGCGCTATGCTGAAAGCCGACGGTGTGGCTCCCGGCTACTGCTTTGAGAACACCACCGACCTCGCACGCATGACCGAGCAAAACCTTACACGCGTCATCGTAAAGGCTAAGTTCAATAATGGCAATCCCTTCTACATCATCGACGGCAATGCCGAGAACACAAGCTCGTTCATGAATGAAGTTGCTGTGAAGAAAGAGGTGATGGCCCGCATGTTCACCAACCCTGAATTTGCCGCGTGGGCAAAGGCTAATGTTGCGAATGGCAATACTTTGAAGTCTGACGAGGATTTCGTAGTGGAACTGACCGAGGAGGCTGCCGGTGTTCGCAAGGTTAAGTCCATCGCTCTCAATGCCGCAGGCACGAAGAAGATGAAAGAGGGAGCTGAAGCAATGCCAAACAATGCAGTAACAACAGCCAACAAGCTTATCTCTCTGTCTTACTATGCCGACGGCATGGCTTACTATCCCGTTTACATCGCACACTTCGGTCAGGGCCAGACTCCGTGGTCTGAATCCGACTACAAAGATGCAACGATTTATGGCGCAGATAGCGACGCCCGCTATCTTGGCCGCTATGGCGTGGTGCGCAACAACTGGTATGACATCAGCGTGACATCAATCAAGGCTCTCGGCTCTCCCAACGTGACTGAGGTGACGAATGAGCCTGTCGACAAGAAGGAGTCTTACATCTCAGTGAAGATCAACGTGCTCTCTTGGGCAAAGCGCACTCAGTCTGTCGATCTCTGATAGGCCGATACCAACGTAAGCATTTAGATATCAAACCACACGAAAGTCCGGGGCGGCAACGCCGCCGCCCCGGATTTTAAAACCTCCGACGGGCGTCTGCCCATTTCGAAACAATAGCTGCTTAGGCCCTAAGCGACGGCGAAGCAGGCAAATAACGGCATCGCCATGCCATGGCATGCCACAAATGAAAGGAAACAACACTCCCGGCCGCGAGGGGAGACAACAGTTCTTGCGGGACACCCCAACGGGTGATTGACATGGAAAGGAGATGGGGCCTCGGCCGCAGATGCACCGCCAGGCAACCGTTGCCCGGCGATATTGCATTGCCGGAGGCTGCAATGCCAGCCCGGAGCAGGCACGGCCCGCCTTGACATCATTAGCGCGATAAAACAAAAAAACGATATAAATTATGAAACATCTGACGAAGATACTCATGGCGTGGCTGCTGTGGCCGCTGCTGTCTGCCGCTGTCTTGTCGTCATGCAGCATGATGCACGAAGACCGCGACGACTGCCCTACAGGCCTGTACCTAAGTTTCAGGTACAACTACAACCTGGAGCGCGCCGATATGTTCGGCGACCATGTGGGTGCGGTAGACGTCTATGTGTTCGACGCCGATGGACACTATGTCACCACTCTGGCCGATGCCAACCGCGGGCCGCTGCGCCCGCTCGCGGCACCGGGCTATGCCATGCACGCCAACCTCGCCCCGGGCAAGTACAAGTTCATCGTGCTGGCCGGGCAAGACGACTACGACGCACAGCTGGCACGGGGCCGCGACCATTTCATTCGCAGCGAGCTTGCACCCGGCGACCCCATGCAGGCGCTCAGCGTGAGGCTGCAGACGGTGGGCAACGGCGAGGCGCTGCTGCGAGTAGACAACCACGGCCTGCCGCTCGACACGCTGTGGCACGGCATGGAGACCACGCCGGTGGAGGTGTTTGCGGGGCGGCCCACTTACCACACAATACCACTCGTGCGCGACACGAAGAAGATTAACGTGACGCTGAGGGAGCTCGACAACCCTGCAACCATGGACGTGGCAAACTACGACATGGCCATCATCGACCACAACGCGACGCTAAGATGGGACAACTCCGTCGACGAGTCGCAGGCCGTGGTCTACACCCCGCACGCCACATGGAACACCAACGACCGCACCGGGGCTACCGACGCCAACAACGACCCCGTCGGGGGAGTAGGGCGGATGGCGCACGCCGACTTCATGACGTCGCGCATCATCATACACGACAACCCCGCCGACGACGGCGTGCTCACCATCAAGAACCGCACCACGGGAATGGAGGTGGTCAGGGTCAACCTGCCCGACATACTGTCAAGGCTGCGCAACGCCGAGGAGATTCACCGCTACTCGGCGCAAGAGTTCCTCGACCGTGGCTACGACTACCAGCTCGACTTCTACATCAAGGGCGACAGGCTGGCCTATGTCAACATCAGCATCAGCATACTCGGATGGAGCAAGCGCATTCAGTTCGAAGACCTCTGACGGTGGCGTGCGGCCCATGGTGCATCATACTAAAAACGTGAAACAAAGTGGAAGTGGCTGCAATAGCGCAGCCTGACGGGCCTGCAAGGCAGGCGGGGCCCGGCCCGGAAGCCACCGCACGGTGGCCTGTGCCCGGGCCGTATGCCCGCGGGGGGCTGTCAGCCCCGGCGATGCCGCGGCCCAGAAATACCTTCATAATATGCAAACGACAGCAAAAAACAAATACTTGAAGTGCGCGATGGCCTCGCTTGCCGTGGCCCTGGCGCTCGTCGGATGCTCCGGCGCCGACGAGCCCGGAGGCGATGTCGGCGGCGAGGGCCTGTCGTACGTCAGGCTGCACCTCACCATGACGGCCGCCCCAGCCACCCGTGCCAACCCCACGGGGGGCGAGCTCGGCGACGGCATGGAGGCGGGGCAGGACTACGAGAATGCCGTCGGCTCGGCCGTGGCCTTCTTCTTCACAGGCTCGCAAGGGGTTAACAGCCCCGCTGCCACGCCCATACAAGCCGTGGCGCTCTTCTCTTCTTTCCAGCCGTCGGCCCCCGATGCAACGCTGGCCAGCGGCGTCGACCGCTCATATACGTCGGCCCCCATGCTGGTAAATGTGGGCGGTGGCAACTACAACGTGATCGTTGTGGCCAACCCCGGCTCTGTGCAGTGGTGGCAAGACGCCGCCAACCGCACCCTCGGGGCCGTGCGCGACCATATTTACAAGGAGGCGTGGAAGGCTTCGGCGGGCACATACTCCGACTTCGTGATGACCTCGGCAGCCGACGCCTCGGCCAACCTGGCGTCGGCCACTGAAGAAAATCCCGCCGAAGTCACGGTGGGGCTCGAGCGCATGGCCGCCCGCATCGACTACAGGGCAAAGGCCACCTACGACGTGTCCGACCCGGCCTACACCGGCGCCACGGTCGAGATAATGGGCGCCACCATAGTCAACTCGCTCACGGCAGGCAGCTACCTGCTCAAGAGGGTGGCCGCCGAGCCCGACGCCGAGGGCGCCGTGGTGCTCGGCGACGAGACGGCCACGGCCACAGGCGTGCCCACCAACTACGTCATCGACCCCTGGACGGCCGGCAAGTCGGCCGACAACGCCACTTTCACCATCGACGGCGAAGGCGGAAAACCGGCCTCGGCGCTCTACGCCATGTGGTTCGGGCAGCAAGACAACCACTCGCTCCAAGACCTTACCGAGCTCGACAAGACATCTAAATGGGCCTCGATAACACCGCCGGGCACCGACATCGGCGGGTGGAAGCGGGTGGGCTACACGCTCGAAAACACCGCATGGCCCAATGTGTCGGCACCTTATTATCATACGGGAGTGGTGTTCAGGGCACTGTTCAAGCCCAAGGGGCTGCCGAACTATGCCGACGGGCGCACCTTCTTCAGGCTCCGCAGCAATCTCTACGCTTCGATGGAAGACATGATGTCGGCCCTCTACGGGGCGGACTTCGCGCGTTTCGACGCGAGCATCGACGCCTGCAAGTCGTGGGACGACGTGGCGGACTTCGCCCGGCAAGACCTGCTCGACGACGACCCCTCGGGCTACAGGACCTACCTCGAGGCTGCCGCTGCCAAGGCAGGGCCTTTCGACGACGCGGCCAAGGCGGCGCTCAAGTGGCGGGCCTACATGCTCGCCGAATGCGGCTACTCGGCATCCACCGATGCCGACGGCACGTGGCGCGTGAGCATCGACAACGGCGGCAAGTCGACACGCAACGTGCTCAAGCCCTACGGCGTGCGCACTTACCTAGACTCGCAGTGCTATTACACATGGTGGGTGCGCCACGGCAACGACTCCGACGACGACAACGAGGCGCCCATGGAGCACGCCATCGTGCGAAACAACATCTATAAGCTCAGCGTTGAAAGCATCACGTCGATAGGTGGCGACATCCCCCCGGGCGACAAGACATTCAATGTCAGCGTCTACGTAAACGACTGGCTGGTGCTGCCAACCGAGAAGATAATGATGTAGCGGCGTGGGGGCTGCCACAGTGGAAGGGCCCCCCGAGCCGGCGCCATCAATCCAACAACGATACAACGAACAACCCTTATGTACAGAAAAAAGCATGTCATAGATACCGCTGTCATTCATTTGATATGGTTGCTTGCCATCATGGCGGCATCGTGCTCGGCCATAACCGACGACGTGCCCGCACAGGATGACGCGACGCTGCGGCTGAACATCGTGTCGCGCGACGAGGGGCGCCTCGACACGAGGGCCGTCACCGAAGCCGGCAACAGCCACGAGTTCATCCATAGGCTGTGCGTTCTGATTGTAGCCCCCGACGGCACCGTGGTTAAAAAGCTGCTGCCCAACCTCGACGTGGTTGCCCTCGCGCAGCAAGGCAACCTGCGCCGCTGGGCGTCGGACGACTTCACCATCACGCTCGGCGCATACGATGTGTACGCCTTCGCAAACATCGACACATACTACGACGGCCTGTGGGGCAGCCTCACCGGGCTTGCCGAGGGCGACAACATATCGGGCATCAGCCCCTCGCTGCGCTCCATCGTGCTCGCCGACCCGGCCTCGAAGATAGACCTTGTAGACTATTTCATACCCATGAGCGCCTATGCCCGCGTCAATGTAACCAAGTCGACGTCGGCCATCTCGATAGGCCTCGACAGGCTGGTGAGCAAGGTGCGCATGACAATACGCGGCAAGGCGGGCACCACCGTCACGGCCTTGAGTTTCGCAGGCTATGCCGACCGCGTGGGCCTCTTTGCCGACACGCCGCTCGGCGACGTCAAGACCATGGAGTCGAATGTGGTGGGCGTGTCGCCCAAGACGGTGCAGATAGGCAAAAAAGACAGCGTGTCGATAGCCGACTTCTACGTCAACTCATCGCCCGCAGGGCGCCCCTACAGCGTCAGCGTGGCCACCAACGAGCACGGCGGCGTGGTCTACATGGCCACCACGGCCCGCACCGAGCTGCCGCGCAACAGCATTTATCCCCTTATACTGCAGCTCAACGACTACGGACTCGACCTCGAGGCCGAGGTGTGGGTGTCGCCCATAGGCTCGCTGCCGGTGCCGGTGGTGGCCGACTTCGACGCCGCCGACACTTACAGCATAAGCATACCCGAGGGTGCCCAGTTCCGTTTTACCGTCAGGGGCATCTCGTCCGGCGGCACCACGGTGCCGGCGTCGCGGTGCGTGTGGAGCTTCGACGCCGCTGCCGTCAGCGGTGTGGCCTTCGACGGCTATGCCCCCGGCGCGGCTGTGGTGAAGGGTCGGGTGACTGCCCAGGCCGGCCTTACCATACCGCTGGCCGTGACTTCGCAGTGGCGGCAGGGCAATGTAGACTACAACCGTGGCTACACCGTGAGGGTTACCACGACCGATTTGTCGGAAGCCACCTTCAAGAACGTGGCGCAAGGCAGTCCGCTCAACGTGGAAAGGCTGGTAGAGCTGAACACCGAGATGCTGAATCTGTTTAAGTGATTCAACAACAATGGCATTACACATCAACATAGGCATTACAATCAGATGAGAACAACGATTTTTGGATATAGCAAGAATGCATATTTCAGGGCACGGGCTGCAGCCATGGCGTTGCTGCTGATGAGCCTGCCGGCCGCTGCGGCCGGGGCTTCGGCGCTGCCGGCGGGGCACGCCCATGCCGGCCATTCCGAGGCTTGGCAGGGCGCTGCCGTGGGCGGCTTCCATGCCGATGAGGGCCGCGATGGCCATGGCTCGCTTTCTGTTTATGGCCGCAGCCCGGTGGCCGTCCCCACATTGTCCGTGCGCTCCGCGCCCGCTGATGTTCCGCTGCCCGGCGACATCGACGCTGTGCCGGCCGACACCATCAACGGCCGCCCGGTGTACCACAGCGTGTTTTACAAGCTGCACCCCCAACAGATATGGAGAGGAGAAGAAGGCGAGTTGACACTGAGTTACATATATTGGCCGCAAAAAAAACGTAATCCCTTCAAGGACAAGGGAATGTTTGCCTTTCTTAGTTGCCTCATGGCGCCGGGAACGCGCCATATTTTCCATCATAGAGACACACTTGGCGATGGCGTAAACTTGCGTTTTCAGCTTTTCGGATTAGACTCGCTCAGATATTCCGACGGCACCCTGGCCGAAGTGCGCTTTGTGCCATTGGCCTCCGAGACAAGGGTATATACTTCAAGCGGTAAGAAATGTCCGAGTATAGGCCACAAATCATATCACAAGACTTGCCTGGAATTGGTTTGCCGTGACGTCAGGGCAATGGAATTTTCTGCCTATGCGGCCTCTGTAGTAGGCAAGGATGGCGAGCCGATAGACATGACAGACCCGAAAAATGGTAACAATTGGAATTTTACAGACCCAGCGAGCGGCATCAATATCGAGGTAAAAGACATAGACTGCGCCGCCGACCATTCGTATGTCCGGGCCCAGATAGGGTTTATCTGGATGGGCCAGCTAAGCCAAGTGGCGTCGGTATTTGCGCCCAACAGCGACGAGGTGCACTTTTTATACCTTGTGTTAGACAAGAACAAGTTTTTTGCAGAATACCAAAAATATCTCAGGGCACACTTGTATGACGACGACGCCATGCGTCAGGCAAAGTATCACGCCCTGCGCCTGTCTATCTCGGATGTGGGCAAGCGCACCCTGGGCGCCAGGATTAGGGGTTACAGCCTTTACGAAGAAAACCCGGAGTATGCCATCGACGACAACCACTATTTCCTTTCCGACAACAAAGACCCCGCCACCGGCGTGGAGTATTTCTACAGAGACGGCCCCATGGACTCTGTCTTGTTTTTTGAAAAAGGCTCTCAAGACAGAAAATTATACCAGGGCTCTGTCAAAGGCGACATCTATTTCAAGGTTCCGCCCGGAAAGCAATATATAGTCTGCATGGCCCCTTTCTCGCCCGACTCGGTGATAACCGGCGACCTGCTCCAGATAGCCTCCGACCAGCTGTTGGCCCACGCCATGACCGACAGGATATTCTTCGTGCCGAGGCAGACGCTGATAAGGGCCAATGGCGAATTGATTGACGAGGGCGTTGACTATTGTGCCGGCGTCACCCGGTATGTTTCTGCCCAGGTGCGTGTGCCGCGCGACAAAGACGGCCATCGAACCTACGAGGTGATAAACCAAGGCGTGTTCTACGACTGGTTTCTTGGCGACCAGATGGTATTTTCGGTCACCGACAACCGCTTTGGCGGCGTGTCGCTGCAGCAGGCCCTGCTCGATTTCCGAGCGGTATATCCCGACGCAACAGAGCTGAGCGCCAAGGCCACGCCATGGAGCGACGGCGAGCTGACCACACCCGCCGGCGACATGGCCACATTCACGCGCGACGAGTTTGACATAATAAACCACTACCTCAACCAGCCTCGCGACGAAGGCGGGATGAGCCAGTTGGTGCTGCGCCGCCGCGGGCTCGACGTAACGCTGCGCCTTGGCGTCAACAAGTTTGTGGTTGCGCCCATACACAAGCCCAACCCGCCGTCGGGCTCGCCCATCTCCGTGGCCGACTGGGACCGCATCTGCTGGAACCCGGTGCCGTTTTCAATCACAACCGACGGCAACGCCCCGTCGTTGCAACCCGGCTCCGAGCTAGTTGAATATCCATACCCCGACTTCAACCCCGCCCTGCGCATCAACCTGTCACAGTTGAAGCAGGCTCAGGGCAACAGGCTGCGCGTAATGGTGCGCAATGCCGGCCTTAGTGGCAAGCCCGCACCCGTCCGGATTGACCCCGTTCCCACCACCTGGGGGGAATATGCTTATCTCGTAGGCACCGACGACCCGCAATACGACGAGGAGTTCATCAACGAAAACCTGACAGAGCAAGACATCCCGGCCGCCAAGCTGCTAAACCTGAACGGAGGCTTATTTTTTTCCGACCCGGCTTCGAGCTTCATGGAGTTGCAGCCCATGCCAACGCCGGGGGGCAAGTCGCTTCGCGAGGGATATACATATATATATTATGTACCGTTGAAAGCCACTGTTGGCAATACGGGCGTATCTGCCACGTGCTACGGCTCGATGACATTGCATGTAAAGGTGGTTCCCGAATACTTGGTATGGCAGGGCGGCCCCGACGACAACTGGAACAACGACGCCCTGTGGCGCCGCGCCGACCCCGCCGACCTCATGGCTCCGGCCGACGGCTACACAACCAATGCCGCCAACGGCACGTCGGCGGGCTTCGTGCCCACCTGCTACTCGTCGGTGGTGATGCCGGCCGGCAGCAAGTCAAGCCTATACATGCCCGACTATGCGGGCGGCGGCGACCGTGGGGCGGCCGACGGGCGCCCCGACAGCTATGGCCCGGCAACGCGCTACATAGGATACGACATGGTGTGCTACGGCACGGGCCCCGGCCTGGCCAACGTCACCGCCGACCCCGACTTCAGCCATGGCGGCAAAAACGCCTCGGCAGCGTCGGTGATAGGCGGCCGTTTCCGCGCCAACGTTTGCGACAAGATACATTTTGCCACCGGCGCCCGCATGCTCCACGCCGAGCAACTGGGCTACAGCAAGGCTTCGATGGATGTCGAGCTGCCCTCAAAGGCCTGGACCTTGGTGAGCACACCGCTGCTTTCGGTGTATTCGGGCGACTGGTATACGTCGCTCGGCGGCTCGCAGGCCAACGTGAGATATTTCTCCGACCTAACCTTCGACGCCTCGCGCAACAGCCGCCTGCAGCCGGCCGTCTACCAGCGCAGCTGGGACAATGCGGCGCGCATCATCGAGCAGGGCGGCGGCACCACGCCGGCATCGTTCGCAGCCGGATGGAGCAGCGCATACAACGACGCCTCGGTGGCTTATGTGCCCGGCCAGGGCTATTCGCTCAAGGCCACGGCCGTGGGCGGTGCCGCCGGGCGCCTGTCGTTCCGTATGCCCAAGGCCGACGCGGCCTACAGCGTGCCCAACGCGAAACTGCAGCGCAATGGCGCAGGCCGGCTGTTTGTATCTGGGCTGCTCGACCGCGCCGACGGCCAGGCCCACTCGCCCAAACCCTATGTCGAGGCCGGGCTCACGGCCTCGCAAGACGGACTATACCTGCTTGTGGGCAACCCGTTTATGGCAGAGCTCGACCTGCCCCGCTTCTTCGAGGCCAACGACAACCTTGAGAAGGCATACTGGACTGCCACTGCCGACGGGCCCGTGGCCGGAGGCGCCGCCACCGACGGCAGCGGCTGGACCACGCCCGGCACCACGTCGACCATACCTCCCTTCGGAGCGTTTTTCGTAAAGAAGGTGGCAGCCGAAGCGTCGAGCACAGTGAGGTTTGCCCCCGCCATGCAGGCGTTTGCCGATGGCGCAGCCACCTCGCCGGCCCCCGCCCCCGTGCTCACGGTGGCAGCCTCGGCCGGCGGCCGGCGGTCGGCAGCGGCCATAGTGCCGGCAGCCGGTGCAGCGGCCGAGGCCCCGGCCGGCGCCGGGGTAGGGCTGCTGGCCCCCTTCGGCGCTGCCGATGCCGACGTGCCCTTGGTCTACACCGTAGGCTGTTCGGACGCCTTGGTTGTCAATCGCGTCGGCGGCAGCCGGCGCATACCCCTCGGTGTGTTTGCCGAGAGCGGGCAGCGGGTTGCTCTCACGTTCCACGGCGTCGACGCCTTCGAGGGCGCGCGCCTTTACGACGCCGCCACCCGTACGGAGACGAGGCTGGCCGACGGCTACACCATTGCCGTCGACGGGCCCTCGCACGGACGCTACTACATATTGGTAGACCGTCCGTCGGCCACCGGCATCGACGAGGCTGCAGCCGCGGCCGACCTCTCGGCCTACTCCATGTCGGCCGGCGAGATAATCGTGGCTGCGTCGCAGCCCATAGGCCGCGTCAGGGTCTACAGCCCCTCAGGCTCGCTCCTGGCCACGGCCGATGCCTCCGGCCGGGGCGAGTGCCGCATAGCCGGCCTTGCCCGGGGCTTGGCCGTGGTAAGCGTAGAGCTGCCCGGCGGGCGTGAGTCGCGCAAGGTCATCGTAAGGTGACCCGGCCCGAGGCGTCCCGCACAGCCGCGTGAGGCGTGGCGCAGGCCACAGGGGGCAACCCCCGGGTGCCGGCCCCGTTGGCAGCGGCGGGCGCGACCGCACATCAACAAGGATTTTCTTATCAACCCAATAGTACATTACAGAAAATCGTATTTCAAATTTGAAATGCCCGGGCCGTTCGCAGTGATGCGCGCGGCCCGATTAGTTTTTGCCCTGTCCGGCCGTCAAGGGCCGAGGCTGTCTGGCCTTGTTGCCGCGCATACTTGCAGCCCGCATTGCCCGGGGTGGCGCGTTGCGCCGGGGCCGATGACCCGCCGATGCTCCCACCTCATGATGATAGCCCCCCGCAGGCCGCCCGGCGGCAACAGAGGCATGCCCCCGGCGGCCCGAAGGCCTGTTTGGGTTTCAGTCCAACCGTCTGCCGGGCCGATTGCCCGTTGTAGCTTTGCGTATGCCATATTCCCCCCATTCTCATTTCCCCATGCCCCGCCGTGCCAGCCGCCCGCATGCAGCCGGAAGGCGGCCGCACAATGGCATGCACGGCGCAACAGGCAGTTGGAAACAGATTGCCGTCAGACAGGGCACAGTCATGTGAATGTCTTACAAGGCTCAGAGCCCGGGTGTGGCGCGCCATACAACCGCGATGCCTTTGAAGACGTCTATTCAACAAAGTGCAAGCCGACGGCAGCTACAGGGCGCAAGCATCAAGTGGTTTTCTGTCGGCCGGTTTGCAGCATCTGCCAATGGGCAGTTGTCCAAAATCAATTGCCATCAATTTGTGAACTGTTTCGGAGATGAAGGCCACTGTCTGAAGAGAGAGCGTGGCGGGCTACGCCACCGATGAGACTTTGGCATGCGGCCCGAAAGGGCACGCAATATGGCGGCAAAGATATAGAGGAAGCCTGCAAGGTCAATTGTATCGGTTGATATTGAACAGCTGCTTATGCCATTTTGCGCCGCAAAACAGCCCGTATGGCACTGCAATATGGCCCGTTTTGCAGACCTGTACGGCCCGTTTGGCCTTGTCGGGCCGCGCCCTCTTGCAACCCGCTGCATGCCAGCCGGTTGGCCATTGCGCCCACAGCCGCGCCCACCGCAGCCTAAGCGTAGGCTGCGGGGCTTGCCGCGCCGCCGTAGCCGGGCTTATGTGTGGCTTTCGGCTGCACGTGCCGGTCTTGCCGCGCCGTAGGCAAGGGTGTGCCCCGGGTGAGCAGCCGGCGTTTCGGGCGGCGGCGGCCGACGCTTGCCCCGGTGGCCGTGGCGCCGCGGGCATCAGGCCGCCCATGGCCACCCTGGCAGTTGTAACAAGGCCCGCCGGGCGGTTGCAGCTTGTGCGTTCATGCCCCCGTCGGTGGCGCAACGGCGCCGGGCGAGGGCGTGCTGTAAGAAAAACACCATTTGTTTACGGATTTTTACGCCATTTTTTTTGTGAATCGGAATGATTGGATTACCTTTGCAACTGTTATAGATTAGGTTGAAATTATTATAGTCTGTGTCCACCCGGCATAGCCGAGAGCAGGTTTCGTAATAATGATATCACCTTGTGGCAATGGTATTATGCCGCAACCTGGGTTGTCAGGCCATTTATTGGCAGTTAAGCATGTAAGTACATTTATTGGGTATGTATAATATATTAAGATGTTTGTTTGGCCGATGGAGCCTCGTAAGGCGTGTCGGCAAAGGGCGTTTCTCGTATGCCGGGCCATACCATGGCGGCTACGCGAGCTACGTTTACCTTGAAACGCCGTCGGGGCGCGTCTACGACGGTCCGTTTTCCTTTTCCGGCGGGTCGATGACGGCTCGCACGCTGTTTTTCAACAGTCCCTACGACGACGGCATCATCAAGTTTGGCGGCCGTTACGCCAAGGGCCGCAAGACCGGCCGGTGGAAATACCAGCGGCGGGGCAGGGGCTACAGCCGCCGTCTCACAGTAGACTATGTAGACGGCATCCCCGAGGGCACGGCCTGCTACATAGGCCGTGGCAACACCTACGGCATAGGGCCGCGCTCGCGCACGGTGATGCTCACGCTGTCGATGGCGGGCGGCAAGCCCGTGGGCCCCATCAGCGGCCGTTTCGGCGACATCCCCTTCAGCGGGCAGTGCGACGCCGACGGCTATCCCGACGGCATGTGGGTTTACGGCTCCACGTCGCGCAAGCGCACGTCGGTAGACTATGAGCATTGGGAGCACGGCAAGCTGCTGGAGTCTTACTCGCTCGACTTCTCCACGGGCCACAGGCGCGAGAAGGCGCCCTCGATGCTGGCCTTGGTGAAAGACATCATCTGCGAAGAGTGCATTCCTCTGGTCAACTCGGTGCGCCGCAACGCAGCTGTGTGGGACGGCGACATCAAGGTGAAGGAGGCCTGAGGCAGGCCTACGGCCGCGCGCGGCCATGAGTTTATGAAACCCAAAAAGGTTCACCAGATAAATCCAGGAGGCTTCTTAGGAGTTAAGGAGTTAGGAAGTTAAGGAGTTAAGACATTAGTTATGGGCTTGTTTTGGAGGCGGGAAACAGGAGATGGGAGTACTGACAATAGTCATGGAAACATAGCAGCTCTGGGAGCATTGGGAAAGTGTTGCAGTAAGAGATGATAGTCAAATACTATTGTCCTCTAACTCCTTGTAACTTCTTCTACCTCCCTCTACCTCCATTCTTACCTCCTAAAAAGCCCCTGTGTTTATCGGGTGTTCTCCCAAAAAGGCTAAACGGGCGCCTTGACGCATCCGTTCAGCCTTGTAAGTAGGTGTTCAAAATTAATTGCCATCAAATTGTGCACTATTTCGGAGATGCATGCCACAGTCCGAAGAGAGAGCGTAGCGGGCTACGCGACCGATGAGACTTTGGTATGCGGCCCGAAAGAGCACACAAGATGGTGGCAAAGATATGGAGGACACCCGCAAGGTCTATTGTATCGGTTAATTTTGAACAGCTACTTATTGCCTTTGCCTTCAGCCGAGCACAAGGTGCTTCATGTGGTGGCCCCCCCAGCTGTTGGTGCCGTCGGGGCGGAACCCCACCTTTATGTACAGCCTCTCGGCGTTGGGGTTGTTGTAGTCTACCAGCAGGCCGAGCGGGCCGCATCCGCATTGTTCGGCCTTGCGGGCCGTGGCCTTGAGCAGCTCTTTGGCAATGCCCTTGCCCCGGTGGTCGGGCGCCACGGCAATTGAGTCGAGGTATAGCTCGCCGGCCTTGGTCTCTTCGGGCATGCTGCAGAAGTCGCGCCCGAAGGCCTCGCGCACCGCGTCGATGAATGGCTGGCGCAGCCGGCGCAGCTGTCCGCCGTCGTAGCTCACGCTGACGCCTATCACCCTGTCGTCGCCGTCGACGGCACAGATGGCGTTGATATAACTGTACTGTGTGTCTTGCCTCTCCACGAGCGCCGTCATCAGACGGTGGAAGTCGTCGGCCGTGTGGTCGTCGCCATGGAAGTAACGGCAGCATTCTTCCGACATTGCCTGCATTATCAGCCAGGCAATTTCCGGGGCGTCGGAAGGGCGCCCCTGTCTCAGAGTCGTCTTGCTGTGCATATATGTCAGTCGCCGCGGGCCTTAGTGCCCCCGGCGCGTTGTGCAAATTTACGCCTAACTTTCCGCCCGGCCAAGCCTTTTATTCTTTTTTATGAAATACTTTGGCGCATTACAGGCCTTTTCTTGTAACTTTGTAGCCGTAACATGCCCTGTCGGGGCGGTGCCCTTGGCCCGCCGCCGCCGGGAATAAAGGAATGAATATGGATTACAACAACGATTTTGAAATCAAGGAAGTGGCCCGCGGCACCGACATGCCGGTGGCATCGGCCCTTCCGGCGCTCATGCGCAAAGTGTATGTATGGATGACGCTGGCCCTCGTGATAACGGGCTTCACGGCCTATGCCGTGGCCACGAGCCCGGGCCTGCTCATGGCCATCGTGGGCAACAGGTTTGTGTTGCTGGGGCTCATCGTGGCCGAGCTGGCGCTCGTGGTGGGCATCTCGGGTGCCATCAACAGGCTGTCGCTGGCGGTGGCCACGCTGATGTTTGTGCTCTACTCGGTCATCAACGGCGCCACGCTGTCGGTGGTGTTCCTGGCCTTCACCATGTCGTCGATAACGAGCGTGTTCTTCATCACCGCCGGCACGTTCGCCACCATGGCGCTCGTGGGCTACACCACCAAGAAAGACCTTACGTCGATGGGCCGCATGCTGTTCATGGCCCTCATAGGCCTGGTGATAGCAACCGTGGTCAACATGTTCATGCGCAGCTCGGGCCTCGACATGATTCTCAACTATGTGGGCGTGCTCGTGTTTGTCGGCCTCACGGCCTACGACACGCAAAAGATAAAGGAACAGCTCATGATGGCCGACAACATGGGCGAGGCCGCCCAGAAGGTGGCCCTCGTGGGGGCGCTGACGCTCTACCTCGACTTCATCAACCTGTTCCTCTACCTGCTGCGCATACTCGGCAAGCGCGAGTGACAACGGCACCACGGCTTTGAGCCTATGACTCTGTTTAGGTCGCTCGCGCTTGGCGCTATGCTTGTGGCGGGCGCGGCCTTTGCGAAAGCCGCCGCCCTCCGGGCCGACTCCGTAATGGAGGCGGCAAGGGGGGGTGGCGGCTTATTTCATGCGCACCTGCCCCGACGTGGGGGCCGACAGCCATGTGGGCGGCAAGAGGCGCAACAGCCGCATCTGGACCAGGGGCGTGTTCTACGAGGGCCTGCTCAACATCTACCGCGAGGAGCAACGCCCCGAGTGGCTCGACTATGCACTGAGCTGGGGCGAGTTTCACCGCTGGTACAGCTGCACCGACAGCCAGGCGCGCCATGCCGACTTCCAGTGCTGCGGCCAGGCTTACCTGCAGCTGTACATGCTCGACACCACGGCCGTGGAGCGCATGAGCCACATCAAGATGCGCATCGACGCGATGATGGCCACCGACAGGGTGGACGACTGGTACTGGGTGGACGCCATACAGATGGCCATGCCCATTTTCGCCATGCTCGGCACCATCACCGGCGACGGGGCATACTGGGAGCGCATGCACGACATGTATATGTACACGCGCAACAGCCAGGGCGGCGACAGGCGCGGAGGCGGCAGCCCGCTGTTCAACGAGGCCGCCGGGCTGTGGTACCGCGACTACCAGTACGACCCGCCATACACAGACCTTGTGGAGACCGACAAGGACTGCTATTGGGGCCGGGGCAACGGATGGGTGTACATGGCGCTGGCCCGCGTGATGCAGTTTACGCCCGCCGACGAGCCCCACCGCGCCGACTATGTGGCCGACTTCAGGCGCATGAGCCGCGCCTTGCTCGAATGCCAGCGGCCCGACGGGGCGTGGGGCGTGAGCCTGGCGGCGCCGTCAAACCTCGGCGCGCCGGGCAGCGAGGGGCCCGAGATGACCGGCACGTCGCTGTTCGTGGGCGGCATGGCCTATGGCGTGCGCGCCGGACTGCTCGACAGCGCCACCTACATGCCTGCGATAAGGCGGGGGTGGGAGGCCATGCGGCGGGCCGTACACGACGACACAGGCTTTGTGGGCTATATGCAGGGCACCGGCTCGAAGCCCGAAGACGGCGGCCCGGTGACATACAACTCGGTGCCCGACTTCCAGGATTTCGGCATAGGGTGCTGGCTGTGGGGAGCAGCCGAGGTGCATGCCCTGGCCGTAAGCACCGGCGAGGGCGGTACGTCGGCAGTGGGCGGCGCGCGTGTCAGCCCGGGCAGCGACGGGGTGTACTACGACCTGTCGGGGCGCAGGGTGGACAGCCCCGTGCACGGACGCATTTACATCCGCGGCGGGCAAAAGGTGGCTTACTGACGGCTGCACGGGCCCTTGCCTGACCATCCGCCAACCCGCAGGCTGGCTTCGGCACCGCCCTTGGCGCCAGGCCGGCGGCTTTCACTGGGCGTTTTTCTTTTCAATGTGTTTCACCGGCAGTTTCCTTTCACTGCATTTTTTCTAATGATTGTCCGCATCCGGGCAAATGCGGGCATTCATATATATTATATATTGTATGCCATATATTGTGCTTGATGTTTGTCAAGTGAAATATAAAAAAACGTTTTCCAGAGGCAAAAAAATCCGCGAATGTTTTGTGGTTTGTGAAAAAGTGCCTACCTTTGCATCCGCTTTCAGGGAAC
>ERZ857521.1930-NODE-1930-length-22006-cov-4.911257_pt1 | contig 22006 bp, 21 predicted proteins | sample MGYA00519701_ERZ857521 | MGnify/ENA primary metagenome ERZ857521 (study PRJEB31778, sample SAMEA3449346) | human gut metagenome | biome: human gut; feature: human-associated habitat; material: faeces | place: United Kingdom | collected 2010/2012 ...
GAAAAGCTTATAAATAGCTTGTTTCTAACAGATTCCTATTTGTGTATCGAATTTTTTCTGAAAAAGAGGCATGGGATTTAATTAGCCATTAAAAGCCCCATGCCTCTTGTTTTTCTTGTTTTATTTGCTTGAATTCTTTTTTTCTAAGCGGGTAATGATTATCTTTGTAGAAATAATCTCTAAAAAATTAAAGGCTATGAAGTACAAATTGTTGGTAGTCGATGTAGACGGCACCTTGCTGAACGACCAGAAAGAGATAACTCCGCATACACGCTCGGCCTTGATGAAGGCCCAGCAGATGGGGGTGCATGTTGTATTGTCTTCCGGACGTCCTACCGGAGGAATTCTTCCCTTGGCGAAAGAATTGGAGCTGAATAATTATGGGGGATTTGTTATTTCCTACAACGGTGCGCAAATCATAGATATGACAAGTGGAAAAATCCTGTTCGACAAACGGATTGACCCTATGCTGATGCCTTATTTGTATAAGAAAGCAAAGAAAAATGATTTCGCTATTTTCACCTATAAAGGAGAATGTATTTTGACAGATTGTCCGGATAATCCGCATATTCAACAGGAGGCGGATCTGAATAATCTGCATGTTCAGGCTGTGGCCGATTTTCCTGCTGCAATTGACTTTGAGCCCTGCAAATGTATTTTAGTGAGCGATGATGAAGAGGAACTGGTGGGGTTGGAGAATCATTGGAAGCGAAGACTGGCGGGCGCGGCCGAGGTATTCCGTTCCGAAGATTATTTCCTGGAAGTGGTCCCGCCGACGGTAGATAAGGGAAACACCCTTGCGCTCCTGATGGATATGTTGAAATTGGATAAAGAAGAGGTTATGGCCATAGGAGATGGCGCGGCTGATGTACCGATGCTTCAGCTGGCCGGACTGGCCGTAGCGATGGGGAACGCCCGGGATTCGGTGAAGGTTTGTACGGACCAGACGACATTGACCAACGGGCAGGATGGCGTGGCGGTAGCTATCGAGACCGCTATCTTGTCAACCATCCGTCCTACGGAGATACCGCTTGACCAGTTGAACGCACGTGCCAAACATGCTTTGATGGGTAACCTGGGTATTCAATATACATACGCTTCGGAAGACCGGGTTGAGGCTACCATGCCGGTGGATGAACGCACGCGCCAGCCGTTTGGCATTTTGCATGGAGGAGCCACATTGGCTCTGGCGGAAACTGTGGCAGGATTGGGCTCGATGCTCTTGGTGAAGCCGGATGAAATCGTGGTGGGAATGCAAGTGAGCGGAAATCATATCTCATCGGCACACGAAGGGGATACGGTACGCGCAGTGGGTACGATTGTCCATAAAGGACGTTCATCGCATGTATGGAACGTAGATGTGTTCACCTCGACCGACCGTTTGGTATCTTCCATTCGTGTAGTAAACAGTGTGATGAAAAAGAAATGATGACAGAAGAATCTTATTCGGTAATAGACAGGTTAATACGACAAGGGAGGTGCTTCGCGTTGTGGCGCATTCCGGGTGAAGATACAGTTCATTTCCGGATGCAGACCACCGGAAGCCCTGACCTATTTTATGATTTATCGGCATTGAACGGGCGGAGCGGTTTTGTAATCGCTCCGTTTTATGTTTCAGAAAAGCATCCGATTGTGCTGATTCAGCCCGATTGCTTTGCTATGCCGGAAGAGGTGCCGGAGTATCCGCAGATGGACATGGAAGTCTTTGCCCCGAGGGAATTTCATCCTTCAGAGGAAGCTCAGGAAAAGGCGCGGTATGGCCGGACTTTCCGGAAGTTTTGGGCCGCGTTGGACGAAGGGCAGGAAGAGAAACTGGTGCTTTCGCGAAGTTTTACCTGGGAAAGCGCGGAACGGCTTTCTCCCGGCAAAGCTTTTTTCCGGGCGTGCAGACATTATATTTATTCTTATGTGTATCTTTGCCATACGCCACAGACCGGGACGTGGATGGGAGGGACTCCTGAAATCCTGCTTGCCGGAGAGGGCAGACATTGGCAAACGATTGCTTTAGCTGGGACACAACATTTGGTGAACGGACAGCTTCCCAAACCTTGGGACGAAAAGAACATGCGCGAACAGCAACTGGTGGCCACTTACATTCGGGAACAGCTCGGACGATTGGGTATTCAAGCCGAAGAACAGGGGCCTTACTCGGCTTTTGCGGTTGAACTGGCGCATCTTCGGAGTGACTTCCGGTTTGAGTTGTCTGATACGCGGCATTTGGGGGATTTGCTGGATTTGTTGCATCCGACTCCGGCCGTTTGCGGATTGCCCAAAGAGCCGGCTTATCGTTTTATTTTGGAGCATGAGGGATATGACCGGGCTTATTATTCCGGTTTTATCGGCTGGATTTCTCCGTCTGGGCGGACAGATCTGTATGTGAATCTCCGTTGCGCCACCTTGCAGGATAATGGCTATACCCTTTTCGCCGGTGGCGGATTATTGGCTTCATCTCGCTTGGATGAAGAATGGCAAGAGACAAATGACAAAATGCAAACAATGAAGAAAATAATAGAATAATCATTTATGTATTCAGATAAAAAGAATATCCTTCAACTGGTTGCCTTACTGAGGGCTCATGAGATACGGAACGTCGTGCTTTGTCCGGGCAGCCGCAATACTCCTATCATTCATACCTTGGCAAACCATCCGTATTTTACCTGTTATTCCGTTACGGATGAGCGCAGTGCCGGCTTCTTTGCCCTGGGATTGGCATTGAGCGGTGGACGTCCGGCGGCTGTGTGCTGTACTTCCGGGACTGCGCTTCTGAACCTGCATCCGGCTGTGGCTGAAGCTTTTTACCAGCAGGTGCCGTTGGTGGTGATTTCGGCAGACCGTCCGGCGTCTTGGATCGGACAGATGGACGGACAGACACTTCCGCAACCGAATGTGTTTGGTCCGTTGGTGAAAAGCTCGGTCAACTTGCCGGAAATTCATACTTCCGAAGAAGAATGGTATTGCAATCGGCTTGTCAATGAAGCTTTGCTGGAGTTGAATCATCATGGAAAAGGACCGGTGCATATCAATGTCCCGATATCCGAACCCCTGTTTCAGTTTACGGCAGAAGATTTACCCGATGTGCGTGTCATTACCCGTTATCAGGGGCTGAATGTCTATGACCGCCAGTACGATGACTTGATCACTCGCTTGAACGGCTATACGAAGCGCATGATGGTGGTTGGCCAGATGAACTTGATTTACCTCTTTGAACGGAAAATCTGCAAGTTGCTTTACAAGCATTTTGCTTGGTTGACGGAGCATACGGGCAATCAGACCGTCCCGGGGATCCCGGTGAAGAATTTTGATGCGATTATTTATTCCTTGCCGGAAGAGGAACAGGCGAAGCTGGTGCCGGATTTGCTGATTACCTATGGCGGGCATGTCGTTTCCAAACGATTGAAGCAGCTTTTACGCAAACATCCGCCGAAAGAGCATTGGCATGTAGCGGCCGACGGGCAGGTGGCGGATACGTTCTGTTCGCTGACCACCGTCATCGAGATGGATCCTTTTGAATTTCTGGAGAAGATCGCTTATCTGTTGGAGAATAAACCTTGCGAATACCCGAAGCGGTGGGAACAGCTCTCGAAACAGATGGCCGAACCGGATTTCGCCTTTTCGGAAATGGCGGCTATCGGCAAGGTCTTGAAGGCGCTCCCGACCGATGCGGTGTTGCATTTGGCGAATAGCTCTACGGTCCGCTATGCGCAGCTTTTCCAGATTCCGGATAGTGTGGAGGTGTGTTGCAACCGGGGAACGAGCGGCATAGAGGGGTCGCTCTCTACGGCTCTGGGGTATGCGTGGGCATCCGATAAGCTGAACTTTGTCCTTATAGGCGACTTGAGTTTCTTCTATGACATGAATGCACTGTGGTGCAATCATTTGCGGGGTAATCTGCGTATTATGCTGCTCAATAATGGGGGAGGAGAAATCTTCCAGTCGTTGCCTGGACTGAAGATGGAAGCGCGTACACATCGTTTCGTGACCGCTTTGCATCAGACGAAAGCGGAGGGCTGGGCTCAAGAGCGTGGGTTTGATTATACGGCAGTTCATACGATGGAAGAACTGGATGCCGCGTTGTCCGACTTCATGCAGGCCGACCAGCAGGGAAATCCGAAGTTCATGGAGGTCTTTACCGATAAGGCGGAAGACGTTCGTTTGCTGAAAGAATATTATCATGGATTGAGAAAATGACAAAACAACGAAGAAAAGATGGAAACAAAGCGTGAATGGAAAACGATTAAGGAATACAAGGAGATTTTGTTTGAAATGTATCAGGGCATTGCCAAGATTACGATTAACCGCGAACGGTATCGCAATGCGTTTACGCCAACGACCGTTACCGAGATGAGTGATGCCTTTTATATTTGTCGTGAACGGCAAGACATCAACGTGGTTGTCTTGACGGGGGCCGGTGACAAGGCCTTCTGTTCAGGAGGGGATATGCATGTAAAAGGCCGTGGCGGTTATGTGGGGACAGATGGTGTGCCGCGGCTGAACATCCTCGATGTGCAGAAGCAGATCCGTTCGCTTCCGAAACCGGTAATCGCGATGGTGAATGGCTATGCAATCGGAGGCGGGCATGTGTTGCATGTCGTCTGTGATTTGACCATTGCTTCCGAGAATGCCCGGTTCGGACAGACGGGGCCGCGCGTGGGTAGCTTCGATGCGGGGCTGGGCTCTTCTTATCTGGCTCGCTGCGTAGGGCAGAAACGGGCACGCGAGATTTGGTTCCTTTGCCGGCAATATACGGCGCAGGAGGCGTATGAAATGGGCATGGTGAATAAAGTAGTCCCCTTGGATAAGCTGGAGGACGAAGTGGTGGAATGGGCTGAGACCATGATGCAGCACAGTCCCTTGGCGCTTCGTATGATTAAGGCGGGACTGAATGCGGAACTGGACGGCCAAATCGGCATTCAGGAATTGGCGGGCGATGCGACCATGCTTTACTATATGACGGATGAGGCACAGGAGGGAGGCAAGGCTTTCCTTGAAAAACGCCGGCCTCGGTTTGAGGATTATCCCAAATTCCCCTAATCTTGAACACGGGTTATGTATAAAATAGAGATAGTACCAAAGACCTTGCATTTCAAACAACCGGCAGGGACTTCTCGGGGGATTTATACGACACGGCAAGTGTGGTATTTGCGTCTTACATCGGATAGCCAACCCGGACGGGTGGGTATAGGCGAGTGCGCTCCGCTTCCGAAGTTAAGTTGTGACGATCTGCCTGATTACGTGGAGATACTTTCCCGTGTTTGTGCGGAATTTGAGCAGAAGGGTCAGATAGACAAGGAGGCATTACGCCCATATCCGTCCATCCTTTTCGGATTGGAGACTGCCGTTCGCCAATACGAGCGTGGAACCCTGAAACTTTGGGATACCCCGTTCTCCCGAGGTGAGCAGGGCATTCCTATTAACGGATTGATTTGGATGGGTAGTTATGACATGATGTTGAAACAGATAGAAACCAAGATGCAGGTAGGCTTCCGATGTATCAAATTGAAGATAGGAGCGATCAATTTTGAGGAAGAACTATCCTTGCTGCGATTTATCCGTCAGCATTTCACTCCCCAAGAGGTCGAGCTTCGCGTGGATGCCAATGGCGCATTTTCATCGGCCGATGCGTTGGATAAATTGAAACGTTTGGCAGAACTGGACCTTCATTCTATTGAGCAACCCATTCGTGCCGGGCAATGGGACGAGATGGCACGGCTTGCTTCCGAAACGCCGCTTCCCATAGCGTTGGATGAGGAGTTGATAGGAATTCATCCGTTGGCAGAAAAAAAGCGGATGCTGGAATATATCCGTCCGCAATATATTATATTGAAACCTTCGTTGCATGGGGCTTTTTGTGGGTCGGAGGAGTGGATCCGGGAGGCTGGGCGGCTTCATATAGGCTGGTGGATAACTTCAGCTCTTGAATCTAACATCGGATTGAACGCCATAGCTCAATGGTGTGCAACGTTTGACAATCCTTGTCCGCAGGGATTAGGCACCGGTGCTTTGTTTACCGATAATGTTCCCATGCCGCTTGAGGTTCGAAAAGACTGTTTGTGGTTTGATCCCGCGAAAAAAACTTTTTTGTAAAAAAAGTGGATAAATATTTTGCAAATATAAAAAGAACACTTATCTTTGTCATGTCAAAAGGAAATGAGAAATATAAAGATCTATAAATCCTTTTTTTCATAGTTAAGGTTTTGGTTAAGAGGGGAAGTTGCTCGTTGAGAGTCGCTTCCTTTCGCTTTTTATATACTTCCCCTGTTTGATCTGTTTGCCGTGAACTCGCTATTCTATGGAATCGGCGGGATAAACAACCCCTAATTGCCGACGGATTTCATCAATGATTTCTATCGTAGTCAGCGAATTGGCATGACTATTAATGGCTGATTCCCGTTTGCCGGTCTCGATCAAGTCGATAAATTCGGCTACTTCATAATAATATTCATCCTTCTCGGTTGGAACGGTTAAATCAATTGGAGCCGGAACAATTCCTTTTCCGGAAGAGGCGGCCGGACGGGGATGCCATGTCACTTGACCGATTTGATTTATTCTGTTCAGAACCCAATTGCCCTCTTCGCCTTCTATTTCAGTGGGCAAGGATGAATTGGCTATTTTAGAATAGAGAATGGTCGCGTTCATGCCTTCATAATCAAAATTTACGGCACCTTGTCCATCTACTCCGCTACTTAGGATAATGCCTGAAGCCATTATTTTCTGGGGGCGACCGAATAGGACGACCATAGGATAGATGGTATAAATGCCGATATCCATCATAGCCCCGTTGGAAAGTTCTGGATTGAATGCGTTCAACACGATTCCTTCCTTGAACTTATCGTAACGGGAAGAGTATTGACAATAAGCTGAGAAATAACGTCGGATAACTCCTGCTTTGGGAAGCGCTGCTTGCAAGGCTTTGAAGTTTGGCGTGAGCGTCGGCTTCATAGCTTCCATCAGTGTTACGCCATATTGTTCAGAAGCCGAAATCATAGCCCGGACCTCCCGTGCATTTGAAGCCATAGGCTTTTCGCAAAGTACATGCTTCCCCTGCTTCATGCAAAGGATGCTTTGCCGGGCATGCATGAAATTGGGGGAGGCGATATAAACCGCATCAATAACATCGCTTTTTGCCATTTCTTCCAATGACGTGAATCGGTATGGGATATGGTATTTCTCGGCAAATTCATCTGCTCTTTCTTGTGTTCGGGAATAAACTGCGGTCAGTTCGAACCGTTCGTCTTGTTTGGCTCCGGCTATTACCCAATCAGTAATGAAATTGGTTCCGACTATTCCGAAACGAATCTTTTTCATCATGGTGGAATTTTTGTTTTTTGAAACTTGAAGTCAGCAGTTGAGATTCAGAAACTTGTTGCTCTTTTCCGATTTCCAAATACCAACTACTGACTGCTATATGTAAGAAGCTGTTTTGAATTTTTATAAAAAGCTGGAATAAATTCCAAACAGCTTCTAAAAATACCGTTACTTTCTGAACGGAGCTTTTACTACCTGTGCTTTCAAGTTCCGGTTGCGTACTTTAATATATATTTCAGAGCCGGCTTTAGAGAAAGCGGTTTGTACATAGCCTAATCCGATACCTTTCTTTAATACCGGTGACATAGTACCAGAGGTAACGACTCCGATAGGATTACCTTCCGCATCAACTATTTCGTAACCATGGCGTGGAATACCTTTGTCTACCAGTTCGAAGGCACAAAGCTTGCGTGTCACACCTTCTTTCTTCTGCCGTTCCAATTCGGCACGATTGGTGAAATTCTTGCCTTCCGCAAATTTTGTGATCCATCCCAATCCGGCTTCGATCGGAGAAGTGGTATCATCCAGGTCATTTCCATACAGGCAATATCCCATTTCCAGACGCAACGTATCCCGTGCGCCTAAGCCGATGGGCTTGATTCCTTCCGGTTTTCCGGCTTCAAAGATCGCGTTCCAGATAGTCAGCGCATCGCTCGGATAGAAATAAAGTTCGAATCCTCCGGCACCTGTATAGCCCGTATTGGAGATAATGACATTCTTGCATCCGGCAAATTCGCCTGTTGTGAAATGATAATAGGGGATAACAGACAGGTCCACCGGAGTCAGGCGTTGTAACACCTCCTGCGCCTTCGGGCCTTGTATAGCCAATTGCGCCATGTTGTCTGATGCGTTTTCCAGTTCGGCACCGACCGTATTGTGGCTTACGCACCAGTTCCAGTCTTTTTCGATATTGGCGGCATTGACAACCAGCATATATTTTTCCGGTTCGTAATAATAGACAATCAAATCGTCTACGATACCGCCCTGTTCATTCGGGAAGCATGTATATTGAGCCTTTCCGATGGTTAAAGTGGAGGCATCGTTGGAGGTAACCGACTGAATAAAATCCAGCGCTTTCGGGCCTTTTACCCAAAATTCGCCCATGTGGGAAACATCGAACACACCGACACCGTTGACTACGGTCATGTGCTCATCAAGAATACCGGAATATTCGATCGGCATATTATATCCTGCAAACTCATGCATTTTCGCACCCAGTGCGATATGCACATCTGTAAAGGGAGTTGTCTTCATCTTTTCACGATTTAGATTAATGTATGTTTGATTATTATTTAGCTGCCAGTTCAACGATTTTGATTACGGTTTCCATGCTCTTTTGAAGGGATGGTACCGGCAAGTATTCATAGCGTCCGTGGAAATTGTGTCCGCCGGTGAACAGGTTCGGACAAGGCAATCCCATGAAAGAAAGCCGTGCGCCATCTGTTCCGCCGCGGATAGGCTGTACTTTCGGGGTTACTCCGATAGCTTCCATAGCTTGAAATGCCAGGTCCACGATATGCTTTTTCGGCTCTACGATTTCGCGCATATTATAATATTGGTCTTTCAAGACCAATGTTGTGCTTCCTGCATAAGCTTCGTTCATCCGTGTAACCAGTTGTTTCAGCAAATCCTTCTTTTGTTCGAACAATTCACGGGAATGGTCGCGGATGATATAGCTCAGACTGGCCTCTTCGACCGAACCTTCCATACCAATCAGATGGAAGAATCCTTCATATCCCTCGGTATGTTCCGGACGTTGTTCCGCAGGGAGCCAGGATGCGAATTGAGTAGCCAGCAAGGCAGCGTTTATCATCTTGTCTTTGGCCGTACCCGGATGTACGTTAAGCCCTTTGAAGCTTATTTTGGCGGAAGCCGCATTGAAGTTCTCGTACTCAAGCTCGCCCATTTGTCCTCCGTCTACCGTATATGCCCAGTCGCACCCGAACCTCTGCACATCAAAATGGTCGGCCCCTTGGCCTATTTCCTCGTCCGGAGTGAAGCCGATGCGCACTTTTCCATGTTTGATTTCCGGATGTTCTTTCAAATAGGCCATGGCCGAGATGATGGCGGCTATGCCCGCCTTGTCGTCAGCGCCCAGCAAGGTCGTACCATCGGTGACGATGATATCCTGACCGGCATATTCCAGCATCTCCGGGAACATGGCCGGTGAAAGGACTATATTCCGGTCTGCATTCAGGCAAATGTCGCCTCCTTCATAAGTCACGATCCGCGGCTTTACGTTTTCTCCCGCCATATCCGGACTGGTATCCAGATGCGAGATAAAACCGATCGTAGGAATAGAGGCATCGTCGGTGTTGGCCGGTAACGAAGCCATTACATACGAATGCTCGTCAATGGATATTTCTTCCAGCCCTAACTCGTTTAATTCCTTGACCAATGCTTCTGCAAATACCCGTTGTCCCGGCGTACTCGGTGTAGTACCGCTTGTCTCGCTGGACTGGGTGCCAAAGGTTACATATTTCAAAAATCTTTCTACAACTGTCATGGTTTTACTTGATTTGTTTTTTTGCAGGGCTAAATTAGGCAAAGCCGATGAAATATACAAGTTAATCGGCTGATTTCTGATTGATTTTTCCCATTGGCCTTGATTGATAAGGGGCTGTGTCATGACACACCGCCACGTGTTTCCCCCGATTTAGAAGCTGTTTGGAATTTATTCCAGCTTCTTACTCCTGCTTCGATCCATGTCTCTTGTAATACCAACGCCGGAAACGATAGTCGAGCAGCAATAGAAACAAGGCGGTAGCTCCGATGAAGGTAGACATGCCCAGCGATGAAAGATCTATATCCGGCATGTGTAATGTCGGGAATTGCCAGAATTTCCAGCAGAAAACCGTTAATACAATCAGAGATAAAGAGACCAGAACGACCGATATCCATTCGCATAGGGTCTGCCTCCGGGTCTTTCGGATAGCCTCCATTTCGATGCGTTTCATCATGCGCGTCCGGAAGTCGGGAGGCAATGGCGTGTCGGGCAATTGGCTGAACCATTGCTTCAAACCATCATTTTCGGAGTTGTACATATTCGTGTTCATAACCGTCTTTGTTTTAAACCGGATTGTTTTGTTGTTTGTCCTTCCGTCATCAGGATATAGAGCTTCTTCCGTGTACGATGCAGCTTCACCTTGACATTTGCTACGCTTAATCCCGTAATTTGAGTCAGCTCCTCTATGGATTTATCCTCTTTATAAAAAAGCAGGATCAGGGCGCGATCGTCCGGTGGGAGTTGTTCCAAAGCCCAATCCAATAAGTCCAGCCGCTCGGACGAATCCGCTTGTCCGAGCTGGTCTTGAATCATCTCTTCCGAAACGTTGCTCAGTTGGGAATCTTCAATAGCCAGATATTCCACCTTTTTCTTTCGGACGGCCGATATAGAAAGGTTGTAGGCAATACGGTATAACCACGTAAGGAAATCACTTTCGCCCCGGAACGACTCCAGATGCTGGAAAGCCTTTACAAAAACATCCTCGGTAAGCTCTTCCGCATCTTCCCGGTTTTGAATAACCCGGCACACCCATGCATATACTTGTTTGCCATACCGGTCAAACAGAGAAGCGAAACATGAGGTGTCGCCCGCCAGAATTCTTTCTATATAATATGTGTCCGATAAACTTTCCATTTTATATAGATAGACGCAAAACTATCCAAAAGGTTACAGGTTATTCTGATTTATTTAAGTTCCGCACGTGCTCGGTTTAATGCTCTGTTTCTGTGGCATGACGTATTCACTAAAGTATTTATAAGCGCGAGACCGGGAGGAATCGCGTTGCTTATTTTATAGCAAGTTTATGGCAGAAAGTTCTTCTGTCAGAGAATTAAGTCCTTTCTGTATTTTTTCTAATTGCCGCTTGCGAGGCTTATGTACCCCGGCTGCATAATGCCACAATTGGCGTTCGTTGATTCCGGTTATCCGGCTTAGAGCCGCCTTGGTAAAGATATTGCTGTAATAATTGATGAAGGTGGCAGCATCTATTTTAAACTTCAAGGTAAATTCCCCTTGCAAAATATTAGCCGGAGCAATGTTCATCTCTTTGCAAGATTCCAGATAGAGTTCAACGGCTTCCTGCATGTTCTTCTCGATTTCTTTCACATCGTTGCCGGTAGTGATTACCGGAGCTCCTTCAATATATGCGCTCAAGTTATTTCCGGCATGTTCTACAATCACTTCTACGGTTTTCATACTGACCTACTTTATTGTTTAATAAAAGAGGCGGGGGCTTATTTTAGCCCCGCTTGCCTCAGAATGTTGTAATAAGTGCCTTTTTCAACGCCTTTCTTGCCATGATCTGGTACAACGACAATGTGTGTACCATCAGTGTAAACCATGTGGCTACCCTTTTGCCTCACGAACCAAAAGTCATTTTCAGTAAGCAGCGTTACAACGTCTTTAACTGATTTGTAGCTCATAGCGTTTACGACTTTATTACGGTGCAAATATAGTAATTTCGTGAATAATCGCAAAGAAAATGTTCCTGTTTTTACTATGATACGAGCTGTTTATCGAACTTGGATGACTGTTTCTTGCGGCCCTGATTCGCCATCTTTGGCTTTGAGTGCTTTCTCTATCTTTCCGGCCGGGTTATGTCGTGCAAGTCTATAAAAGAAAATCCGCAAATAACTGATGAGCAGATACTTGCGGATTAATATTGTGATCGAGTTGGGATTCGAACCCAAGACCCACAGCTTAGAAGGCTGTTGCTCTATCCAGCTGAGCTACTCGACCATCCTTATTTCGTGGTGCAAAGGTAGGCATTTATTTTGAATCTGCAAGCGTTTTGCTGAAATTGTTTTTGTGGTTCGGGAATATTCGGTTGACTTTATGTTTTGATTTTGGTCGTTTTTCTTTTTATTTGCTCTATTTTTCTATTTTCCGCTAACGCATGATTGTGGCAAATTCTTTAAAATAGGGCGGAGAAGGGGGTGATTTGCTCTGTTTTTGCCTGTCTTTTTGTGGATTTATGCCTATCTTCAGGGACAAAGCATACGATCAATTGCTTAAAAGATGCCTGGAAATTTTGGGAAAGGTGGGCATCTTTTGACGGAAATGTCTTATATTTTGCCGGGAATAAGGACTGTCTTGAGAAAAAAGCTTTGATTTTTTTTGAAATGGGGGGGTGATTTTCTTCGGGAATGAAGCTATTTCCGAATGGGGAGATTTGGCGGTAAATACATGTGGAATAATGATTTAGATTAAAAAATGGGCTTTTTAACTCATGGAGAAGCCCCTCGTTTTGAAAAATCCGGGCATCGGGTGGAAATTCGAGCGTATTTCGGGGGATAATTTGACATTTTGACATTTTGTAAAGTGCGATTTTTTCTTTTGAAGAGGAGGAAATGTGGGTTAAAAGTATATTTTGTTTTACATCTTCTTTTACTATTTCAAACAAATTGCTACTTTTGTAAAGTTTCTTGAGATTGCTTGGCTTAGAAGCTGTTTGGAATTTATTCCAGCTTCTTATTAAAATCAAAACAACGAAATGAAAAAAATAGCTTTATTTATAGTAGCCTTTCTGACCGCCTTGCCGCTCTTGTTTACGGGATGTGAAGGTTTGGACGAGCATTACTCGACAAATCCGAACTATCGGCTGGCGTTTTCGGTAGACACGTTGTCGTTCGATACGGTTTTTACGACAATAGGTTCCGCCACGAAACAATTTATGATTTATAACCGCAATAATGAGGCGTTGAATATTCAATCGATCATGCTGGCCAGTGGCGGAGAATCGGGATTCCGCTTGAATGTGGACGGGCGTAAAGGAGATTATTTTGATAATGTCGGTATCTTGGCGGAAGACAGTATGTTTGTCTTTGTGGAGGTGACGGTAGACCCGAACGATTCCAACCAGCCTTTGTTGGTGGAGGACTCGGTTGTCTTTATCACGAACGGGCAGACCCAGTCGGTACGGCTGGAGGCCTACGGGCAAAATGTGCATCTTTATAAAGGCGGGTTGCACATCACGCGGGACACGACCCTGACCGCTGATTTGCCTCACTTGATTTATGACAGCCTTACCGTAGATCCGGGCGCAACCTTGCGTTTGTCTGAAGGGGCTTCCTTATATATGCACGACAAGGCCAATCTGATTGTGTCCGGACGGTTGATTTCGGAAGGGACCTTGGAGAATCCGGTTACGATTCGGGGGGATCGCCTGGATGATGTGCTGGATGAGATATTGCCTTACGACCGTACCCCGGGACAATGGGGGGGCATCTATTTTACGGGGGAGAGCTTCGATAACCGGATGGAATATACGATAGTGCGGAATGGGACAACGGGCATTACGCTGGAGCCTTCTGACCCCGCGCAGGAGAAACTGACCGTTTCTAATTGCCAGTTTACCAATATGCAGGGGAATGTGTTTACCTCCAGCAACAATAAGGCTACGGTGGTCAATACGGAGATAAGCAATGCCGGAGGGGCGGTAGTCGCTTTGGCTTGCGGAGATTACCGGTTCACGCATTGTACGCTGGTCAATTACATGCGGTTGATCCAGCGCGAGTTGGCATGCCTGGCTTTGGCGGATACCTATTATCCGACGGGAAGCGAGGAGATGGAACAGGCCTTGTTGCGGGTGCGGTTCGATAATTGCCTGATCGATGGAAGCAATGGTTCGGGTAATGGTACTTTGGGGGGGGAGATAGCCGTCTCTTTCACCGACGAGTCTACGGCCGATTACTATTTTAATCATTGTGCGATAGCAACGAAAGTGGATACAGACAATCGCTTCAACGAGGTCATTCTCCGCACGGATGATGTTCTTCCTTATTATAAGATGACCGGAGGCGAGGCGAACAAATATCAGTTCGATTTTCGTCCGGATTCGGTAATCTCGATGGGCGTAGGAAAGGCTGACCCGGCTGTTTCCGCTCAATATCCGACCGATCGTCTCGGTATAGACCGATTGAATAATGGAACCGGTCCGACAATAGGTGCGTATGAGTTTGTACAGGAGTAATAGTGTAGTCTGGCTTTTGTATCTTTTCATCTTCTCCGCACAAGCTCAAGAGAAGGAGCCGGTGACTTTTCAGGTGATGAGCTATAATGTGGAGAATTGCTTTGATACGGACGATAACCCGGACGTGTCGGACGATGAGTTCCTGCCCTCCGGAGAGCGTTATTGGACAAAGGGGCGTTATTACCGGAAGTTGCAGCATATCGCCCAGGTGATTCAATCGGCCGGAGGATGGAGTACCCCGGCGTTGGTGGGGTTATGTGAGGTCGAGAATGACTCGGTGATGCATCATTTGTTAACCCGCACTTCGTTGAGGCAATTGGATTACCGGTATTGTATCACGCACGGGCGGGACCGGCGGGGCATTAACGTGGCATTGCTTTACCAGCGAGGTCAATTTAAATATCTGGGTTCTGAAGAGATAGAAATCGTCTTGCCCCGGAAAGAGCGTCCTACCCGGAATATCCTTCATGTCTGGGGAGAGATACAGACCTCTGATACGGTAGATGTTTTCGTTTGCCACATGCCTTCGCGTTCGGGAGGCGAGGTGGCCAGCCTGCCGAAACGTCTTTTAGCCGCTGAGCGTCTCAGGAGCTGTGTAGATTCGGTCTTGGCGGTCCGTGCCACCCCCCAATGTCTGATTATGGGGGATTTCAATGACATGCCTGAAGATGAAAGCCTTTCCTCTCGGTTGGAAGCCCGGGCTTTACCGGCAGGGGAACCGGTATCCGGCGGGTTGTATAATCTTTTCTATTCCGGAAAAGGTTCCTATAAATATAGAGGAGAATGGAACCAGCTGGACCATTTTATAGTGAATGGTTTGTTGCTGGATAAAAAACATAACATGCACTTGCAAGAGGCCGGGAATGTGATTTATAAACCCGATTTCTTGTTGACGGACGATAAGACGTGGCGGGGAAAGCGCCCGTTCCGGACTTATTACGGGTTTAAGTATGAAGGCGGATATAGCGACCATCTGCCTTTGCTCTGTACTTTCGTTTTACAACTTCCTTGAGACTATGCCGGATAAGAACAGGATCGTCATCGTATTGGGGTCGAATGAAGGGGCCGAGAGGAACATGGATTTGGCTTGCCGTAAATTGGAGGAATTGTTTCCCGTCCAATGGTCGGAAGCGGTTTATACCCAGCCTCTCCGTTGTGCGGTCCGGAAACCGTTCCTGAATAGGGTTGGCCTCTCGTTTACCTCATGGGGGATAAAAGAACTCCGGGAGTGTTTCAAACGGATAGAAAGGGAGTTGGGGCGTACGGCCGAGAGCAAGCAGATCGGTATCATTCCGATGGATATTGATTTGATACGGTGGAATGATTCCCTGCTGAAGCCGGACGATTGGACACGTGATTATGTACAGGACGGACTCCGCCAACTTGAGCTTGCGAATAAGCACATAGGCAGGATTAAGGAATTGAATGAGCGCATCCACCGTATAGTGGTACGAGAGAACAGACTGAATACGGAAATAGACAAGATAATAGCTAAATTAGAGGAGGATGAGGCATGAGTGAGATATGGAAAAAAGAAAATACCTTTCTGAATGACATCAGAGAGATTATAGATGCAGCCAGGCAAAATGCCGTGCGTAGTGTGGACTTTTGCCGGGTACAGATGTATTGGCACATGGGGAAGCGTATTTTTGAAGAAGAACAGCAGGGTAAAGACCGTGCCGATTACGGAACATACCTTATAAAGAATCTTGCCAAACAACTGGAACCTGAATATGGAAGCGGTTTTTCTGTCCGCCAATTGGCTTTTTGCCGTCAATTCTATCGGATTTATCCAATTGCGAACGCACTGCGTTCACAATTGAACTGGACTCAATATCGTATGCTGATTCAGATAGATGATCCTGATAAGCGTATGTATATGAATTGGAATCTGTCAATAACGGTTGGACGGCAAGAGAAACGGAACGGCAAATCAATTCGCACCTTTACGAACGTCTGTTACTGAGCAATGACAAGGAAGCAGTCCTTGCCGTTGCCCGCAAAGAGCGCATTCCGCAATCGCCTTTGGAAATCATTAAAGATCCGATGTATCTGGAGTTTTTAGGATTGGAACGTAAGGCTGCCTATTATGAAAAAGATTTGGAGTCGGCTATCATCACTCGCTTGCAACATTTCTTGCTTGAATTGGGACAAGGCTTCACTTTCGTAGCACGGCAAAAACGTATCCTGCTTGAAGATGACGAGTTTTTTGCCGACCTCGTGTTTTACAACCGTCTGCTGAAATGTTTCGTTGTCATCGAACTAAAAACCGGTAAACTGACACATCAGGATTTGGGGCAATTGCAAATGTACGTCAACTACTACGACCGTGTGGAAAAGACTGTGGAAGAGAATCCTACCATCGGCATCCTGCTTTGTACCAGTAAAAATGATACCGCCGTGCGCATGGCGTTACCAGAAGACAATAAAACCATATTGGCCAGCGAATACAAACTCTATCTGCCCACGCAAGCACAACTGATTGACGAAGTGAATAGTGTGCGGAAGATGGTGGAAGGACAACATGGATTTAATAAGGGTAATGAAATGGAGGATAAAGTATGAGCAAGCTACAGGATTATTCCCATCTTCTTACAAGCGGCCTTGGCAAGGTTTATCGCTTCAAGTGATGCCTTAAAGTGGAATCATACTTTCAGGAAAAAGGAATAATGTAGGTCTTCCACCTTTAGAAGAATATATAAAGTTGGTTTCTTCGGCATATAAGCAACCGTGCTGTTGGGATAAAAACTTGGAAATAAAAGACTTTATACAGAATCCTTAAAAGGTTATGGAGACGGAAATACAAATTGAAAACTTTCTTCGGAAAAGTCTATGTCGGTGAAGCAAGAAAACGTATGGTAGGCATTACCTTTGCGTAGTATGCGATCCCCTTTGTCGAACTCAAATTACCGGAATGAATAAAGTCCTTTTTCCCGGAATTGACGGTGTGCCATAATTGCAAACTGCTGCGTTATTTTCGGAATTCGGGCTAAGTCATTTACTCCAGTAAACTCCTGTCGCCCTCATCCTCAATGCCTTGCATTTATACATCAATATGTCAATATAATAATCATCACCTGACACCTCTATGTGATACTGCCGGCCCATAAAAGCAAAGCCAGCACCCATTTCTACAAGGAATTTCTCCACGTGCTTTACCAAACCGATTTCCACGTCACGCTCATTGTATTGCTCTGTGAAAGTCAGCATATCGAATATATAGGGGTCTTTGAGCATTGATTTCACATCATCTGCTTCCGGAACAGTCAGGGTTTCTGTGAAATTGTTAGCCAACGCTCCATGCTTGCCATAATCATCAAGTTTGATGGCTTCTTGCAGATAGCGTGTCGTCCAGTGATTGGTAATGCTCTGCACCATGTACCAATAGCGTGCACGAATATCCTTAACCTGTTTTATCAATACAAGATTGTGTGTCCAATCCAGATGCTTAATAGGGAGGGTGAAATTATATTCATCCAATTGCGAAATCACTGATTTCGCAATTGGAGAAACTGCCCTTTTTATCATCGTAAGTTCCTGATTATACTCATTGAAGAACTGCACCATATATTGCATGTTACGTACAGTAAAATTCGACTGTTCATCAATAATATATAATCCGTGGTCATCTGTTGCATCTGTGTTATTTGTGTGCAATTTTACATTTTGATACACTTCCAGTTCGGAGGAGTTATAATCGGGATTCAGCCGTTAATCGCCATCCTGACTTTCATCGGCACGGCCTTGGGCGTGATGTCGTGTGCGTAAAGCGAACAAACCCCACATACTAAAACTGTGTTTTTATGTTGTAAAACATCTATTTTTTTGTTGTTTCTTATGCTAAAGCTTCGTATGTTTGCAACGAAACTAAAAAATCATATCTTATATCAAATCGAAGAATGAAAATGTTTAATCGCAAATGGTGCTTTGTCTGTGTGCTATATTGGATATTTATTGGATGTTCATGCACTGATAAAGGGAAAAAGAATCATGTGATACGAATAGATGTTTCTAAAGATTATCCAGAAAAAGAGATACTTTTATCTGAGATAGCCGATGTGCGGTATGTCTGCATGAATGAAGGAGATGAGTATATATATGGTGGATCTCCTTTGTATGTTTCAGATAATACATTCGTTTTTTATTCAGAAGGCAGTTTTCTTTTCTTTACCAAAGAGGGAGAACCTAAATCCCGGTTTAATCATCAAGGTAATGGACCGGGGGAATACTCCTATTTTTCGAAAGTATTGTATGATGAAGCCAATGATGAATTTTATGTATTGGCAGAAAAGAAATTGATAGTCTATTCCTCTTCTGGTGTGCATAAACGGACATTTGCATTGCCATTGCCGGATGATAGACGGGTTATGAGCATAGCTCTTTATGACGAAACATCTTTAGTATTGTATGATTCAGATAGCTTTTTGCGGATATCCAAGGCAGATGGTTCGGAATTAGAACGTATAAATGTCTCTTCCGGCGAAAAGGTTCAGTTATATCTTATCAAACAGAATGAACGGGGTGTTTCGGTCATTGCCAATGTGCAGAATACGATTGTGAAATATCAAGATGGTTTGTTGTTATCTGACTTTTCAACCGATACGGTTTTCTATTATAATAAGGAAAGGGAGCTACTCCCTGTGTTGCTGAAAGAGCCGGGCATTCATACTTTGGAACCGACGATTTATGCTAATGCGTTTGTAGAAGCCGGTGAATATTGGTTTTATCGGAAAATAATCGTAAAAGAGGAAAATGGGAAACTTCCATCGGTTTATCTGATGCAGAATAAGGAAGATGGATCAATCTATGAGCAAAAGATCATGATGGATGAATTCAAAGGAAAACAAGTGAGAATAGCTCCGGAAATATTGACCTCTTCTTCTTATTGTGGCGTTATAGAGTTGGATTTGACAGAGTTGGAAGAAGCTTACAATAGAAATTTGCTTTCCGGAAAGCTAAAAGAGCTTGTGAAAAAAGTTGATAAGGAAAATGGTAACACTATTTATGCATTACTGATGTTTAAATAGAATATACTATCATATTTGTTGTTCACATATTTAAAATTCAAAAAACATGAAAAGATTGGAAACATTTAATACGCTTAACGATTAATTGCAGTTCCTTTGATTCTCCATATTTATAAAAGAAATAGAATTACAATTCTTATGAAATTATTTATCTACACGTTGATTTTATTTGCTTTCTTGGCTTGTAATGGACACAGTGTTCAAGATGACAACAAGATTAATATCAAAGATGCCATGCATTCGGTCTGTCCTATTGAACTTTCGGAGATAACTTCGGGTGTCACTTATATCCCTTTGGAAACCACAGACAGTTCTTTGATAGGTGAACAAGCTGATATGCGCGTATTCAATGCGTATATTTTGGTTTCTTCCGCCAATCAGAACCTGAAATTATTCGACCGGAAAAGCGGAAAATTCATTTCGGAAATAGGGCATATCGGGATAGATCCGCAAGGGTATGCCAAAGATTCGTGGGGAAAAGTGAATTATTGGGTAGACAGCCGGATGAATCATATTTATGTATTGGGTTGGAAAAATGATTGGCAAGTATATGACGTGCATAATAATTACGTTAAAAAGATTGCGATAGAGGACAATGTACATTATAATCTGGCACAATCCTGCTTCTTGATGGATGGGGATTGGATTTATGGACAAAACAAGTTCGGGGTGTCTGATACAATTCCTTCTTTGTTCGCTTATCAGGTAAGCAGTTCTTCTATCCGTACGATACCAGGATTGCAACATGGAAATCTGCCCTTTAAGGATTTCTTGTCTGTTTCTCTTCTTTTAGGAAATTACGTGGGTTTTGGAGGAGATTTATATATGGAGACCTATTCGGGCGATAGAAAACTTTATACGGCTGTCAATAGTCCTTCTTTATGGAAAGCCGGCCAGGAAATTCGGGTTAAACAAGCTTTTAATGATACGATTTATGCCGTTCGGCAAAACCAATTGCATCCATACCGGATTTTTGATTTGGGCGATTGGCATTGGGAGTATGCGGAACGCTTACAGGTGGCCGGTTGTGAAAATAAAATAGCCATTGATTATGTATTAGAAAACGAAGACATCCTTTATTTTCATTTCCATACGGGTTTGTATTCCGATAATTCGAAAGCCTATTGTGGCATTTATAAGAAAGATAATGGTGAAGTGAAGATCATGGAGGGTGACGAATGGCTGGATTCGAAGCATAACCAAGCTTTGCAAATCCGTAACATCTCCAATGAGGGGAATTTCTGTGCATTGCTTCTTCCGGAAAAACTTTCAGATGAATTGAAAGAGCAATTGCAGGTGGGAGAAGAGGATAATCCGGTTATTGCGGTATTTTGAGAGTACCGTACAGGGGGCTTTATTATTGTAGTTGATAACTAAGTGAACGGACGTATGAGAATCTTATTAAAAATCTTATTATCTCTATGGCTAAATATGATAATACTGTTTTCTATCCAAGCCCAAATCCTAATTGATTGGAATAAGGTACAGGAGGAGCCTATTGCATTAAGTTCATTTGCATCTACAATAGAATATATCCCTTTAGAAACTACAGACGAATGCTTATTAAGGCCGCATGCTGGATTTTATCTTACAGATAAATATATTATAGCTGTAGATGCAATCCATGGTGCCTATTTGTTTAATCGGGAAAATGGTAAATTCATACATCAAATAACAAAAAGAGGACAAGGTCCTGGTGAGTTTTCTTTTAAATGCGAATCTCTTTATGGATTCAAAGATGGGATTTTGTATTTGAATGATGGGGAATATTGGCGGGGAATAGATGTTGAATCCAAACAAATCGTGGAAAAGATAAGAAAACCTGTTTATGTTTATGAAGGGAAATACAATTTTATCAGTAATCCATGGCCTTATGGTGATTCGTTGTATTTAGGATATGTCAATAACATCACCGGACATATTGACACAAAGTTGGTAGTATTTAATAAAGAAGGCGTTGTGCAATCCGAAGAGAAAAACTATATCTATTACGATAAAAGCGGTAGAGGAGTAGACCGTCCCTATTTTGCCGGTATGTTTTATGAATATGATCAACATACATTTTTCAAACAATATCAAGGAAATGATACTGTTTTTCAGATGGTAGGTAACAAGACAACTCCTCATATTGTATTTAAATGGGATAAAAAACAAGCCTATTATCAAGAAATGCCTATATTTACTGAGAACCAGATATACATGTCTTATATCAATGAGAACGATGATTATCTGTTCTTCAATTGTCAGGTTAATGGCCCATTTATCCCCAAAGAGACTTTTTATTGTTTGTATGATAAAAAAAGAGGGCGTTTGAAAAGCACTCGGCATCACTCAGACGGATTTGTGGATGATATAAGTGGATTGAACTATTGTTGTCCGGAATTTGCTACGAATAGGGAACTGATCGAGGTGATTTCTCCGGAAAAATGGCTGAAATGGGAAGATGAAAGATCAAAAATGCCGATTCAGAAAGAAATATCGCTTGACGATAATCCAATAATCAGAATTGTACATTTCATAAAATAACATGACAATAGGCCGGTTTCCCCATTACACCCAGTTGGACAGGAGGAAGAATAGATTGTGTAACTTTCTAACTCCCTCCGCTCACACATCGGCATCGCATCGTAAAGCGGCTTTCACCGCTTCAACCCAAATCGGTCATTAGACTTTGGGTAGATTGCCCCCTTATGTCTT
>ERZ857521.1940-NODE-1940-length-21918-cov-4.141472_pt1 | contig 21918 bp, 14 predicted proteins | sample MGYA00519701_ERZ857521 | MGnify/ENA primary metagenome ERZ857521 (study PRJEB31778, sample SAMEA3449346) | human gut metagenome | biome: human gut; feature: human-associated habitat; material: faeces | place: United Kingdom | collected 2010/2012 ...
CCCGCCCCGGCAGAGCCCTCCCCCGCCCAACTCCCATAAACACCAAAGCCCCCGCCAGCCGGAACATGCCGGTCTGAGCAGGGGCTGTTTTGTTGCGCAGGGAACCGCCGGACAGGAGCCAAACTCCCCCGGAGAGTGCCGACCGCCCCCGGCAGAGCCCTCCCCGCCAATCCCCATAAACCACCCAGCCCCCGCCAGCCGGAAACCCGGTCTGAGCAGGGGCTGTGGCGATTGGGTTATGCCGAGGGAGCGGAGGTCCCCGCTTCGGTGAGCCGGACCAGCACCCGCCGGGTCATATCCAGGTTGCAGGTAAAGAGGGTCATATCCCAGTCCCCTGCGTCCAGGGCCGCGGGGTCATCAGCGTCGATCTCGGTGATCCCGGTGACCTGATAGCGGGTGACTGTGCCGTCCTCCCGGGTATAGGTCAGGAGAGCGCCTTCCTCCAGGCTGGCGAGCCGTCCGAAGTGATTGCGGTAGTTGTGGCCGGCAATCACCTTGCGGCTGCCGTCGCTCTCCTGGCGGTACAGGCAGATACTCAGCCGGAGGTTTTCCTCGCTGTAATCTGCCAGCACCGGGAGTTCCAGTCCCAGATCGGGAATGGACAGAATCCCATCAATGGCATAGCCAGCCAGGGGATCGGGGTTGAGGGGATCATCATCGGGCTGGGGATTTTCCCCGTCCAGACGCTGCTGGGCCAGAGCCAGCAGATGGGCGGAATTCTGTTCTGCCTGACGCTGCTCCCACAGGTTGCCGAGGGTAAGGCCCAGGGCAGCCAGCAGCAGACAGCTTCCCAGGATCACACAGATCCGTTTCCAGAGGGGATTATTCCGGCTGAGAGGGTTCATGGTCCTTCCTCCTTCGGAACAAGCCCAGGCTGAGCAGGATCACACCGCCGGCACTGAGAAGACCTACTGTACGCCAGTCCTGACCGGTATAGGGAAGTTCCGGATCAGGGGACGGAGTCGGATGGTCGTGCCTGGGATCAGGATCGGGATCGGGGTCAGGATCGGGATCGTGACCGCCGCCTCCACCGCCGCCCCGGTAGTTTTCAAAGGAGGCGGAGATGGTGCTGCCGGGCAGGACTGTGCCGGAAGCTCCGGTGGAAGATACCTGATAGCCGGCGTTGTCGCTCTCGGTGAACTGATAGGCGGCATTGCCGGGCAGTTCGCTGATGGTGATGCTCTCATTGTGACGCAGGGTGAAGGTTTCGCCGCTGCGGATCACACCGGTTTCCTGGGTGCCGTCCTGCCGTGTGATGGTATAGGGATAGGCATCTGCCGGTGCGGTGGAGGGCAGACCGTTTGTCAGGGTAAAGGTGAAGGTAAAGGCCTTGGAGGTATCACCCCGGCTGCCGCTTACCTTCTTGGTGAGGGTCACAGCGCCGTCTGCCACATTGGTGAACTGGTAAACCGGTTCCTCAGTGCTTTCGGGGGTGCCGGTGACAGCCTCTCCATAGTAAACCCGGTAGCCAAGCGGCATCGACTGGCTCTCCTCCCGGACGCTGTACCGGATCAGAGCGCCATTGGAATCGTATTTGGCAAGGCCGTCAAAGCTGCCCTTCCAGTCATTGGCTGCGGTGAGGGTCAGGGTCCGGGTGGGATCGGGACTGCCGTTGACGCACAGTTCCACAATGATCTCATCCGGGCGCAGGCCGAGAGCATTGTCATTATCCTGCCAGAGCTTTTTCACCTGCAGGTTCACTGTGCCGGTGAGGGTGTTGGTGAGATTCATGCCGTTCTGAGTGGCTGTGTACTGGTCACTGCCCTCCAGGACGATGGGCTCTTCTTCCACCCGGTAGGTGTAAACTGCGCCCTGGTCGTCTGCTTCGGGCAGGTGGGTGTAGGTGTAGGTCCAGGTATTGCCGCTCTTTACCCAGGTGGGCTGGAGCGGCTTGCCGTCCGCACCGTTGACAACCTCCTCAGCGTCGGTTCCGGCCTTGCGGTAGAGGGTCAGGGTGATGCTGTCCGGACGGGTGCCGTAGGCATCGCTGTTGTCCTCCCAGGTCTTGGTGCCGGTGATGTCGCTGTATGCTACATTCACCAGGGTGGTTTTGTAGCTGCCGGTGGTTGTGGTATCAAAGCTGAACCGGAAGTGATACTCCTTGCTGCCGATGGTCACCAGATAACAGCCGTCATCTGCCTTTATGGGCGTCTGACCGCCGATCTGGGTTTCCAGAGCGTAGTAGTAGAGCTGATCGCCCGCTTCATTGTAGAGGGGCAGACCGGTGAAGGTTGCGGTCCAGGTCTTGGAGGTTCCGGTCAGGGTCTTGGTCTGGCCCCGGACAATCAGTCCGGCATCGGCCCGGCCTGCCTTGGCATCATCGGGATTGGTGGAGGCATAGAGCTGCACGGTAATGGAGGGCAGCGAGGTACTGCTCAGGGCTGTGCCCCACTTCTTCTCCACCGTCAGGCTGGTGCTCTTCACATTGGTGAAGGTCGCTTCCGCATTGTCCGCGGTGACCTCCTGCCAGGTGGGACTGCCGTTCACAGTCTGGTAGCCGCCGGGGACAGTCTCGGCGATGCGGTAGCGGGTCTTTCCGTCATTGCCGGTCACACTGCCGGGCATCACGGTGGGCACCTTCTCCCAGACAGCGGTCCAGACAGCGCTGTCAGCGGGGGTATTCTCATAGTAGGGATCGGTGGCAGGGGTCGGGTCAGCTGTGCCGTCCAGTTCCACCGTTGCCGGGGTCGGGAAGCTCTTCCAGACCTCCTTGCCGTTTTCCACTGCCAGGTACTGGAGTTCCAGGGGCAGGGAGGCGGCAGGGGTGCCATGCCAGTTTTTCTGGGCGGTGAACTGCAGCAAAGAACCATAGGTGTTCTTTGCCACCAGCGTGCCGTTATCAGCGGTATAGTTGGCGGTGTAGTTGTGGTGGAAGGTTCCGTTTCTGTCCACAATGGCGGCTTCTGCTTCCGCCACGGTGATATCACGCAGCTGGCTGTACCACCAGGTGTCGTCCTCCACCTTGGGCTGCAGCTCCCGGACACGGTAGGTCAGGGAATTGCCGTCCAGGTCATAGGCGGGCAGGCCGCTCAAGCTTGCTTCGCCGCTGGCGTCGGTATTCCTGCCGTAGATGTGCAGGATCACCGGTGTTTCCACAAGGGTATCCGGGTTAGCGACACTGGGGGTACGGGCAGTCAGGGTGGTCCAGTTGGTGCCGCCGTCACTGCTGTACTGCACCAGCAGGCTCACTTCCCAGTTGTAGTCATCCCGTCCGGTGGTCGGGCGTGTGCCATAGGCGTTGTCCTGATCGCCGTCCCATTCCTTCCGTACGGTGATGCTGGTTGTGTTCAGCTGATTCTGGATAATAAAGGTGCTGTTCGACGGCAGGGAGAGAGCTCCCTGAACCGGCGAGAAGAGACCGTTTCTGGAAAATTCATACTTCCAGGTGCCATCACCGTTTTCAATCACCGAAACGGTGATCGGACTGCCGCCGTCCCAGCTGATTCCGGTTTCCACAACACGGTAGCTTAGCTGGGTGGTGCCGCCCTGTCCATCGCTGATGAACCGGGGCAGATTGATGAGGGCGTGGTTCTTACCCCAGACGGTACTGTCGTTGATCCGCCCGGTGAGCTCGCGTGTGAAGTTATCGCTGCCGAATAGGGTGTTGTACTGATCATCGCCGAGGGCAGTCCTGAAGTAGGACTCAGCATTCTCCCACCGGGAGTCGGTGTCGTTCCACACCTGCAGCTGGAAGGTGACGGTGATTTTGGTGCCCAGGTAGTCCTTATCAATGGTGCTGCCGTCCGAATTCAGCCACTGCTTCCGGTAGTAGACCGTCTGCGTGATGGAGTTGGTGAGGTCGCCCGCAGTGAGAACGCCGTTCTCATCCGGGTCACCGGTGGTCCAGGTTTCGCCGCCGCTGGCGGATTCATACCCGGACGGCTTCACTTCCTGAATTCCGTAGACCCAGGGCATACCGTTGGGAGCGTACCGCTCCAGTTCGCCATCTGCCTTGCCGGTGATGGTGTAGTGCCATGTATTGCCGTCCGGGTCCTTGGTCATGCTGATCGTATACAGGCTGGGGTCCACAGTCTGCGGCTTGATTGCGTTGTCCTGGCCTTCCTGCGCATGGGCCTGACGCTGAACCGTGAGGGTCAGTTCGTCCGGCCGTGTGCCGAAGGCGTTGCCAAAGTCATTCCAGACCTTGTCAAACTCGAGGGTAACCGTCTCACGGGTATCGTCCGGCTTGTTGTAGAAGGAGGCTGCCACTGCCACATCGTCAGCTGTGCCGCCCCGTCCCTCGTCCTTGTTGAGGGTGATGGCGTCTTCGGCTGCCAGAATGCCTTCCGCTGTATAGATGGTGTCGATCACATCGGTACTGTCCGCATTGCCTGCCACAGCGGTGATCTCATAGCCGCCCAGCCAGCCGTCGGTCACTTCCCGGATGCGGTATTCCCACCGGGAGCCGTTGGGAGCATAGTAGTCCAGGTTCTCGAATGTGAGCACCTGTTCCAGCAGAGCGCTGCCCGGATCGGCCTCATAGGCCGCCTCGACCTCCTCGGAAGTCCAGGTCACGGTCTGCACATCTTTCTCCCAGTCGGAGAGGGTGCCGTCATTTTTGATATAGCGCCGGTCAAGTGTGAACTGCACTGCCGGATAGGCAGTGGGTATGCCGTTCTCATCGGTGGGCAGCTCCAGGAACTTCTTCACCGACAGGGCGCCCTGGATGCTCCGGTAGCCGTTTTCCACCAGGTAGGTGTTGATTACCGGGTCGAGGTAGACCAGCTTGGAATCGGTGCCGTTTTCCAGGGTGATGGCAGTTTCCTTGAGGGTGTAGGTGTACCGCTGTCCGTTTTCATCATACTTGGGAAGCGGCTGGGCATTTTCATTGCCGGGAGCCGGGTCAATCCGGAGTGTGCCGTCGGCGTTCATGGATACCACATTTTCACCGGTATAGGCAAACCCGAAGTGATAGGCGCCGTCCTCCAGCGGGAGATTCCAGTTCCGGATGGTGAGGGTGGCAATGTCCTTGGTTTCGGTGCCCAGGGTCTGCTGGAGGGTAAAGGTGACCTCCGGCAGATCCGCAGCGGGATAGCTGGCGGGCATGGTTTTCCACAGCTTCTGACCCAGGACGGTCACATTGGCGGAAGCGGTGTTGGTAAAGGTACCGTCCTCCAGCAGGGCATACTTGCCTGCGTCTGACAGACCATCGGGGATCAGCACGGCGGTGTCAACGCCCTCGCCATTTTGCGGAATGTCATTGTCCATGCCGGACTGTGTGCCGATGCGGCTGGGGGTGGTATTGGCCCCGCCAAAGGGATAGGCCAGGGCAGTATCCTCGTAGTCAAAGTCCGAGGCATTCACATGGGTATTTTCCACCGCGTAGTAGTAGATCTCATAGCCCAGGCTGTCATACTTGGGCAGGCTGGAGAATACGGCATGCCAGTGGTAAACCGGATTGGACAGGCCATCGGTCGCTTCCTGGTCATCGTCCGCCAGATAACTCCAGTGATAGTTGGCCTGATAGAGGGATACCTGTGTGGTGGGATTGCCCTGATTGTCCCGCACATGGGTCACCTGGTAGATGTCCAGATAAATATCGGGGCGCAGGCCGTTTTCATAGTTATAAGTATCCTTCCACTGCTTGTGCCAGAGCACCGACTTGGTGCCGGAGAGCCGGTTGGTGACCGTCATGGTCTGGCTGTCGCTGTCATGGTGTTCGCCCACCAGATACTTTTCATCGGAATAGCCGGTGGAATAGGACCGGATCAGCGCATAGGCATCGGGGAATTTCTGGGCGAGCTCGGTGCGGCTGAGTTCCCTGCCGCTGCCGTCCACCCAGACTTCCACGGCAGTGTAATGGACTACCTGACCGCTGCGGTCATATTTGGGCAGGTTGTGGAAGGCATACTCCCGGGTGCTGTCCCCGGGTTCCAGGCTGACAATCTGCAGCGACGAAGCCGGATTGCCGTTCTGGTCGAGGATAGCCACCTGGTTATCGGGGTTGCCGACGGTGATGGTGTCAGCTGTGTCCGGACCGTTTCGGGTGATCTCGTAGTAATCCTCTCCCCCGACCAGATCCAGACGGATCGCCAGATAGAGCTGGCTGGCGGGGTCAGGATTCGCCCAGGTCTTTTCCAGCTCGGCGAGGAGTTCTTCCCGCACACTGCCTTCGCCGTCCAGCCACTGCTTGGTGACGGTGAGGTCGATGTTGCCCAGACGCCGGTTGGTGACGGTGAGGAACTCAGTGCCGGCGATGGTATCCCGGGAATAGGTGGCCTCATACCGGTGGTACTCAGTTTCATACTGAATGGCGGTATAGGTGCCGTCGGGATCGTATTCCGCCGGAGCCTCGGGCTGGGTGTAGTTGGGGGAGGCGCCGCTGTCCAGATAGTAGGTGGTCAGCGGGACGGGTTCGTCCCCCACCTGGGTTTCCAGGATATAGACTTCATCGGCTGTATAGCTGCCGATGCCGATATAGCCATACCAGACGCCGTCCCGCAGGGTAACCGAGGAGATTGCCTTGTTATCCTCCTTGGCATAGGCCTGGATGGTCACCGGCAGACGGTGGGTGGTATCACTGTCATCGATCCACACCTTGCGCACCATGATGCGGTTGCCGGCGCCGGTGGGTACATTGATGACCCGGGTCTGGTAGCCGCCGTCCTCGGTGCGTTCGGTTTCATAGATGGGGAAGCGGGAAACCCCGTCGCCCTCTTCCAGCAGGTAGTATTCATACTGGTGACCGGAGCTGTCGAATTCGGGCAGGTTTTTGACCTCTCCCTTCCAGGGTTCAGTCTCCTGGACGGTGATGCCCAGATCGGCATTCACCACCGTGGGAGCAGGGTCGGCAACGCCGTCCAGTGTGATCTCCACATAGGGATCGGGGTCAAGGGGTTCGCCGGGCAGTCCCTGGAAGATCTGCAGGGTGACAGTCTCCCCGGCAGGAGCCTGCATGGGCTGTCCCTGTTCGTCCTGCCAGTCCTTGGCTACCAGGTAGTCCAGGGAGTTGTCCAGGGTATTGGTGATGAGGGTGCTGCTGTCGTCCTGCTGTACCGAAGAGGACTGATAGTTCACCGAGTAGCCGTTCTGCTGGAGGGTGAAGGTGCCGTCGTCCCGGAGGAGGTTTTCATCGCTTTCCCCCTGGTAGACACCGCATTCCACCCAGCGGTATTCCAGTTCCTGGCCCAGCATGTCATACTGGGGCACCGACTGACTGCTGATCTGGGTGAGCTGTTCGGAATAGAATTCGTCCATGGTCACAGTGGGCAGACTGGTATCTTCCCAGGGCTCATAGCTGTCCTTGGGACGGGACTGGAGTTTCAGTTCCACCCGGACATCTTCCAGTTCCGACTGGAAGGAAGCAGCGTCCCAGGTCTTGGTGACCCGGGTGGTGATATTGGCGTCAATGCAGTTGGAGAGGGTGCCGCCGTTATAGAGATAGGCGTTGCCCGCGGGGCGCTTGCCCTCGGTATCCTCCACAATGGAGCCGTTCACTTCAATCCGGTCCAGGAGGGTGTCGTCGTCCTGGACTTCACCGAAGACCTGCTTGTAGTGATTGGAATCGGCCCTGCTCTGGGTGACTTCCTTGACGCAGTAGATGTATTCATAGCCCTCGGGGTCATACTTGGGCAGGAGGCAGTCGTCCGCATGGTCGTCGCCGTCAAAGTCCACCCAGAAGATGATGTGCTGCCGGGCGATGCCGTCCTGATCCGGCTGGGGATTGGTGTTCACTTCCACCTCCACAAAGGTGCCGTCGGCGTTCCGGATGGGGGCGGCGGCGCCGAAATCAGCGCCCTTGCGGTACCGCCAGAGCTGGAAGGTGCCGTCGGGACGGGCGTCGATGGCCTCCTGGGTGCCGGCGTCCAGCCAGACCTTGTAGGCCTCGAACTCGGTATTGCCGGTGAGGGTCAGATTGAGGGTACCGCCCGAATAGAGGGCGTCCTCAATGGAGCCGAAGTTGGGCACATTGGAGTTGTCATAGGTGATGGCGAGGTAATCCTCTCCCATATTCTCCAGCGGAAGACGCCCGGGGGTCGTACCGCCTTCCGATTCGGGAAGCTGATCCACCTTATAGGTGATGAGCGAGCCATCAAGATTGTATTTCCATACGCCGGCAACGGTCAGGGTCAGGTTGTCATTGTCCTCGGTGATCTGTACATAGCTTTCCATGGTCCGCAGGATGGAAATCTGTGTTTTCTGCTCATCGCCCACATTCCAGAAGGCGGTGAACCGGAAGTTATCCAGGACTTTGTTGAGGAGAGCCTCCCTGGATTCCTCGGTCGAAGGTATGGTGCCGACCCGGAGTACCATATTGAAGGTGAGATCCCGCTTGAGGACATAATACCAGCCGGGCTGGGATACCGAGTCAATGGTGTCGCCGTCAATCTCCTTCTGGGTGACCGGGCGGAGATAATAGCCGTTGTTCTCCTGGGGCGTGATCTGCCATTCCACCGTGTAGTCGGTGGCGTCGCCGTAGATGTCGGTGACCCGGATCCCCGAGGGCAGACCCTTGGAGTTCCCCTCAAAGATATATTCCCAGCCGCCGGTGCTCAGGTCTTTGATGGTGGGCCGGGGCAGGGCATCCAGCCCCAGATCCCCCATATTCTCCTCGGTGAGCACCGTGAAGTCCCCGGAGGGAGTGCCGTCCTTCGGCGTGATGCGGAAGGCCAGCTGGGGCGCGGCAAAGCTGCCGGTACCGGGCCGGTTGTGCAGCTCATCGTTGTTGTCCACCCAGAAGATATTCTGGCGGTATTCGGCCTGCCATGCAGTGGGTTCGATGTCCTGCACGGTGGAGAGCCACAAAGAGGAACGGCTGGTCACTGTGGAGCCGCCGCTGGTGAGGGTGAGGGTGAGTTCCACCTCGCCGCCGGCCTCCTTCTGGGTGTCCGTGGGAGCCGCCAGCAGCAGATTGACTGCCGGACGCAGGGTGCGAAGCGCCGTTCCGGGTACTGTCAGGGTCAGATCCAGACTGTCCAGATCACTGCCGGAGCGTTCCAGGGTGAGGGTGAGTTCCTGTTCGCTCACACTGGTGCCGCCGATGGTGACCGAGCTGTCCAGACCATCCAGCCAGAGGGCTTCGGTGCCGCCCAGGCTGAGGACACTTCCCTGCCATTCCGGCTCCCCTTCGATAAAGGCAAAGGGAGCGGGCAGGGTCAGACAGAGTTCCAGGGTCTGGCTCTCCACCGTCCGGGCCGCAGGGGAACCGGGTTCCAGATGGACGGTAAAGACCAGATCGGACTGCTCTTCCGCCGACCATTCCAGATCCTCGCCGCTCTCTACCGCGGCATCCCAGTCTGTGGCTTCGGCGGGCAGTGTTCCGGCGTCTGTACCGGAGCCTTCGCCAGTGCCGGAGCCTTCGCCGGTGCCGGAACCCTCGCCCGTACCGGAGCCTTCGCCGGAGCCGGAGCCTTCGCCACTGCCGGAGCCTTCGCCGGTGCCGGAGCCTTCGCCTGTGCCGGAGCCTTCGCCACTGCCGGAGCCTTCGCCGGAGCCGGAGCCCTCGCCTGTACCGGCGTCATTGCCGTCGGAGGAGAGGTCCGCACTGGTGAGGTGCGCTGCAGAATGGGTGGTCGGGGTTTGGAGTGCGTCCGCCTGGGACAGCAGACTGGCGCCCGGATCACCGACAGCCAGAACCAGGGCCAGGATCAATGCCAGGGCACGGCGCTGCCAGGTTCGCTGTTTCATATTGAGGTCACACCTTTCATGGACAGCCGGAGGGACTGCGACACCCCGGCTGCAAGAATCACTGGAAGTTTCCCGGAAAAGTACAGGGTATAGGAAAATCCCCCCGGAACGGAGGGATTTTGAGCTGATTCACAAGATTCTTGTGTGTATATTCCGAGAAGTTAGCAAGAAAATAATAATTATATTTTCTAATTAAATGATACTATATTTGCAGTAAATCATCAATAAATTTTGTGCAAAATAACAAATATATGATGAAAGTGTGACCGGAATATAAAGTATTTTTATGAATTTCAGGTAAAATCTGGGTTAAAAATAAAAGGCGGGAAACGAACTTCTGTTTCCTGGGGCAGAACCGGCGGAGAGCCGGGAAAAGAGGGGCCGTCCATGGGAAATCCGGCAGAGGAACCGAGCGGATCAGCCGGGCGGAGAGGGACCGATCCGGGGGCAGCGGCATAGGATAATCCGAAAGGAGGGTGTGACCCCTATGCCGAAACGTTCCCGGCGCTCCCGGCGCAGGGTGACGCTGTTTTCCCGGTTCCGGCGGGAACTGCGGACCCTGTCGCTGGCGGATCGCTGTCTGTTTTTCATGTTCCTGGTGCTGCTGGTGCAGTCTGCGGCGGTGATGTTCTCCCCGCCTCCCGAAGCCGGCGGGGAGATCGACATCATTGTGCGCACCTCATCGGCGTCCATCTTCGGGTATCTGCTCAGCGGGGGGCTGTCCGGCTCCCGGACGGTCCCGGAATCCCCGGCGGAGGACCCGGCAGCCGTGCCGGTTATGCCTTCGCCGGAGCCGTCTGCCGTAGCGGAACCGGTATCCATGGAGCCGGTCCGGACCGAGTCCGGGACAGCTTCTTTGCCGGACATGACACAGCCGGCAGCGGGCGGATGCAGCCGGATTCGGGTGCTTGCGACAGCCGGTGTAGGGATATTCTGTCTGCTCTCCCTTCTGCTGCTCCGGGACTGGCCCGGAAAAGCCGCCCAGCTGGCGGATTCGGGCAGCGGCACAGCTATGGTGACCCAGTTCCGGGATTTTATCTCGGGGGCAGTGGGATTTCTCACCGGCTGTGCGTCCCGGGGCTCCGGCACAACGCCGGACTGACCCAATTTGATACAGGAGGGATCTTCCCATGGCAACACTCAATCAGGACCTGTACGGTCTGCAGTACAGTGCGGATTTTTCCATTCAGGGTCTGCAGGAAGCAGACATTGACCTGAGCCTGCCGCCGGTGAGCGATACCGCAGCCACAGTCTATGGTACAGTCACCGATGGCACCCAGCCCATTGCGGACGCGGTAGTCAAGCTGTTTGATGAACACGGGGTACCGTTCCAGCACACCATGACCAATGCAGCCGGTGAATATGTGCTGGAAAATGTTCCGGCGGGCACCTATACCCTGGCGGCAGTGAAGGAGGGTTACCGGCTCAGTGACGCAGCCGGTGTGATCCTGCAGCAGCGGGATACCACCCGGATCGATCTGATCTGCATCGCCGATCCCACTCTGGCTCTGGGTACCATTGCCGGTGTGGTGAACACTGTGGATGCGTCCGGTGTTCCCCAGCCGCTGGGCGGGGTCAAACTGACCCTCCAGGACGAACTGGGTGCGGCAGTGGCTGTGACCTATACCATCGACGATGGTGAGTTTGTCTTTTATGATGTGGCAGACGGGCGCTATACCCTGCTGTCCACAGCGGAGGGGTATCTGCCGTCCGCGCCGGTGACTGTGGTGATCGGCAGCGGTTCCATTGCCAATGTCACCATGACCATGCTGGCAGACAGCCGCACTTATAATGGTACAGTCAGCGGTACCATCACCGACCGGAATGGACGGGTGGTAGCCGGATGCTTTGTAGGTCTGTACCAGGTGACTGTGGAGCAGGGCATTCAGCATGAAACCCTGGTTGCTGTCACCAAGACCAATGCGTCGGGCAATTATCTGTTCGGCGGAGTAAGCGGCGGCAATTATCTGGTCAAGGCCAAGATGAGCATCTGACCCTGACTTCCGTTCCCGGTCTGCCGGGCATATAAAAAAGCGATCCCCTTTCCCCGGGCTTGTGACCCATGGGAAAGGGGATCGTTCTGTTATGGAGAAAGGTTGGTGGGGAGAATATCCCCCGTCTGACCGGCAGAACCGGCTGCCCGAACCGGAACAGCACGGAGGAGCCTGTCCCGGAGGCCGGCAGCCGGTACCGGCGGGGGTTCTCCTTTGTTGCGCGCCTGCCCCGGAACCGTCCGGGAACAGGCAGGGCAGCATCCGGGAGGGAGCCTTCTGCCCCATGCCCTGCATCAGAGGATTGGCACAGGGGCTTTTGTCCCTCTCACCGGGAGTATGGACAGAAAGGCACCGTTCTATACCGGAAATTTTTCAGTGGGCGTCTGCCCCGCACCCCGGCGCTCGCCCGCCGGGGCATTTTTATCGGGAGAGGGACAGCCCTGCCTGGTTCAGTACCGGGCTTTTGCCCACACCCCGGCGCTCGCCCGCCGGGATATTTTCACCGGGAGAGGGACAGTTCCGCCCGGTTCAGCGCCGGGCTTTTGCCCCGTACCCCGGCCCTTGCCCGCCGGGATATTCTCACCGAGAGAGGGGCAGCCCTGCCTGACTCAGCTGCCGGTGAATCAGCCCTTGTAATCGGGAGCCTTGCCGATAGAGGCAATGATCTCCTTGACAGCTTCGATCATATTGTCGATGTCCTGCTTGTTGTTGACCCAGGAGCAGGAGATCCGGAAGCCGCCCACATGGTCGGTGAAGCGCTGGGCGATGAAGATCTGACGGCTGTGCAGTTCCCGCAGAATGGCACGATCCTGTTCCACGTCCTGATAGAGCCGGGTGATGATGATACCGCCCCGACGGCCCGGGTCACGATGGGTGATGACAGTACCGCCGATTTCTTCCCAGCGGTCCATGCAGTACTCACCGATCTCCCAGACACGCTGCTGGATATTCTCGATGCCGATCTCGTTGACCAGACCCAGGGATTCACCCAGGGCAATGGCGCCGGCATAGTTGCTGGTGCCGCCGATCTCATACTTGCGGGCGGTGTTGGGGAAGGTCCAGTCATAGACAGCCTGGGCGTCCACCTTTTCCCAGTAAGCACCCCAGCCGCCTTCGGGCACGGTGGTGTTCAGATAGCCGGCATAGCTCTGCTTGATCTTATCCAGGCTGTTCTTGTTCACATACAGCACACCGGTGCCATAGGGGGAGTTGAGCCACTTGTGTCCGCCGGCAGTGAGCAGGTCCACATGGAAGGTCTTGGTGTCCAGTTCGGTGACACCCAGCTGCTGTACAGCATCCACCACAAAGAAGATGCCCTTTTCCTTACACCAGTCACCGATGGCCTTGAGGTCGCTGGCCCAGCCGTTGCACCATTCCAGGGTGGACATCACCAGAATGCGGGTGTGTTCATCTGCCAGCTTGGCAAAGTCCTCCACACGGAAGCGGTTGTCCGGGGTCTTGCAGACCCGGATATCGATCTTCTTTTCGCTGCGCATTACACACCAGGGCAGAGCCACCTGGATAAATTCCAGATTGGTGGTGATGATGTTGTCGCCGGGCTGGAGTTCAATGCCCTGAGCGGCAATATTGAGACCATGGGAGGTGCTCTCCACCAGGGCGATCTCCTCGGGGTCGGCGTTCAGAAGCTTCTGGGCTTCTTCATAAGCCTTGTGGCGCAGGGCGTCCATGGCGATGTGATGGGCACTGGAATTGGCTTCGTCCTGACGGGCGGTCATATCAGCGAAATCCTTGACAGCCTTCACAGCCCGCTGGGGAGCAAAGCTCACACAGGCCACATCCAGGAATGTCATAGTATTGAGGATCGGAAATTCCTCCTGACGGATCTTTTCCCAATCGATCTGTTTCATAATAAAAATTCCTCCTTTGAAATCACTTGGGATCTCGTTTTTCTGTGATTTCATTGTCCCACAGACTTTGGAGGAATTCTGTAAGGCACTTAACATCCGCGTGAAAATTTTGTGCAGAGAGCCAGGGACAGGCTGGAACCAGTCCGGAGCAAAGAGCAGTAGCAAATGTCACAGCCCATGGTGCCAGACCGCGGATATACTGGAGAAAAAGAGAGAAAAAAGGGGGAACTGGCAATGCCCATCGTGATACCATCCCGGGACTGGGGAGATCTGGAATCCCCCTGGATTTCCACCGATCTCTCCACCTGGGAGACCCCGCTGCGGCACGGACGGCTCCGGGAATATCAGCCCCGGGAGCAGGTATTCCGGCAGGGGGAGGATTTTTCTTCGGTGTATATTGTGGAGTCAGGCCGGGTACGGGTGAGTGTCTGTCATGCGGACGGACAGGAAAAGACCCTGTATGTGGCGGACACCGGTGCCATGATCGGGGAGAGCGACTGTATCCTGGGACAGCCATACAGCAGTACCGCCACGGTAGTGCTGCCCAGCCGGGTCCGGGCGGTACCGTCGGCACTGGTGCAGGAGCTGTTCCATGCCGACCCGGTGTTTGCGGACTGGCTGCTTCAGTACCAGGCCCGGAAGTACCGTCTGCTGCTGGGGCAGAACATGACCCTGTCCTTTGACCGGGCCAGGCAGCGGGTGGCAAAGACCCTGCTCTATCTGTGCGGACAGTACGGACGGCAGAAAGAGGACGGCATCTGGCTGACCAACCGGTTCACCTGCAGCGATGTGGCAGGGATCACCAATGTGAGCCGTGTGAGTGTGAACCTGATCTTCCGGGAGTGGGAGGAGGCGGGAATCCTCACCCGGGCGCACGGACGCTGCTGCATCCGGGACCCGGAGGAGCTGCGGCGCCTGGCAGAGCCGGACTGAGGGTCAGCCTACCCCCGGCCCGGCAGATCAGTGTGATGCAGAGAACCACCGGCAGGCTTTCCCCCGAAACGGAGAAGCCCGCCGGTGATTTTTCTTCCGGAGCCCGGAGGAGCTGCGGCGTCTGGCAGAGCCGGACTGAGGAGCAGCCTTCCCCCAGCCCGGCAGACCGGTATCATGCAGAGAACCACCGGCAGGCTTTCCCCGAAACGGAGAAGCCCGCCGGTGTTTTTTCTTCCGGGACCCGGAGGAGCTGCGGCGTCTGGCGGAGCCGGACGAGGGGCGGCCTTTCCCCCGGCCCGGCAGACCGGTATCATGCAAGGAACTACCGGCAGGCATTCCCCCGAAACGGGAGAGCCCGCCGGTGGTTTTTTCTGCCGCTTCTGCAGGAGAGGCCCGGCCGATCCGGAAAAAATCCGGCGGAATCCGGTTTTTAAGGGAGAAAAATGCAGTTTTGCTTGCGTAAAGCTGCAAGATCCGGTATCATATAGATAACAGGATTTCCATTTCCCGGGAAAGAACCGGATCAAAGGAGGCGTTTGTGAATGGAAGCGGTAAAAAATCTCAATGGTGAGATGTGGATTTTTGCGTCCCTGCTCATCGCCATTGTGGTGATCCAGGCGTGCTGGTTCCTGCGCCTGGCGCTCAAGTACAACAAGAAGCATAACTACTTCACCAAGGAAGAAGTGGGCCATCTGCTCAAGATGGGTTCGGTTTCGGTACTGGGCCCGGCCTTCAGTGTGGTAGTTGTGGCAATTTCCCTCATTGCCATGGTGGGCAGTGGTCTTACTTTCATGCGGGTGGGCGTCATCGGCGCTGCCGGGTATGAGATGATGATCGCCACCACCGCGGCAGAAACCATCGGCGTCCAGTTCAATACACCCGAATTCAATGAGTCAGTCCTGGTGCTGTGCGGATTCGGTATGGCCTTTGCGTCCATACCCTATTTCATCTCCACTCCCATTGAACTGATGATCATGGATAAGGCTGCTGCCAAGGCCGGCGGCAAGGCAAAGGACAAACCCTCCTTTATCCCCTATCTGGGCAAGGCAGCCATGATGGGCCTGATGGGTTCCTTTGCGGTATCCTATCTGGCTTCGCCCATCAACTGGGTGGCCTTCCTCACGGCTGCCGCTGTGGTAATCCTCATTATCAAGCGGGTGGCAAAAACCGGGAAGAAAGGCCTCATGGACTGGTGCATCACCATTGCCATGCTCTGCGGTATGACAGTGGCCCAGATCGTTTCAATGCTCATCGCATAAGGAGGGAAGCAGTATGGAAAATATGGAAAACAAGATGCAGACTACAGAACTCTCTCCCCGGGAGGAATACCATCAGGAATTTCTGCCCCAGGTCCATAAGATCGGCGCCACAACCATGGCAATCGCGCTGATCCTCTCGCTGCTGCCCACCATTTACTTTGTCTTTATCAAGGGTATCGAAGTGCCGCTTTCCACCTTTATCAGCGTGGTGATCGCCATCTTCACCTTTGCCATCGGCATGTGGCTGTCTGAACCCGCTGCCTTCTGGCCCGTGCTGGGTTCTGCCGGTACTTACTTTGCCTTCCTCGCCGGCAATGCCTCGAGCATGCGTCTGCCGGTGGCACTCACCGCCCGCAGCTCCATCGAGGGCGGCGATGACCTGGAAAATCCCCGTACCCATGTGGCAATGATCATTGCCCTGTTTGCCTCGGTGGTAGTCAACCTGGCAATTCTGCTCTCCATTGTCCTCATCGGTGACGGACTCATCTCCATTCTGCCGGCAAGTGTCCTGGCAGCGTTCAATTTTGTCATGCCCTGTCTGCTGGCAAACAATATCCTCATGCAGTCCAAGGGCCCGGACGGCACCATCATCAAGGGGTTCCTCAAGGTGCTGCCCTATCTGCTCACCGGTGTGGCGGCTCAGCTGCTGGTGAAGAATGTCTTTACCTTCCTTTCGAATTATGGCATTCTGCTGGCAGTGGTGCTGTCGGTGCTGGTGGCCTATGGCTTCTACCGGCGGGATCTGGCTGCCCATGAAAAGCAGAACAGCTAAGCCTTGTTTCTCAGCCTTCCCTGCCGCTGCGGTCATGCGGCGGTGAGAACAAATATAGAATCAGTCATGCAAAGGAGAGATCAAACCATGCTCAATCAGGCAAGAATAGACGGACTGCTGAAGTATATGGATCAGATCGGTCTGAGCCAGATGCTGATCCGCAATCCGGTGCTGGTACGGTACTTTGTGGGGATTACACCCCGGGGTGCGGACCGTGCCACCATTCTGTATGTATCGAAGAAGAACGGCGTCAAGCTGATCCTCAATGAGCTGACCAACTATCCCAAGGAACTGGGAGTGGATCAGGAGTTCCATGGGGATCAGGACAATGTAGCGGAAGTGATCTCCCGGTACACCATTCACGATGAACCCCTGGGCTTTGACGGGGAATATCCTGCCAAGTGGCTGCTGTCCCTCCGGGAATTCGGGGCAGCCAGTGACTATGTGCTGGGTGACCGGGCGCTCAATCTGCAGCGGGCGCACAAGGACGCTGAGGAGATGGAACTGCTCCGGGAAGCCAGCCGCATGAACGACCGGGTAATGGCCCGGGTGCGGGGCGTATTCCATGACGGCATCACCGAAAAGGAAGCTGCCGGCATCATCTCCAAGATGTTTGTGGAGGAAGGCGCTGATATGCCCGGCTGGGTGATCGTAGCCTTTGGCCCCAATGCCGCCAATGTGCATCATATCCCCGGCGATGCCCGCCTCAAGGAAGGGGACGCCATTCTCATTGATATGGGATCGCCCCGGAAGGGCTATCATTCGGATATGACCCGTACCTTCTTCTGGAAGAGTGTCGGTGAAAAGCAGCGGGCTGTCTATGAGCTGGTGAAGAATGCCAACATCGCCGCTGAAAAGGCCATCCGTCCGGGTATGAAGTGCAGCGATGTGGATAAGGTTGCCCGGGATCTCATCACCGAGGGCGGCTATGGCCCGTACTTCACCCATCGTCTGGGCCACTACATCGGCGTGGATCTCCACGATCCCGGCGATATTGCCTGGTACAATCCCGATCCGGTGGAACCCACCATGGCCTTCTCCTGTGAGCCGGGTGTCTACCTGCCGGGCGAGTTCGGCGTGCGGGTGGAGGATCTGGTCATCGTCACCGAGGACGGCTGTGAGATCCTCAACAGCGACAACAAGGAACTGGAGATCCTCGGCCTGTAAACCAAATAAAAAAGCCGCCCCTGCGGGCGGCTTTTTTATTTGGAGCCAAAGGACACCACTTCAAAGTGCGCGCTGCCCTCTGCCTTATCTCCGGTCACGGTGATGGTATAGGTTCCGCTTTCCTCGATACCGATGGCGAAGTCGCAGGAGGCAACAATGCCGTCTCCGCTGTAAAGCGGTTCTTCGCCCTCTTTCTGGATCTGAACGGACAGTTCCCCGCCATCCACGGTAATGTCCGCACGGATCTGATCTCCCGCTTGGGCGGTCAGCTCCTGGGAATCGGTGGTGTTGAACATGGTGTAGTCCAGAAGAAACTGCTCATCGTTCCCTGTCCGGCTGCCGTTGAACGCAGGGGTACTGCCGCAGGCTGCCAGGGAAATGATGAGCAGTGCGGCGCCTGTCAGATATTTTGCGGTTTGCATTGGAATTCCTCTTTTTTACAATTTTTCATTTGCCGGAGCTTCTCCCGGCTGGGGTACAAGCTCAATGGCCTGCTTGCCGGTGAGGTGCTCCACGGTGAGCACCAGTACCGCCACCGCTGCCAGTTCCTTCCGGATCTCCTCCTCCAGCTCGGTATCCCGGCCGGGGCTGTACTTCTCCCCCAGTGCCCGCAGTCCGGTGAGGATCTCTTCGGGGTCCTCTGCCACCCGGATGCGTCCGAAGGCAATGGCACTGCGGTAATGGGTGGTGAACTTCTCAGGGACGATCTTGTCCTGATCCACCACACAGAAGCTGGCCTTGGGACAGCGGGCAATGGCATCGATCTTGTGTCCGGTGCGGGCGGCATGGAAGTAGATCTTCCCCTCCCGGTAGGCATAGCTCATGGGCAGGGCATAGGGATAACCCCCGTCCCCTGCCAGCGCCAGTACGCCGCAGGTTCCCCGCTCCAGGATCGCCCGGCTCTCGGACAGGCGCAGCTGCTGCCGGCTTCGGCGCATCTTCCGGAAGGCAAAGGGCGCTTCGGGCAGGATCTCCGCTCCGGTAAAGGCCGGGTCATCGGCTTCCAGGACGGTATAGCCGTGCTTGATTGCCGGGAGAAGCTTGTCCACAAAGTCAGAGGTGGCAATGCGCACCAGCCGTCCGTCGGCATTGGGCGGGAAGCGTACAAACGGCCCGTCCAGCACTTCCCGGTCGATGAACAGTTCCAGTTTGCCTTCCATGTCATACATCAGTTCCATGGCGCCTACCGCTCCGGCATGGGTGTGCAGCAGATCTTCCAGCGCTGCCGCATTCACCATCGAAAGCCGGGTGATGTTCCGGCTTTTTGCCAGAGCCTTGGCATCCAGACGCTTTTCCCGGGGCAGCAGCAGGAACAGGGTCCGGGACCGGTTGCGGTTCTGGAAGATGAGGTTCTTGAGTCCCGGTACACCCAGGGCCTTGTCCACTTCTTCCGCCTCAGCGGTGGTCTCAGGCTGCCGGGAGAACTCCACCCATTCATAGGCGATTCCCAGCCGTTCCAGCAGTTCATAGCATTCCCGTTCCCGGTCACCGGTGAGGGCGGCGGGGCGTCCGGTCTGCCGTGCCGATACAGTAAATCCTTCGCTCATACAGATCTCCTCCTTGCCGGGACGGGAAAAACGCCCGTCCCTCTCTGTAAGCAGAATAGCACGGCAGCGGCCTGGGGTCAAGGAGGGTCCTGTTCCCCGGATATAAAAAAACACCCGGCGGGGAATCCCGAATCCCGCCGGGTGCAAGGGAATATCAGAGGTTGTGAGGGTCGTTCGGAAAAGCTGCCCGGAACAGAGGGTCCTGTTCGGGGAAGTGGGTCACATAGCCCACCGGAATCCTGCCGCCGGTGGCTTCAATGACCTGCCGGGCTCCATCCGGACCAAAGGCACCGCACAGTTCAATACAGCCGATCCCCTCTTCTGCCAGGGCTCTGGCTGCGGCACAGGCCGCGGGAAGGTTGGGCACACCGATCATCCGGGCGCTGCCGCCGCCAATGGAGGCAGTACGGTCCTGTTCCGGGGAGAAATCCCCGAGGATCAGAAAAGCAAAGGTCATGGAAAACACACTCCTGTCAGACTGAGGCTTACAGATTCTTCACAAAGAGGGCACGGATGGCGTTGAGCACTGCCAGGACCATGACGCCCACATCGGCGAAGATCGCCAGCCACATATTGGCGATACCCAGAGCGCCCAGCAGCAGACAGCCCAGCTTGATGCCGATGGCGAACCAGGTGTTCTGGTAGACAATGCGCAGACACTTCCGGGAGATCTTGATGGCCTTGGCGATCTTGCGGGGGTCGTCGTCCATGAGGACCACATCAGCGGCCTCAATGGCGGCATCCGAACCCATGGCACCCATGGCGATGCCGATGTCCGCACGGGAGAGCACCGGAGCATCGTTGATGCCGTCGCCCACAAAGGCGAGCTTATCCCGGTCATTGGAACGCTCTGCCAGCAGTTCTTCCACCTTGGTGACCTTGTCTGCGGGGAGCAGTTCGCTGTAATACTCGTCGATTCCCAGTTCCTTTGCCACCTTTTCAGCTACCGAGCGATGGTCACCGGTGAGCATGACCATCCGGCGTACACCAGCGCTCCGGAGCTGGGCAATGGCTTCCGCCGCACCGGGCTTGATGCGGTCGGCAATGAGGATCTGTCCGGCATAGACGCCGTCCACCGAGATGTGTACCACAGTACCGGGTTCATCGCTTTCCTGGAAAGCAACACCCAGCTGGTTCATCAGCTTGTCATTGCCCGCAGCCACCGATTTGCCGTCCACTTCAGCTACGACACCGGCGCCGCTGCGCTCCTCCACCTGACCCACACGGGAGCGGTCCAGTTCCTGTCCATAGGCCTTCTGGAGGCTCTTGCTGATGGGGTGGGAGGACGCGCTCTCTGCCAGGGCTGCCAGCTCCAGCAGGCGTCCTTCATCGAAGCCCTCTGCCGGAGTGATGCGGGTCACTTCAAAGACGCCTTCGGTGAGGGTACCGGTCTTGTCAAAGACCAGGGTACGGGTCTGGGCGAGGGTTTCCAGATAGTTGGAGCCCTTGACCAGCACACCCTGATTGCTGGCGCCGCCGATGCCGGCGAAGAAGGAGAGCGGAATACTGATCACCAGCGCGCAGGGACAGCTGATAACCAGGAAGGTAAGGGCACGGTAGAACCAGTCAGCCCAGTCGGGGGTGAGCCCCATGAGGAACTGACGGGTCAGGGGCGGCAGCAGAGCCAGTGCCACGGCACTGTAACAGACTGCCGGGGTATAGACCTTGGCGAACTTGGAGATAAAGGCCTCCGACTTGGATTTGCGGGAGGAGGCATTCTCCACCAGGTCGAGGATCTTGGAAACGGTGGATTCGCCGAATTCCTTGGTGGTGCGGATCTTCAGCAGACCGGTGAGGTTGATGCAGCCGCTGATGATCTCGCCGCCCTCTTCCACTTCCCGGGGCAGGCTTTCGCCGGTGAGGGCAGCGGTGTTGAGGGTGGAACGGCCCTCTACGACAATGCCGTCGATGGGCACCTTTTCACCCGGCTGGACAATGATGATGGAGCCCACTTCCACTTCATCGGGGTCCACCTGTTCCAGCTGACCATCCACTTCGATGTTGGCATAGTCAGGACGGATATCCATGAGTTCGCTGATATTCTTGCGGCTCCGTCCCACGGCATAGCTCTGGAACAGTTCGCCGATCTGATAGAACAGCATAACGGCAATGGCTTCGGTATAGTCGCCGCTGTCGGTGAGGCCGATGACAATGGCGCCCACGGTGGCAACAGCCATGAGGAAGTTCTCATCGAAGACCTGACGGTTCCAGATGCCCAGAACAGCCTTCCAGAGAATATCATAGCCCACGATGAAATAGGGCACCATGTAGAGGGCGAACCGGACAAGACCGGTGACCGGTACAAAGTGCAGCGCCACCATCAGCACGGCGGAAACAATGATCCGCCAGAGCATTTTTTTCTGCTTTTTGTTCATAGAGGAAATCCCTTCTTTGATCCGGTCGGAGCCGGGAATTTTATAATTAAATAAATGTTTAATCGTTCATATATTACTGCTGCAAAAACACCCGGGCAATGCCGCAGGTGTTTTTTACCAGCAGTCGGAACCGGACGGACAAGCGTCCCGTGGGATCTTACAGGAAGATCTCGCAGTCGCTTTCCACCTTCTTGCAGTTCTTGAGAACCTCAGCCATGACGGCCTTGGGGTCCTGGCCCTCATCAAACTCCACAGCCATCTTCAGGGTCATGAAGTTCACATTGGCGTCCTTGACGCCGGGGGTCTTGCGGGCGGCGTCCTCCATCTTGTTGGCGCAGTTGGCGCAGTCCACATCGATCTTATAGGTCTTTTTCAT
>ERZ857521.1942-NODE-1942-length-21916-cov-2.794337_pt1 | contig 21916 bp, 8 predicted proteins | sample MGYA00519701_ERZ857521 | MGnify/ENA primary metagenome ERZ857521 (study PRJEB31778, sample SAMEA3449346) | human gut metagenome | biome: human gut; feature: human-associated habitat; material: faeces | place: United Kingdom | collected 2010/2012 ...
CTGACGCTCGTACTCCCGCCCGATGAGCCCGGCCTCACACGGGACATTATCCGCCGCGGTGCCAACGCCGTCCGGGTTCGTCTTGCAATCCTGCGTGTACCAGTCCTTCAGATCCGGGTATTGGGCGGCCGCCTTCATCTGGTACTCCAGAATCGGGTTCACATCCTTGTACTGGGTCGGGTCGACCGTCAGCAGCGCATTCAGGTCCACCTCGCCGAACCCCCGCTTGCGTTCCGGGTCAATGACCGGCTTGCCCTTGCCGCTCTTCGTGTTGCGTATCAAAGACTGGATGATCTGGTTGCCCGTCGCGTCGGGCCACTTCTGCATGGCCAACGCCAGGTACGACGACAACACCGCGGCCGCGGTCGACGTGCCGCCATTGCCCGCGATATTGTATACATTCGAAAGAGGATTGACCGGGCCTAATACGTTCATGCCATAGGACAGCACCGCCACATTACCGTCCATGACATCCGAGGTGGAAGCCAGGTTCCCGGACTCGTCCACGCTGTTCACCATCACCACACCGGGGAAGGTCTCCATGCTGCGCGGGTCGCCGGTCAGATCATCCAAGCCGGGATTCATGTCATTCGCACGTCCTCCGACCATGACGACCCCATGACGCAGGGCATCCACATACCCGGCATAATCCGCGCTGACGAGATCACCTCCCTGGGAACGGTTGAGGATGCGAGCGTCCCAGTCCACCGCCGTCTTGACATCTGCACCACTGTCGCTTGTCGCATCACCCGCGAGTTTCTGATCGCAAGGTGTCACAGCAGGCCCCGCATTAACCGCCCCATCCGTAATATGCAACACGTCCGCTTTGGGCGCCGCCCCCATGATTCCGGGCCGCTTCGAAGTGTAGTTGCTTCCATCACCCACGATCCATGCCAGCATGTCGGTGCCGTGCGAGGAGTAGTAGCCGCCTTCACCGGACTTGATCGTCGCGGTCAACGGCTTGCCGTCCACCTTGCACTCGACCGTCTTGTCATCCACGTTATGGAATCGTCCCAGCTTGTATGTGATCGAGGCATGCTTCAACGCGGGATAATCCTCCACCGCCTGCGAATCCAGCACTGCCACCTTCACACCGGAACCATCAATGCCCTGCTTCCACGCGGCAGCCACCACATCGTTCGCCACCGGCCAACGCCCGTCATCCGCCGCGAACGCGCCGGGCGTCCACGCGCAAGGCAACACACACGCCAGCGCGAACGCGCACCCGGCCTTCACCCTCGACCAACGAGAAACCATGAACCTGCCCTTCCCGGCTCACGCCGTCTTTGGATGATATCGCCGAGGAGTTTCATGATGAACCCCCTACAATCCGAAAGTGTACTCTCATGAAGCTTTCAGCAATACCCCTTTCCCATAACATTTCGGTATACGGGCAGTGAACGGCGCAGTCGCAGGGGCGCGGCATGTGACGGCACGGTACATCACGCTGGACAACGTCCGCGATTACGCATTATGCAGGAGTTGTACGACGGCAGATATTTAGGCGCGATAAGAGAATGGCTTGAAATCAACGATTTCGCGGCTCAAGTCACTGTACAACACGTATATTTTGCCCGTTTGCGGGAGTTGTACAGCGCCGTAGGTGCACAACATCTGCGTTTCGCTGATATGCGGGAGTTGTACAACGAATCACGGCAACACGGCGATACGGCAACACGACGACTCTGCCGCACCGCCGGTACATACTCATGCACGCGAAACGCCCTTCGCGCGAACGGCGGCCTTGCAGGCGCACGTTACGCGAAGGGCGTTTCGTATGGGTCGGTCGCGCCGCCTTACAGCGCGGCGTTGAAGTCGCGCACCTTGAGCGTGCGCTGGGAGGATTCCACATTGCCGCGCACGATGCGCTTCAGGGCGTTGTCGGCATCCTCATGGTCGGCGAGCCACCGATGACCGAGTTCGACCAGCGTGGCCGGGTCGGCGTAGTACGGGTACAGGCCCTCAAGCAGCGCCTCGGCCATGTGGAAGCTCTTGTTCTTCCACACCCAGTCGACCACGTCGTAGTACTTGGCGGCGTACGGCTCGGCCAGGTCGGGGCGCGGCGTGGCGCCGAACCCGCGGGCCACGGCCTCCAGCTGCATGTTGGTCAGGTCGGCGTTGTTGAGCGCCTCGTTCCAGGCCCATTCCTTCGCGGCGGCGTCGCCACGCACCGCGTGGGCGCCGAGCGCGAACTCGCGGTTCTCGGTGGTGTCGCGCTTGGCGAGCTGCGCGTCGATGCCGGCCTGGTCGATCAGCTTCACCGAGGAGAGCGCGTTGATGATCGTCCACGTGAAGTTGTTGTCGATCTCCAGTCCGGCCACGATCAGCGAGCCGTCGAAGAGGCCCTGCGCGTGCTCGGCGAACTCGGCGTCGCCCTCCTCGCCGTAGCCGAGGTACGCCGTGACGAGCTGGAACTGCTGGTCGGATCCGCCGGGAGCGGCGATGACGAGCTTCCACAGCTCCTTGGCGACGTGCTTGACCACGTCCGCGCGGCGATCCGGCGCGGTGTAGTGCCACGCGGTGGTGCTCATGCAGCTCAGCGCGTAACGGAACGTGGTGGACTCGGTCTCGGTGGCGAGCAGCGCCAGCGTCGTGTCGATGAACTTCTCGGCGGCGAGATCGCCGTCACGGGTCATGTCCCACAGCGACAGCCACACGACCGCGCGGGCGAGCGCATCATCGAAACGCTGCAGGTTCGCCAGGGCGAACGAGAGCGAATCGGCGTCGAAACGCAGCTTCGTGTATGTCAGATCATCGTCGTTCACCAGGATGAACGCGGGGCGCTTCTTGCCGGCCGCGGCGGCGACCACGGTGGATTCGCCGTCCACGTCAAGCTCGAAGCGGTCGGTGCGCACGATCTTGCCGGTGGCCGGATCCTCGTCGTAGAAGCCGACCGCGAGGCGATGCGGGCGCAACACCGGGTGCTCGGCGGGGGCGGTCTGGTTGAGCGTGAGCGAGGCGATGGTGCCGTCCGCGTTCTCCTCGACCTCGGTGGCGATCGTGTTGATGCCGGATTCCTCCAGCCACTTGGCGCTCCACGCCTTGAGATCGCGGCCGGACGCCTTCTCCAGCTCGTGCAGCAGGTCGGCGAGCGTGGCGTTGGAGTATGCGTACTTGTTGAGGTACTGGTTGATGCCCTGGAAGAACTTCTCGCGGCCGACGTAGTACACGAGCTGCTTGAGCACGGAGGCGCCCTTCGCGTAGGTGATGCCGTCGAAGTTGACGTACGTGTCGTTGAGGTCGTTGATCGGGGCGACGATCGGGTGCGTGGTGGGCAGCTGATCCTGGCGCAGCGCCCAGCTCTTCTCGCCGGAGCAGAAAGTGGCCCAAGCGTCATGCCATTCGGTGGCTTCGGCAGTGGCCAGCGTGGAGGTGAATTCAGCGAAGGACTCGTTGAGCCACAGGTCGTTCCACCACTTCATGGTCACATAGTCGCCGAACCACATGTGCGCAAGCTCGTGCAGCACGGTCACCACACGACGCTCGGCCAGCGCGTCGGTCACCTTGGATTCGAACACGTAGGAGTCGCGGATGGTGACCATGCCGATGTTCTCCATAGCGCCCGCGTTGTATTCGGGAACGTAGATCTGGTCGAACTTGGCGTACGGGTAGGGCACGCCCCAGGTCTTGGCGTAGAACGCGAAGCCCTTCTTGGTGATGTCGAACAGGTAGTCGACGTCCTTCGCGAAGGCCTTGGCCAACGACTGTCGGCAGTACTGGGCCATTGGCACGGTACGGCCGTCTTCGTTCAGGTATTCGGTGTGCCATTCGGCGTACGGGCCGGCGCAGATGGCGGTCAGGTAGGAGCTCATCACCGGGGTCGGCTCGAAGTCCCAGAGGCGGGTGCTTTCGTTCGGCTTGTCGCCGAGGGTGCCGTCGAGGGTTTCGCGCGGATCGTCCTCGATGGTGGCAACCGGCATGTTGGAGGTGACGATCCAGCTGGCGGGAGCGAGCACCTTGAAGTCGAAGGTGGCCTTCAGGTCAGGCTGGTCGAACACGGCGTAGACGCGGCGAGCGTCCGGCACCTCGAACTGGGAGTACAGGTAGATGTTGCCATCGGACGGGTCGACCGAGCGGTGCAGGCCCTCGCCAGTGTTGGAGTAACGGCACCTGGCTTCGACGGTGACCTCGTTCTTCTCCTTGAGGTCGGTCAGTTCGATGCGGTTGTCTTGGAAGGCCACGGCCGGGTCCAGGGACTTGCCGTTGAGGTCGATGGAGGTCACTTCGTCGGCGATCAGGTCGAGGAAGGTCGACGAACCAGGCTTCGCGTTGAAGCAGATGAGCGACTTGGAACCGAAGTTCTTCGCGCCGACCGTCAGGTCAAGGTCGACGTGATAGTGAATCGGCGCTTCGATAACGGCCTTACGTTCTTCGGCTTCAATACGAGTGAGATTAGAACCGGGCATGACTTCAATTACTCCTTACGGTCGTCCCTGGATAATCCGGACTACTTGGTTTCTACGGTTTCGACGTCCTGGGCGATGTCGGCCACGACCGGCACGATCATCGGCTTGCGGTGCAGCTGGCGCGCAACCCAGCTGCCGAGCGTGCGGCGCATGGTCTGCTGCAGCTTGTAGGTGTCACGCGTGCCCTGCATCATCTGGTCGTTGAGCTGTTCGACGATCTGGTGACGAACCTTGTCGAACTCGCTTTCGTCCTCGGCCACGGCATTCAGGTAGATCTTCGGGCCGGTGACGACCTCGTGATTGTCGGTGTCGACCACCACGAACGCGGAGACGAAGCCCTCGGTGCCGAGAATGCGGCGCTTTTCCAGCTCGTCATCGGTCAGCTCGCCGACGGAATCGCCATCGACGTACACGTAACCACACGGCACGGAGCCGACGACCGCGGCCCTGCCGTGGTACAGGTCGACCACATCGCCGTCTTCGGCCAAGACCACGTTCTGCGGGTCCACGCCGGTCTTGACGGCGATCAGGCCGTTGGCCACCAGATGGCGGTTCTCGCCGTGGATCGGCATGGCGCACTTGGGCTTGACGATGTTGTACATGTACAGCAGCTCGCCCTCGTTGCAGTGGCCGGACACATGCACGGCGGCGTTGTCGCGGTTGACGACCTTGGCGCCGAGCTGCACGAGCTTGTTGATCACCTTGTAGACGCCGTGCTCATTGCCTGGAATCAGGGAGCTGGCGAGAATCACGGTGTCGAACTCGTTGATGTGGATATCGCGGTGGTTGCCGTCGGCGATGCGGCCGAGTGCGGCCATCGGTTCGCCCTGGGAGCCGGTGCACATGAAGACGAGCTTGTCGTCCTGAATGTCGTTGGCCTGCTTCAGGTCCACGACGGTGCCTTCGGGGATGTGCAGGTAGCCGAGGTCGGCGGCGATGGACATGTTGCGCACCATCGAACGGCCGACGAACACGACCTTGCGGCCGTACTTGTGGGCGGCGTCCACCACCTGCTGCACACGGTGCACGTGGGAGGAGAAGCTGGCGACGATGATTTTGCGGGTGGCCTGGGCGAACGCTTGGTCAAGGGCCGGGCCGATGGAGGTCTCGGGCTTGACGAAGCCGGGCACCTCGGCGTTGGTGGAGTCCATCATCAGCAGGTCCACGCCCTTTTCGCCGATCTTGCCGAATTCAACGAGGTCGGTGATGCGGTGGTCGAGCGGCAGCTGGTCGAGCTTGATATCGCCCGTGTCGATCAGGGAGCCGGCCGGGGTCTTGACATAGACGGCCAGGGCGTCCGGGATGGAGTGGGTGACGTTGACGAATTCGAGGTCGAAGGGACCCACCTTGAGCTTCTCACGGCCGGCAACCTCAACCTTGGTGGGGTTCTGGTGGTGTTCCTTGCACTTGGCGTCCACGAAGGCGAGGGTCAGCTTGGAGCCGATCAGCGGGATGTCCGGGCGCAGCTTGAGCAGGTAGGGCACGCCGCCGATATGGTCCTCATGGCCATGAGTGAGCACGAGCGCGTCGACCTTGTCGAGACGGTTCTTGATGTAGCTGAAATCGGGAAGAATCAGGTCGACGCCCGGCTGCTCCTCTTCGGGGAAGAGCACGCCGCAGTCGATGAGCAGCAGGTGACCGTTGTATTCGATCACGTTCATGTTGCGGCCGATTTCGCCCAAGCCGCCGAGCGGCGTGATGCGCATGGAGCCCTTGCGGTACTTCGGCGGGGCGATCAGCACGGCATCCTGCTGGGGCGCGGTGGCCTGCCGGGTGGCGTTGATCTTACGGGACGGCGTACGGCTGTTGGATCCGTTGGCGTTGCGGCCGCGCGCGGAACCGCGACGGCGAGAATTCGTGTTCTTGCTTGTTTTCTTTTGTTCTTGTGCCATAACCTTTTTGGGATTTCTGTTGTGGTGCCTCTGCTCTGTCATGCAGGGGCGGCGGGCTGGCAACCCGTATGCAGCGTTTCGGGCTTACAGCAGTCCGGCAGCGCGCATGCCCTCTTCAGCCTTGTCAAGCTGAGTGGCGTCGGGACCGATGTTCGGCAGACGCATGGTGGTGGAGGGGATAACGCCCTTGACCTTGAGCGCAGCCTTGGCCATGACGGCCTGATAGCCGTCGCCATTCAACGCGTGGACAAGGGGGGCGAGCTGGTTGGCGAGGCGACGGGCGGTAGTGATATCGCCGCGATCGAATGCCTGGACAAGCTGCTGCATGGGGTTGGAGGCGACGTGGGCAATCACCGAAATGATGCCGACGGCACCGATGGAGAGGAACGGCAGGAACAGGCCGTCATCGCCGGAATACCAGGCGAGGCCGGTGCGCTGCTGCTTCTCCACTGCGGCTGCAAGATCGCCGGTGGCGTCCTTGACAGCCTTGACGTGTTCAAGTTCGGCCAGTCGGTCGTAGGTTCCGACCTTGACCTTCAAGCCGGTACGGCCGGGAACATCGTAGACGATGATCGGCTTTTCGGCGGATTCGTCGACGGCCTTGTAGTGGCCGACGATACCGTCCTGCGAGGGGCGGGAATAGTAAGGCATGACGACGAGCACCGCGTCGGCGCCCGCTTCCTGAGTCTGTTCGACCATACGCACGGTGTGTGCGGTGTCGTTGGAGCCGGCGCCGGAAATCACCGGAACGTCGACGACCTCCTTGACGGCCCTGACCAGCTCGACCTTCTCATCCATATGGGTGACGGGCGATTCGCCGGTGGTGCCATTGACCACCAGACCATCCGCGCCATCGGCGACGAGGTATTTGGCGAGCTTCTGCGCGGCGGCGAAATCGACGCTGCCGTCGGATTTCATCGGGGTGACCATAGCCGGCAGAATGCGGCCGAAAGGTGCTGAATCAAGAAGGTGCATGTCATGCTCGCTCATAGTGTTTACCGTACTTCCCATTGTGGACTCTTATACTACGTACCTTGATTGTTGCTGAATGCGTGGCATTATGGCCGGAGCCGGTGGCAATGCCGTGATGCGCGTCCCGGCGCGCTTCCCTGCCTGAAATGCGGGGGCAACTACTGGTCGACTGCGGGTCGATTACAGGTCGAGGAAGTGGTCGAGGCCGATGGTCAGGCCAGCCGGAGCGTCGCCGGCGAGCTTGCGCACGGCAAGCAGGACGCCGGGCATGAAGCTGGTGCGGTCGAAGCTGTCGGCCCGAATGGTCAGCTGCTCGCCGGCGTTGCCGAAGAGCACTTCCTCGTGGGCGTTGAGGCCGCGCAGACGCACGGCGTGCACGTGGATGCCGTCGACCACCTGGCCGCGTGAGCCGCCATCGGTTTCGGTGGCGTCCGGCACGGGGGCGAGTCCTGCGGCCTTGCGCGCTTCGGCGATGCCGTGGGCGGTGTGAATGGCGGTGCCGGAGGGGGCGTCCACCTTGGTGGGGTGGTGCAGTTCGATGACTTCGGCGGATTCGAAGTATTTCGCGGCCTTGGTGGCAAAGTAGTCGGCCAGTACGGCGGAGATCGCGAAGTTAGGTGCGATGAAGACCTTCTGGGTTTCGGGCTTCGGACCGTTGGCGATGGCGGATTTGACCTGGGCGAGTTTCTCGTCGGTCCAGCCGGTGGTGCCGACCACCACGTCCACGCCTTGGCCGATCAGGGTCAGCACGTTGTTCAGGCTGACGGACGGCACGGTGAATTCGACGACCACATCGGTGTTGTCGGTGGTGACCTGGGTCAGGTCGTCGCCGGCATCCAATGCGAGCGCCAGCTGCGTATCCTCGGCGTTGTTCACCGCTTCGACCACGTGCGAGCCCATGCGGCCCTTTGCTCCGACCACCGAAACCTTGATCATGTCTTCTTCCCTGTCTACCCGTACCTGCCCGGCAATGTACCCGGGACGTTTTCCAATCGGCAATCAGCCTATCACCGCCAAGCCCTCACGCCAATACCCCGTCCACAGAATCAAGCTCCCTCTGACGAGCCGAACCGTGAAGTCGAGCTCCCTCTGATGAGCCGAACCGTGAAGAAAACGCCGGAGGCGTTTTTAGGTGAGGGCGAACGACAGTGAGCAATAATTCAGTTGGCTGAAAGCCATCATTAATTGCGTTCGAGCTGGACGCGAAGCGGACTGAGGGAGAGACCCCGGCGAAGCCGCCAACCATCCATCGGGCGTAGCCCGATCCCGTTTCACCCACGCCGCTTGGCCAAGGCCCATCCGGCCAACGCCAATGGCACGGACGCCAGCGTGAAGATGAATGGCAGCATCATGCCCACATGAGGGTTGGAGGCGTCAAGCACAATGCCGGCCACGGACGAGCCGATCGACGTGCCGACCGTGCCTGCGGTGGTTACCCAGCTCAGTCCTTCGGTCAGGGATTCCGCCGGCACCAGATCCTTGACGATGAGGTTGCCGGTGGCGAACGTCGGCGAGACGGTCAGGCCGGCGAGGATTTCGAAGATGCCCAGCAGGATGAGATTGTCCATTGACAGCCGGAAGAACACGTAGCCGACGGTCAGCAGCGACAGGAACATCACCATATGCGCCCAATGGGAGCCTTTGAGTTGGCAAGAGCCGAACACCAGCGCGCCGATGCACGAGCCGACCGCGAACATCGCCAATTGCAGACCGAGGAAGGGCTCAAGTCCCATGGATTTCATGGTGGCGGTAATGGACACGTCGAAGGACGTGAAGCTCATATTGAACACGATGAACACGGCGAGCAACGGCAGTACGCCGGCATAGAGCAATACACTCTTGGGCTTGGCACCGCTGCGTTTGAGTTGGCGCAGGGTCAGCTGGTCGGCATCTTCGCTTGCAGCGGGGCTGCCGTCATCGTGCGCGGCCACGCTGACCTGTTCCACGATGACCGGCGGCTGGGTGGATTTCAGCGAGAAGAATATGGTGCCGCCGATGCCGCATGCCACGGTGGGCACGAACAGTTGGGATACCGGATGCACGGAGGTGGCCAGCCAAGCCGCCAGAATCGGCCCCAGAATAAAGACGATCTCGTCAATGGCGGCTTCCATGGCGTAGGCCGTGTTGAGCAGCTGTTCGCCATCTTCCACACCGCGCAACGCATAGGACCAACGGGTTCGGACCAATGCGCCGAATGAGAACTGCGTCAGACCCATGATGATGGCCAGGGCGAACAGCAGCGGAATCGGCACGCGCACCAACGCCGCGAAGGCGAAGGCGAGCATGGCCACGATCTGCATGGCGAGCGCAAGCCGGCCCACGCGGGCTTGGCCGAAACGGTCGAAGGCGCGGGCGTAGAACGGGGTGACGCAGCTCATGGCCAGCACATAGGCGGCGCTCATGGTGCCGGCGATGGTCCAATTGTCGTAGAGATGGTTGAGCGCCAGAACGATGCCGAGACTCATCATGGAAATCGGCAATCGTGCCACCGCACCGGACAGGCAGAACGCCTTGGCTCCGGGCAGCATGAACAGGCGCTGATAGGGCGAGTGGGCAGCGGACGACTTCGAAACCGCGCGAGTCGTGGACACAATAACTCCTTACTGGTGCGTTGTCCGGCACGTGCGCCCGCCCACACGTGCCATCCGAGGGTAGCGGTTCCCCAGCAACGTCACGCGGTGCGTTTCAACCGCGGACCGGTACGTGGCCAGTCGTCTTCATCGTCGGAGATGCCTTGCGATGCATAAGGTCTCTCCACCGGTGAAGGCCGTCCGATGCTGTACAGGTCATGAGCCTTTGGGCTCAGTCGTTGTCAGATTGTTCGGGAATGCCGGAGCTCAACTCGGTAAGGATTTCCTGTTTGGTTTTCGCACGGGCGTGAAGCTCGCGCAAGCCCTCGTCGGGCTCACTGACATAGTAGAGAGTGGCGTCGATACTGTCCAATTCCACACCTTCGACCGCTGCCAGCAGCAGTCGGTACATGTCGAGCTGGGCAAGTTTGCGGGTGATGTCGTCTGGCTTGGTGGGCCGACGACCGGTTTTCCAGTCGACCACGGTAAAGCGTGCGGTGGTGCTGGACGGGTCAAGTCCACCGATGAATACCGCATCGAGTTTGCCATTGACTAGGCCCACGCCCGGCACGTCCACGACAATGGCACGCTCCGTCCACGCCGGGATGCGCTTGGCCCACGATGATTCGGCCAGTCTGCGCTGCCACGCCACCAGCTTGGACTCGGTGGCATTGTCGCTACTTATGGAAGTGGCGGAGGCGGCGGATACGGCGGATGCGGATTGTTGAGCCGTGGGCTGTGGGACAGCGGGCTGCCGTGTGGATGGCTTGCGGCATTGCCGCTCCCGTTCGGCCAAATCGGCCAACATGGCTTCCCGGGAAACGAATCCCGCATCCTGACCTGTATGCGGCATACTTGATTCGGCTTCATATGCCAGTACCGCTTCATCCGGCTTACCGGCATTGATGAATTGCTCAGCCCACGCATGGAACTGCGTGCCGGCTTCGGCCGCCGGAGACGATATGCGCGGAATCGGGCGGATAATGCTACGCCAGTAGAGGCGCTCCTCCCGTTCGTTCATGCCACCTACGCGGGCTTGCAGGCTTGTCACGTTCTGACGTCCGACGGCCAGAATGCGTTGCGCCTTGGCTTTGACTGCCTCATCAAGCGACTGGCCGCTGGCGGCATCGGCCATCAAATCGGCGTCGTCCACCAGCAATTGCGCCCGTTGCAGCAGTGGACCGGCGTCTTGGTGCTGCTCAAGTGACGAGGAATCTGCGGCGATAACATCGATGCCACGTGACAGCTGTTCATGCACTGCGTCGCTGAGGGTAGCCGGCCACGGCAATTCAACGGCGGCATCCGTCTGCGTAATCGGCGTTTGCCATGCCTCCCCCACCACGGCGTCACCGTATGCCGCGGCATGCTCTCCGATAAAGAACCCTTCGGGAGTGGCAATCGCTTCGCCTTGCGCCGAGATCAGCATGGGCTTCCCGGCATTGGCGGCTTGCAGCCGTTCCACACAGTCCTGAGCCGATATCGCATGTTCACGGGCTTGGAGCGCGTCATGCACTTCAAGCCAGAAATTGGATGGCTGAGCGGCGCGAGAGCCTTTGGGCACCACTGACGGGTCCCGCCCGGATTCGCCCGTATAGGCGCAATAGGTCATCAGGGCATCTTCTCGCGCACGGGTAAGCGCCACATACATCAATCGACGTTCGTCGGCATGCAGCCGGCGCCCATATTCCTCCGCCTGCGTCAAATACCAGCCGGATGCATCCACTTCTTCCACGCCATCGCCGAATTCGCGCATGGAGCCGAACACTTCATCATCAATAAGCTCCACATCATCCAAAGCCGCCAACGATGCGATGGGGTCGGCTTCCACATCGGCATCATGGGGGAATCGCGGCAGAATGCCGGCATCGGCACGCATAGGCACGGGTACGGCGGTGGGGTTGGTGAGCCAGGAGTCGGCGGTCTCATGATATTCGGGTGCGGTCCAGTGACCTTGCTCGGTGCCTCCCGTATGGTGCTCGTCCAGCACGATCTTGAGATGGTCGCCCTGATTGCTGGGGAATCCGACGGCGGTAAGCCCCACTACCGCAACGGCATCCCATTCCAACCCTTTGGACTGGTGTACGGTCATCAGTTCCACATCCACCGGAGCGTCAGGGAGACTGGCGGCTTCATCCTCCACCGAAGCCAGATGATCCACCCATGTGATGAACCCATGCAACGAGGGAGTTTGCTCAGCGGCAATCTCTTGCGTGTACGTATCCACCAAATCCACAATCGCATCCATAGGCATATGCGCCAAAGCGGGATTGGCGCGGTGCTGCGGATTATGCAGCACACCGGCCAATACGGTGTCGATGTCAAGATCCAACGCTTCTATGCCGGCGCGAATCACGTCGCCCAGTGGCCGCCCGACGGCATCATGCACCTGACGGAGCATCACCGCGGCCCGGGTTATGGCGTTGCGCCCGTGTGCGCTCAACCGTTCAAGCAGTTTTACCAGGTCGCCGCGTAGCAATACGTCTGGCAGGAATACCGCATTGGCCACCTGATCGCGGTACTCACGCACCACAGCCGCCCATTCATTCGCTGGTGTATCCGGTTGGGCAAGGCCGGCCTGCACCAATGCTTGGAAGCGTTGTTCCGTGTTCTGTTCTTCAGCAAAACGGGCCAACATGGTCAAATCCGCTGCGGACATGGTGAATCGTGGCGTGGCCAGCAAGCGCATCAGCGATCCCGTATCGGTGTGGTCGGCGGCCACGTGCAGCAACGCCATCAGATCGCGGATTTCCGGACGTTCCAACAGCGCGGAATAGCCGACCACGAATGTGGTCAATCCGGCCTGTTCCAATGCCGCCTGATATTCGGGCATATGTGATTTGGACCGAAACAGCACGGCGACCGGCGCTTTCTGTTCGCCCGGCATCTGTTCCTGTTGTTCGGCTGCGGAACGGTGCCGTGCGATGGCCGTCTTGCAGAAACGCACTACGGCGTCGATCTCCTGCCCGGCCGTGGCGAAGCCCAGTACTCCCAATGTTCCTTCGGGGGCATCAGGCATGGGGTCGAGCGATGAGACATCGACCTCACGCATCAATGAGCTGGAAGGACGCGACGGATTGGAGCGCAACGGCAGCGTGAGATTATTGGCGGCTTCGAGCACTATACGGCTGTTTCGCCTGGTGACGGACAGCGGGAATGGCTTGTATCCGGCAGACAGGTGGAAATCTTGCTGGAACATACGGAATGCACCAGGGCTGGCACCACGCCATGCGTAAATCGACTGGAACGGATCACCCACCGCGTTGACGGCGGACCTCTGTGACGCATCCACGTGGAACAGTGCTGCCAGCAGAGCGGCCTGCGTGGTGGAGGTGTCCTGATATTCGTCGAGCAGCACGTGGCTGTACCTGCGGCGCGTACGCTCTCCGATGGAGGGGAAGCGCTCGATAAGCTGATACGCGGCAATGGTGAAGTCGGAGAATTCGGCCATATTGCGTTCCCGCTTGGCTTGGGCATAGGCCTCCACCAGCTGGAGCAGAATATCGCGTTTGCGTGTGGTCTCCAGCAGCGCACCGCAATGATAGGTGCAGCGGGCGTGCAAATGTTCGGCACGGTCATCGAGCTTGGCTTGCCAGCTGGCGTCGGTATCTTTCTTCAGTCGTTTGATCTTGGGGATTTTCGGCTCGTCCTCGGGCATGGGTTCGTCTGCGACGGCTTGCTGCAATCGATTGATGAATGCCGAATCCCATTGCCGTACTCGATTGATCGCATCATCGAAGCTGGTGCAGCCGGCACCGATCATGGCACTGCCAATGGCATCCGACAACGCCAGAACACGGTTCGCCAAACTGGAGAAGGCGCCAAAATCCTCACTGAACGCCAGATCCATGTGACTGTCGATGACTTCGGTGGCCAGTTGAAGCGCTCCGGCTGCGCTCAATGGTTGCGTGTTCTGATCGAATCCGACAAGCAGTCCATATTGGCGCACGATGGTCTGGAAGAAGGCGTCATACGTGAAAATGGCCGGCTTGAGGAATGCCCGATCAGACACCGTGGCGGTCGTAGAGCCCGCCATATCACCGGCCACTGCGGCGGAGACGCGTTCCAGCAGTTCGCCTGCGGCCTTGCGTGTGAAGGTCAGGCCAAGGATGCGTTCAGGTGCCACACCTCGATTGATAAGCGCGATGATGCGTTGGGTCATCGTAAAGGTTTTGCCGGAACCGGCACCGGCAACCACCAATACGTCAGCATCGACTGGCGCATCGATGATGGCGGCCTGTTCCGCACTGGGAGTGAACGTGCTCATGCTTGCCTCGTTTCGAAAATCGTGTCGATCTGGCCTGCACAGGCAGGGCAGACGTTCTTCATACGGCAGAATCCGATATGGGTGTCTTGCGGATGGGCCTCGATGATGGCTGATCTGCTGGCCGCCGCGGCATAGAATACGCGGGCGATCATGGTCAGCGACCATAACGTCTGCGTACCGGCGAGCGCGGCGAATTGCGCCCATGCTTCGGCACTCACACCTTCGGGAGGAGTAGCCGGATCTATGGCGGGTATGTCGAAGAAACGGTTGGGGGCTTTATACCAGTATCGGGGCGTGAACGGTTCGGCATTCAACGAGCCATCAGTGAACAGCGGCGGCTGGAAGGCACCTTCCGGAGCGTAGCTTCTGGCTGGTGCCGCATTCTGCCCGACATGGAATAGCACGCTTTGGCTGATATGCGGCATTGCGGCAAGTGCCTTGGCACCGCGCGGCCCGTCTTCGGGGAACACGAGGCCAAGCTGATAGCACACGAGCTGCAAATCATTGAAAATCTGTTTGACCGTGGGCGTTCTGCCTGTTTTGTAGTCAATGAGGCGAATGCATTCGCCGCCGTCTGCGAGTACGCGGGTTTCCATACGGTCGATGCGCCCGGACAGTCTCACGGTCAGATGCTCGTCCATGCCTTCCGGCCACCCTCCGACCAGTGCTCCCATCAGACGGACCAGCGTGTTCCGACCGATTGGGTGCAGGCCGGGCACGGCATTGTATGCGTCGAGTATGTCACGCACATCGAATCGTGCGGCAAACTCCCGTTCGCATTCGGCACCGGCCAATGCGCCAATGCTGAAGTTGCTGGAGTTCTTGCCAAGATACGTTTCCGGATCGGCGTCGCTGCGCACAAAGTAATCGGCGATGTTGCGCAGGGTATCCGCCGCGGACTCGTCCTTACGGGTGGCCTCATAGCGGTTCCGGGTGTCGGCTATGGCATTCGGATCAGGACGTTTGCTCTGATAGATGGCATTAAGCCGTGCCGAGACAGCCTCGATGCGACGTTCCGTGCCGGCCGTGGAGTCCAAGCCCAGTGCGGCCAACGCCTGGGCATTGTGGGAAAGATGGTCCAGCCCTTCCTCGCTGCCTTGCTGCGCAACCGCATGGATGAGGGTTCCGAAACTGGTGGCCACGGAGCTGGGGCGAGGACCGGCGAACCGGTTCTCCAGCATCCAGCACACCGGGCACGCCCATAGGCTGTCGACCGCCGATGGAGATAAGGTGACCATGGGCGCGGCCTGCGCATCCGTCTTGCCTTTCCCCGTTTGGATACCGTCAGACTGTACACCGCCAGATGACGCGCTGTCGGATGAGGCACTGTCAGATGAGGCATCGCCAGATGACGCACCGCCAGATGACGCGCTATCCGATTGGGCCGGCGATTCCACGAACGCCCAGCTCTGCGGATTTGCGGCGCGCACACCATGCTCCGACAGGAGTGTCAACGCAACCGCGGCGTCCTTTGCGGCAGCCTGCTGCGGTTGAGCAGTGGCCAGAACCGCGCGGGCGGCGCTGACCAACCCACGTGGGTCGGCGTCCAATCCGGCCAGATCATATTCGGCGAATCCCGCATGTGCCCCCACTGTGGTGAAAGGCGCCTGTTGCCGGTTGCGCGGATAGTATTCCGGCAGATACCCGAAGAGAAAGTCCGAGGGGCTCATGCTGTCGTTCCATACCGCGCTGATCATGATTCGCCGTGCACGGGTCAGCGCGACCAGGAAACTCTTCTTCTCGCCCGACAATACAGCCGCGAACCGCGGATCATGCCCGGTTTTGTCGCTTTCTTCAAGCGCTCCCCTCAGCACGAGCTCGGCAAGGTCTTCACCACCGAACATGGTGTTGCGCCCGGCGAGGTTCGGCCACACGTCTTGCTGGACCACCGGTATCCACGCATATTCCCAGTGGCGTCCGGCCGCGCCTGCCGGCGTAGTCAATGTCACCGCGTCTTCCACCGGTCCTATGTGGGCCAAGGAATCGGCCTGCACTTCCATGCCCCGAACCTGTGCCATGAATGACGTGATGTCTCGACTGGCGGTGGAATCATCGGCGAACTGGAACAGGCGCATTGCCGCGTCCAGCCGGTCATTGGCCGTGCGCCCCTCTGCCGTGTTGAATAATGCCGCACGCTGCCAGACCGGTGCCAGACCGGTGGCGTTCCACGCAACAGACAGCGCATAGCGCGGCTGTACGCGCTGGCTTGCCGGCAGCCGCTCCAAGCCGGAAGCAACGCTGCCCACCAGATGCCACAGGTTCGCAAAAGCGCGGGCCTGAGGGTCGTTGCCGAGCACCGCGTGGATGGATGCGAGCGCAGCCTGCGCCGGCGCGGCGGCAACATCAACGGCAAGCATCACGTACAGCGCGTCAACGCCAAAGGCCAAGTCATCGCCGGACGGTTCACCGAGTATTTCGACAGACACTGGCAACGAAGTCACTGACGACGAAACCGCTGACGTCGAAACCACTGACGAGGATGTTTCACGACCTGTTTCACGCCGTGTTTCATGGTATGTTTCACGCAATGTTTCCCATGCCGTCGTCAGAGAGGTCAGCATGGCATCATCCGTGGCGAGATGCGCCAGCGACTCCAACGACCCCATGGCCGATTCGATCGGCGCAAGCCTTGCGGGACGCCCCTGACCGGGTCTGGCCCCGGCACTCACCAACGGGCCGTTCATCAACGTGGCCACTCTAGTCCTTATATATGCCGCGCAGGAAGCCAACGTCATCTGGCATTCCGCCATCCCCTCGGCACGCAATCGGGCAAGCTCCACAAGCGCGAACAATCCCTGCACGAAAGTCTCGTCCTTCAAAGGACGGGTGACCGACGAATACCGCACCGGTACACCATCTCGGCGCAGTCGTTCGCCGAACAGCCGCACGGCGGCATTGTCGTGGGTGATGACCGCCATGTCGTTCCACCGAATATGCCGGTCAAGATGCGCCCGCTTGATGCGCCAGACCACATCATCCAGCTCCTCACGTGAGGATCGGTACAGGCCGGCGGTCACCGTGCCGTCCGCCTGATAATTCGCTGCATCGACTCCGCCCAGTATGGCGGTCAGCTTGCCGGGACGCTCGGCCGGAGGCAGCGGCTCGTCTTCCGGCGAGGGAATCGACAGCGAAATACGAGACGCGATCACATCAGCCATCGTCATGTGCGACTGATCAGCGACGGCACTACCGCCAACCAGCTGTTCTTCCTTGGCCTTCAGCCGCCCTTCCACGGCACGGCGCATCAGATATTCCGGATACGATCCGCGGAAGGTCTGCACCGATTCATCCGGGTTGCCGACCAGCACCAACTTGACGCCGGCATTCCCCAACTCCTCCAAGAAGCGCATGCCGGCCAGCGTGGTGTCTTGAACATCATCCACAACCAGCAGCCGGGGCAAGCCCAACGCCTCCACACACATAGGCCGGTCGGAATCATCCGCGTGATCGGCGGCGAATGCCTCACGCACCACACGAGCGCCTGCCACCAGCAAATACGAGGCATCCAAACGGTATTGCCCCGGATATACCGCGCTTTGGGCTGCAATATATTCACGGCGCAACGCGAAAGCCAAACGCCATTGCACCGACAATCGCGCGTCCTCCGTCACGGCGTCCAAGAGACGTGGCTCTTCGTGAACGCCTACACCGAGCTCATCCAATCGGGCCAGCATATCGCGCAACTGGCTGATAAACGCATCTGAAATACCTCGCGTGAACCTATCCGCGCTGGTCGAGCCGCCTGCCGACGTCGGAGACGGCGAATCCGACCCTTGTTGCGAGAGGCTTGATTGTGCGGAAGCGGCCGAGCCGGGCATCTCGCCGGCACCGGCATCGCGTATGAGTCTCGCCCAGTCATCCTGGGCAAAGTAGACGCGTAGCAAATCACAGGTGCCGCAATCATCTCCCGCTACGGCATGGCGCAGATGCACGGCCATGACTTGACGCAGCAAAGCATCCTGTTCCGCACCGTTCAGCAATCGAGGCGACGGCAATCCAGTTCCCTCGCGCGAAGCCGATATGGCCCGGAATGCCACGGCACCCAGCGTGGTGACCGGCCTGGCCTGCACGGAAAACCCGAGCTCACGAATCACCCGATTGCCCAATGCGTCGGCGGCCACACGGCCGGATACGGCCATCACCGCCTGCGTGCCACCGTAGCGGCGCAGCCCCGCCATCAACACCGATAAGGCGAATTCGGTTTTGCCGCTTCCAGGCGTGCCGACAATCAGCCTCGCCGCTCCATCACGGTCGATGCCGTCCAGCACTGTTCCAGGTTCAAGTCTCGTCATCATGGCTCCAGCCTAAACCCGACCGTCACAGAGGGAAAAATTTTACCGAACCCGACGAAGAATCGTACCCTTGACGGTATCCTGTAGAACGAATGCAGGGAGAGCGCATTTTCCAAGGAGGGAGGGAACAGATGGACAACATTCCGATGAGACCGCCGAAGCTGCCCGGATATGATTTCGTCCAGATGTTGGGAAGCGGTGCCACCGCCACGGTGTACCTATATAACCAGCGTATGCCCGCACGCCCGGTGGCGGTAAAGGCCAGCGCCAAAACCCTTGACCCACGGGCCGCTGCCCTGTTCAACCGCGAGGCCAACTTCATGGCCAAGCTGTCATCCCACCCGTACATTCTGCCGGTATATGGTGCCGGCGTCACCTCCGATGGCCATGGCTACATCGTCATCGAATATGCGCCGGGCGGCACCTACAACAGCATCATGAAGGCCCGGTCCATGACCTGCGAGCAGGTACTCGACCTCGGCATCAAGCTGTCAAGCGCGCTGTTCACCGCGCATCGCAGCAATATCATCCATCACGACATCAAGCCCAGCAACATTCTCATCACCTCGCAGGGCTTGCCTGTTCTGGGTGATTTCGGTATCTCCACCGATGTGTATGACCGCACCGAAACCGGATTCTCGCCGCCGTGGGCACCGCCTGAGGTGCTTCAGCATCTGACCAATGGTTCGGAAGCCGCCGACATCTATTCACTGGCGGCCACCCTGTACGCCATGTTCGTCGGCTGCTCGCCATTCCAGCACGATTATCACCCGCGTTCGCAATCGGAACTGATTTCGCTGATCGTCAACCAGCCATTGCCTCGCCTCAACCGCCCCGACGTGCCGGCCGATGTGGAAGCGGTGCTGCGCCGGGCCCTGAACAAGGACCCCGACCAGCGGTACTACTCCGCGTTGGAGTTCGCACGTGCCATGCAGCGTGTGCAATTCGCATATTTCGGGCATGCCACTCCCGTTACCGTGGAAGGGATGCCGGCCTATCCCAAAGACATCGAGCGTCGGCACCGGGCCACGGACCAGCGAGATCAGATCACCCGTTCGTCACGGCGATGGGTCAAACCGGTGGGTATTACCGTCGGTATACTTGCGGCGATCACCGCAGCGGCACTGATATTCGCCTTCGTGGTCGTTCCCCGCATGGACAGCGCCACCGGATCAGATACCAAACAGGTGGCGACGCCCGGCACCAAGGATGATGACAACAACCGCAATAATCAGGATGACGTGATCACCGATACCGCGAACGCCCAGATTCCTTCCCCGGAGAATCTGAACGGCACCTATGCGGCGGATGGGTCATCCGTGACGTTCACCTGGGCGAATCCAGACCCGCAAAGCGGTGATACCTATGCGTGGGCCATAGTGCAGGGCAGCAATACCGACCAGAGCGCGCAAACCGTCACAACGTCAGATCCCACGGTGACCGTCAACGCGCAGGAAGGCTCGCAGACCTGCATTCAGGTGTCCATTGTGCGCAAGAACCGCCAGATGTCCGTCAGCCCCGCCATCGCCTGTGCGGCCAAGCCGCAAGAATGATCCGCGCCACTGCCGGGCATGCCACCCTGGCATTGCGTATCGCATCAGACGTGCGCCCAGCAGCGGCGAATTCACCAAATGGACAACAGGAACGGCAGGTATTGGAACCGTAAAGCGTTGTCATTACACCAGCAACCAGAGAAAACAGGGGTCAGGGAGTTCAGATGGCCACATCGTCCCAGTCATACGATCGTCGCCGACGCATCAGCGCGGCTTTGCGCCGCCTTATGCCCTCCGGAGGGCATACGTGGACGGTTCCCGTAATCACGCTCCTGCTGCTTCTGGGACTTGTTGCCGGCGCGGTGATCATGAGCACCGTCACGCGCCGCCATGTGCAACTGGACGATGGCACCGTATGGGTCACTTCGCTGAAAAACCAGAAGGCCGCACGATTCAACGTAAAGAACAAGGAGGCCGACGCCGGCGTCTCCTCCTCCGCCCCACGATTCGACATCGCACAGCATAATGGCGACACCATCCTGACCGAAACGACCAAAGCCTCCACCATCAAGGCATCCACGGTCAGCACCGGTGTCAAGACCGACATCAAAGCCAACACCACCACTGTGGTCGGCGGGGATACCGCAGCCCTGATCAACGAGAAGACCGGCAATGTGTGGACCGGCTTGTCGGAAAACCTTGATTCCGTGACCCCCACCACTTCCGATCCGAAAATAAAGCTGGGCGAGGGCGGGCGCATCGCAGTAACCCACGATGGCAAGGTCTACGGATACCGTCCATCCGACGGTATGGTGCTGCGTCTTGACAATCCCAGCAGCGCCAAGGCCAAAACCCTCGAATCGCTGACCGACGGCAAGCAGCAGACCGTTGAAAGCTTTACCGTCATCGGGAGCACGCCGGTAATCGCAACCGGCAAAACCGTCATATTCAAGGGCGGCCGCGTCGATGTCGACACGACCGGCACCCTCACCCTTCAGGAGCCTCCCACCGATGACATACAGTCCGATTGGGTGGCCGCGGCATCACCGAGAGGCCTTGCGCTTATCCCGTTGAAGTCCAATGCCAAGGCGAATTTCATAGCCAACGGGGGCAAGGCGAATCCAGCACGACCGGTATCGTCCAAGGGCTGCGTGTACTCGGCTTGGAGCCAGAAGGCCAGCAACTACATTCGCGCCTGCTCCCCCACGGATACCAGCGTCAAGCCGCAAACCCTCGAATCCGTCAATACTACTTCCGAATTGGTGTTCCGCACCAACCATCGCCTTGTGGTGCTCAACGACACGGTTAACGGCAATGTGTGGAACCCTGAGGATTCCACCAAAGTCATCAAAATACAGTGGAACAAAATACAGACCGAGCAGACCGAGAAAGAACAGCAGAACAACGACTCGGCCAACAACCACCACGACTTCTCCAAGACCTGTTCCGCACAATCCGGCCAAATCAAAGCCGAGGATGATGAAATCGGCGCACGAGCCGGTTCGGAACAGATTCTCGACGCGCTGCGCAATGACGAGCAGACCGATTGTTCCGTACTGAAAATCACCAAGGTTGGCGCACCAAACAACAAAGACGTCACCATTTCGCCGATTTACGACGGCCGGTATCTGCAACTCGATGCCTCCGCCGCATCCGCAGGCACCGTTACCTTTACTTACGATATTTCCGATGGTCGCGGCCAGACCTCTTCCGCCACGGTGACCGTAACCCTGAATGATGGAGGCAACCACGCTCCCGTACAGTTCGACACTCCTCCCGAGATCGATGTGGAGCAGGGAGCCAGTTATACCGCCAATGCGCTGAGCAGCTTCAACGATCCGGATGGAGACCCGCTCACTCTGGTCTCCGCTGTGGCCCAGAACACCGACCAGGTGCAGGTGTCCACCCGAGCCGACGGCCAGCTTACGTTCAACACCGGTGCGCTGGCGTCGGGACGTGTGGGCGTCGAGGTCACCGTCTCCGACGGCACGGCAACCGGCACCGGCATGGTGTATTTCTCAGTGAAA
>ERZ857521.1947-NODE-1947-length-21805-cov-24.945057_pt1 | contig 21805 bp, 17 predicted proteins | sample MGYA00519701_ERZ857521 | MGnify/ENA primary metagenome ERZ857521 (study PRJEB31778, sample SAMEA3449346) | human gut metagenome | biome: human gut; feature: human-associated habitat; material: faeces | place: United Kingdom | collected 2010/2012 ...
TGCCGCACCTCGCTCGCCGTATCGGCACTTAGAATTATGCGGTATTGCCTATAATGTAATTCGTGAAAATAATTAAAGTTTTTCGCCAGGCCTTTTTTCAAAAAGGCCGAAAAGACTCCCCGTAACTGCCTTAATAGAACCCGTAACTCGGCAAAATCTTGGTGCTCTGCGCCCACAGGGTCGGCACGGGCAAGCCGGACAGAACGGGATAGAACCAGGCAAAACACACCAGCGCCGCAATGCACAGCCCCACGCCAATCTTTTTGGCGCGGTCCTGCCGCTTCATCTGCGTTAAAACCAGCACAATGGCCGTCAACGCAAAGACCGAGCTGGGGAAGTAATGGTACATGAAAGTGCAGCGCGATACCAGCATCCAGGAAAGCAGCTGGCTGGCGTACAAGATCAGAACGCCCGCTCCCTTTGCCGTGCCGCGAGCCGAAACCTGGCGCCACAGCAGCAGCAAAATGCAGAACAGCCCCGCCCAGCAAATGACCGGGTTATAAAAACCCGCAATGCTGCCCTGAAGCCCAGCTTCCAGGTAAGAATTTTTGTAATACCACACTGGGCGCAGGTCCAGCAGCCAGGTGTACCAGCGACTTTCAAACGGGTGGGTTGCTTTCAGGGTGGAATGGTACCAGTACATGTAGGTTTGGCAATCCCACCAATCCCGCAAACCAAAGGTAGGGTCTTTCCACCAATAAGGCAGGTAGGATGCAAGATAGATCAGGAACGGCACAACGATGTAAAACGCCACACCGCCCACAGCAGCCATCCGGAATTCTTTCCAGAAACCCGGCTGTTTTTGCTTCCAGCGGGCATACAGCACACCCAGGTACAATACCGCAAGCCCTGCCCCGGCATAAATTCCGGTCCACTTGGATGCACACCCAAGCCCAAATGCCACGCCGCCCAGCGCCATGGGCAGCAGCGAGCCGTCTACGCCGTTTTGCAGCACGCTCTGGCAATACCATACCACAAAATATGCGCCTAACAGGATAAAGAACGTACCGTAAATATCGATTGTGGCAATGCGGCTTTGGGAAAATCGCATGAACCCAGCGGCAATCAGCGCACCTGCCATGGCCCCGGCCCAGCGTTTGTGGGTCAGACGGCGGGCAAAGCACCACATCAGCGGCACCAGCATCACGCCGAATAGCGTTCCGGCACAGCGCCAGCCAAAGGCTGTCATTCCAAAAATAGCAATGCCCAGCATGATAAAATCTTTGCCCAGCGGCGGGTGGGTGGTTTCGTATGCCGTCATGCGGTGCAGCATTTCGTACCCAGTACGACCATGATAGATTTCATCGAAATACATACTGTTCAGCTGGCTGATGGTATCTGGCACTTCGCTCTGCTCATCAAACAGGGCATCGCCGCCCGTTACCGGCACCAGCGCACCGGTGGCATCCCGCAGGGCCAGTTCAAACGTCTGCGCATTTTCAATCGTTGCGGTCAGGGTCTGCCCTGCCGGAGCCGTGATGGCCGTTTTGGTCCAGCAGAACGGCGTTGCATAGCTCAGTTCCTTCCGGTACAGCTCATTGCCCGCTGCATCCGTGATGCGCAGGCTGCCGCCGGTGGAAATGCCGGGGTACACCCAGATTTCCACCGCGTCCTGCTGCGGGGTAAAGTCGATGGTTGCCGTGCTGTCCGTAGCATCCACAGGGTTCTGCGGTGCTTTCATGCTGCCAAGGTAAGCAAAGCTCACCACAGCAACGATCAACGTCAGCGTTGCCAAGGCTTTCTTCTCTTTAGCCGTCCAGGCAGGCTGCGGATCAATGCGCAGGGTGCACAGTTCCAGCTTTTTCTGCACTGTTTTTGTTTTATCTTTTTCGATGGTTTCCACTTTTGCCAGTGGAGAAATCGCTCCATGGCGGCAGATGGCCCACGCGGTGAAAGCCAGCAGTACAAAGGCTGCCGTTTCGGCAAAGCCGACTGCCATGGCAAACTCGCGGCTGGTATCGCTGCTGAGCCACTCGTCATCGCTGCCTACCAGGGTATACACAGTTTCCAGGTTCAAGAAGCCCGTTATCGACAGACCAAACCCGGCACCATACAGACGGATGTCATTCCAGCGCGCCGCAGCAAGCAGTACCAGCAGCATGCCCAGCACCAGATAACGCTCGTGCATGCAGTGGGCAAAGGTAAAAATCCCCACCGTGTAAAACGCTGCCAGCAGCAGCGGGGAAAACCGCCCCGCCCGCCAGCTGATGACCGCCAGCACCACAAGCAGCACCGTGATAACAGCGATGTTGAAAATGCCCAGCACTTTCCAGCTCAGGTTAAACACCGGGCAAGCATCCAGCGCCTGCCAGTTGCCGCCCAGCGCTGCAAACCAGTTGAACGCATTGATGGTGGCATACTGGTAGCCAGACGCCGTGGTGATGTACTTATCGATCAAGGACGGCACCAGATTTTTTGCCCCGTAAAACGGCAGGCCCGCCAGCAGCGGCGGCAGCAAAGCCAGCGCAGCACCGCCAAAAATCTGGCCGACCGATTTCAGCGGGCTTTTGCCATCCCGCACGGCATCCGCAATAGCCACCAAAAAGCAGACGGCCAGCACCGGCCCAGCCAACAGTGCCTGCGGCTTGATGGCCAGCGCCACGCCGTACAGCACCGCAGCGAGCAGGTAGCGGCGCTCTTCCAGCAGCCAGAAGCAGAGCAGCAACGGCAGCGCAAAAGCCCCATCAATCTGCTTCCAGATGCCGGTATCAAACAAGGTCAGCGGGCAGAACGCCGCAAACAGCACCAGGCAGCGCTGTGCCCTGCCCTGCCCCATATACCGGCGGCTGATATGGTCCAGCAGCACCACGGCGGCACAATCACAGATTGCGGGGATCAGTGCCAGCAAAAAATAGGTCCAACGGGATTCATAGCTCAGTTGGAGCGCCTTGCGCACCAGGCTGACCAGCCCCAGCACAAGGATGTAGCCGGGCGGGTAGTCCGCAAAATAATCGGCGCTGTAAAAGGCCGCAGGACCTTCGCTGGCCAGCTTATCCCCCCAGGCCACAAAGCAGCTCATATCATAGGTGTAGCCTTCAGTAACAAGGGCCAGCAGCAGGCGCGCGGCAAGCGCTGCGGCCAATATAATATACAGCGTTCGCTCTTTCTGTTTGGTTCTGGTATTTGTCATTCTGAACTCTCCAGATAATGCAGCGTATTTGCCGCTGCAATAAAATAAGGAACTGGAAGCAGAGGCAGATGCTTCCCTGTTTCCAATTCCTTTGTTTTGCCGTGATAGTGCAGTAATAATTATAGCTTGGTCAGCTGCGGGCCCTTGGCGGTGTCCATCACATTCCAGCCCAGCTCAGTGATTTTGGCGCGCAGAGCATCGGCGCGGGCAAAGTCCTTGGTCTTTTTGGCTGCGGCGCGCTCTTCCACCAGCTGCTTCACTTCGTCGGGGGCTTCCTCGGCCTTGCGGTTGTACATCAGGCCCAGCACACCGGTCAGCTCGTCAAACGTGGCGGCGGCCTTTTCCAACGTAGCCTTATCGGCAGCATCGGACATGGTGTTGATGTCCTTGACGAACTCAAAAATGGCGGCCAGAGCATCGGGGGTGTTCAGGTCGTCATCCATGGCGGTCTTGAACTTTTTGCGTGCTTCTTCGCACTTTTCAGTCAGGGCAGTGTCAGTGCCATGGGCATTGCGGATGGCAAAATCCAGGTTATCGCGGCAGGTGTACAGGCGCTCCAAGCTGTTCTTGCAGCTCTCGATCAGGTCCACCGTATAGTTCAGCGGCATGCGGTAACCAGCGGTGAGCATAAAATAACGGATCGGCTCATAGCCGTACTTATCGGCAATTTCACGCACGGTAAAGAAGTTGTTGGCGCTCTTGGACATCTTCTGGTTGTTGATGTTCAAAAAGCCGTTGTGCATCCAGTAATGGCTGAAGGTGCAGCCGTTGGCGCACTCCGACTGTGCAATCTCGTTTTCGTGATGGGGGAAAATCAGGTCCTGGCCGCCTGCATGCAGGTCGATGGTCTTGCCCAGGTGCTTACGGGCCATGGCGCTGCACTCAATGTGCCAGCCCGGACGGCCCTGGCCCCAGGGGCTGTTCCAGGAAGGCTCACCCGGCTTGGCGGCCTTCCAGACAGAAAAATCTGCGGGGTCTTCTTTCAGGTCGTCATCCATCTGGCTGCGCAGTTCGCGGTTGCCGCTTTCCAGGTCGTCCAGGTTCAGGTGGCTCAGCTTGCCGTAACCGGGATCAGACTTAACGCGGAAGTAGACATCGCCGTTGTGGGCAACGTAAGCATGTCCGGATTCGACCAGGTCCTTGACGATCTTGATGATCTCACCGATATGCTCGGTTGCGCGGGGGCGCACGGTGGGGGTCTTAACGTTCAGGCCCTCGGAATCTTTGATGTACTCGGCCTCGAACTTGCGGGCAACCTCCTGCATGGTGGTGCCGTCCGCCTGGCCTTTTTTGATCAGTTTATCGTCAATATCGGTGATATTGGAGACATACAGCACCTTGTTGCCAAGGTACTCCAGATAGCGGCGCAGCGTGTCAAACACGATCATGGGGCGCGCATTGCCGATATGGATATAGTTATACACCGTAGGGCCGCAGACGTAAATGCGATAAACGCCCGGCTCCTGCGGGATAAAATCTTCCTTTTTGCGGGTCATGGTATTAAAAATCTGCATGGACAGGAACTTCCTTTCCCAACTTTGCTGGTACGGCGCGGCTAAACCTGCAAACCGTTCAGATTTATTATAGCCGCCCTGATAAGCGGTTGCAAGGGGGCAGCATCATTTTGCCTGCATAAAGCAGGAACGATTCTGCCACAGGTAGATGCAGCCGGAAAGTGCGGTAACGGCAGCAACGGCCCAGCACAGCACCTGGGTGGTAAAGCTGATAACCCCAACGCCGTCCGCCGGGGCGAGCGCCATGGCAAAGTAATAGAAGATGATGGTAACCATCTGCAGCACGGTTTTGACCTTGCCCCACATGTTTGCGGCAATGACGGTACCGGACTCTGCCGCAATCATGCGCACACCGGCCACAGCAAACTCGCGGAACATGATGATGGCGAGCACCACGGGGGAGCAGACACCGTCCACCACCATATAAATAATGGCGGCGGTGGTGAGCATTTTATCAGCCAGCGGGTCCATAAACTTGCCAAAGTCCGTTACCAGGTGGTTCTTGCGGGCCAGGTAGCCATCCAGGAAATCCGTAAAGCTGGCCACAGCAAACAGAATGCCCGCTATCAAGGCATACGTTGCATTGAACTGGGGCGTGCCCATATGGCTCATGGCAGCAAATACCATAAAGAACGGCACCATGATGACACGCATCATCGTTAATTTGTTAGGCAGATTCATGGTTTATTCCTCCACTTTGCTTTCCGCATAACCATAAAGATCATAAGTATCGGCATCGGTGATGGTAACGTTATAGAACGCGCCGGCTTCCAGCGGGGTATCTGCCGGGGTCATGATGCTGCCATCAATTTCCGGGCAGTCTGCTGCGGAGCGCAGCAGGTACATGCCGGTTTCATCGTCCACGCCATCGCAGATGCACTCATAGGTCTTGCCGACCTTTTCTGCTTCCTTTTCCGCGCTGATCTCGGCCTGCAGCTCCATAATGTGGTCTGCGCGGCGCTGCTTGACTTCCTCGTCAATCTGGTTGTCCATCTTGGCGGCCACGGTGTTTTCCTCGGCGGAATAGGCAAAGCAACCCAGGCGGTCAAACTTGACGGTTTTGACAAAGTCGCACAGCTCGCTGTACTGTTCCTCGGTCTCACCCGGGAAACCTGCAATCAGGGTGGTGCGCAGCGTGATGTTGGGGATGGCCGCGCGCAGGCGGCGGATGGCATCCTCAATTTCTTTGCGGCCGCCGCGGCGGTTCATGTTTTTCAGCACCTCGTCATCGCAGTGCTGGATGGGCAGATCGAGATACGGCACAACCTTATTGTTGCGCACAAGGGCTGCGATGAATTCATCGGAGATACGCTCCGGGTAGGCGTACAGCACACGGATCCAGCGGATGCCCTCAATGGTGTTCAGCTTATCCAACAGTTCGCAAACTGCGCCGGGTTTGCCCCAGTCCTCGCCGTAAGCGGTGGGGTCCTGCGCCACCAGGATCAGCTCTTTCACGCCCTCCCCGGCCAGCCAGCGAGCTTCGGCAACACAGTCGTCAATGGGGCGGCTGCGCAGCGGGCCGCGGATGAGCGGGATGGCACAGTAATGGCAGCGGTTGTTGCAGCCTTCGGCAATTTTCAGGTAAGCATAGTGGCGCGGCGTGCTGATAACACGGGCACCGCCCAGCTCCATATTGCATTTGGGACCATAGCTTTCCACCTGGCCCGCGCCGTTGGCGGTCAGGCGCTCCACAATGGCGGGCAGAGCGGCGTTGGAGCCAATGCCCACAACGGCGTCCACTTCCGGCATTTCGCTCACAATCTGGGTTTTATAGCGCTCAGCCAGGCAGCCGGTCACGATCACCTTCAGGTTGGGGTTCTGCTGCTTATACTGGCAGGCCATCAAAATGTTTTCAATGGCTTCCTCTTTAGCGGACTGGATAAAGCCGCAGGTGTTGACAATAATAATGTCCGCCTGTTCGGGGTCCGCAACCGTCTGGTGGCCCGCCTTGATCAGCGCGTGGCAGAATACATCAGCATCGACCTGGTTTTTGGGGCATCCAAGGGAAATAATTGCAATATTCATGTATGGTTGTTCCTGTCTCTCTTTTCAGTATGTTATGTTGGGCTCTGCCGCTTGCTTGGGCAAAATTCAGGCAAAGCTATCCGTTCGGTGCATTGATACCACAATGCCGCAGGAGCATTTTTTGCCCCTGCGGTGTATACTTTTTTGTGTTACGCTTCGGTTTCTTCTGTCTCGGCATCTGCCAATGCCTGGCGGATCACGCTGTGGGAGAACCCGCGCCGTGCCAAAGCGGCAGCTACCTGCTGCCATTTGCCCTGTGCCAGCTTTGCGGCATAGTGGCGTTCCACCAGTGCGCGGGCATTGGCCAGCTCCGGGTTTTCCTCCTCGTCCTCCTCGCTTTGGGCAAACAGAGCTTCCACCGCTTCGGCGGCCGCGTCGCGGTCAATGCCTTTGGCGTGCAGATCATCCAGAATTGCACGGCGGCTCTTGCGCTTGCGCAGCAGCTCCGCCGCACGGCGGCGGGCAAAACCGGCGTCATCCAGCAGGTTCAGCTCCTGCATTTTTGCCACGGCGGCGGCAGCGCTGTGGGGGTCAAAGCTGCGGCAGAGCTTTTGATAAAGCTCCCCGGCTGCATGGTCCCGCAGGGCCAGCAGGTCCATGGCTTTATCCACAGCCTTGCGGGTGTCGCTTTTGGTCTGCAGGTCATGGATCTGCCATTCTTCCAGCTCATCCCCGGTATGCAGCCCCGCCATGGCAAAGGTGTCCTCGTCCAGCGAAAAGGCAAACTCGCCGTCAAAGAACAGCGCATAGCGGCCTCTTTTTGTTTCTTTTACCTGTGTCAGCTTCGGCATCGCTTATTCGTCAACCATGATATCGAGGTCCATCTCGCTGCCGGTGGTCTTGGGTGCATCCGCCATGGGAGCGGCAGGGGCATCTTCAGCAGCAACGGGGGTAACAGCCGGCTTCTCCAGCGGCTTCACGGTTCCCTTTTTGCCGGCCGCCAGCAGACGGTCCGCATTTTCGCGCACCTGCTTTTCAATCTCAGCAGCCACATCAGGGTGTTCTTTCAGGTAGAGCTTGGCGTTATCGCGGCCCTGGCCCAGGCGGATATCGCCATAGTTGAACCATGCGCCGCTCTTTTGCACAATGCCCAGCTTAGCACCCAGATCGATCATTTCGCCCAGTTTGGAGATTCCCTCGCCGAACATGATGTCAAACTCGGCCTCACGGAACGGGGGTGCCACTTTGTTCTTGACGATCTTGGCGCGGGTACGGTTGCCGATAAAGGAACCGCTGGCGTCCTTCAGGCCCTCAATGCGGCGCACATCAATACGTACAGAGGAATAATATTTCAGGGCGCGGCCGCCGGTGGTCACTTCAGGGTTGCCGTACATCACACCGACTTTTTCGCGCAGCTGGTTAATAAAGATGCAGACGGTGTTTGTTTTGCCGATGATGCCGGTCAGCTTACGCAGAGCCTGGCTCATCAGGCGGGCCTGCAGGCCAACGTGGGAATCGCCCATTTCGCCTTCAATTTCGGCTTTGGGCACCATGGCAGCAACAGAGTCCACAACAATAGCGTCAATCGCGCCGGAGCGTACCAGAGCTTCGCAGATTTCCATGGCCTGCTCGCCGGTATCCGGCTGGCTGACCAGCAGGCTGTCAATGTCAACGCCAAGGGCGCGGGCATAGGTGGGATCCAGGGCATGCTCAACGTCGATAAAGGCAACCTCGCCGCCCAGCTTCTGGGCTTCAGCCAGAACATGCAGGGCCAGGGTGGTTTTACCGGAAGATTCCGGCCCATATACCTCAATGATGCGTCCGCGTGGCAGGCCGCCGATGCCCAGCGCCAGATCCAGCCCCAGGCTGCCGGTGGAAATGGCATCCACCTGCATGGCAACGTTGATCCCAAGCTTCATCACGGCGCCTTTGCCAAACTGCTTTTCGATCTGGGCCAGTGCCGTCTCCAGCGCTGCCTTTTTATCCCCTGCCGGGCCGGTGGGGAGCTGCTTGGATGAACTTTCCTTTTTTGCTGCCATAAGTTTATATCTCCTTATCTGAGCGATCGTGCGTTGTATCCCATACGCACCACAGGCAACTGCGGTGCTGTTTTTATTTTGTACGGCAGGTGCGCCGCTATCCAAATGGTCGTCCTGCGTTTATCAGGTATTATTATAACCAATCGCGGCACGAATTACAACCATTTGTTGTCATCTTTTCAAAATTTTCTTTGCATTTTCCACATTTCAGCTGCAAAACGTTGAAAATCAGATTTATTTCACCTGTTGGGCGTACACCACACGGTCGTTGCCGCCGTAATCCTTCCTTGCCTGCACTTGCTGCCAGCCGTTTTGGCGGCATATCTCCATCACATCCGCCCGCTGGGCACAGCCAATCTCAAACACCAGCCACCCACCGGGGCAGACAATATCACGGTAGTGGGCGGCAATGGCGCGGTAAAAATCCAACCCATCCGTTCCGCCGTCCAGCGCCATAGCTGGCTCGTGGGCAGTCTCCGGCATCAGGGCCTGCATCTCTGCCCCGGTCAGGTACGGCGGGTTGGAGATGATCAGCTGCATGCTTTGGGGCATAAGCTCTCGCCAGTATTGCAGCACATCCGCTGCCTTTGCCTGCACACCGGTGCCATGTACGTTGGCTTGCAGGTATTGCAGCGCCTGCGGGCTTTTTTCCACGCAGGTCACGCTGGCACTTGGCACAAAATGGCGGATGCCAATGCCCAGGCAGCCAGTTCCGGCGCACAGGTCCAGCACCCGGGGCTCAGGTTTTCCCATCTGCTGCAACAGCTCAATGGCAGTTTCGCACACCACCTCGCTGTCTGCGCGGGGGCAGAGCACACCGGGGCCGACTTTGAAGGTCAACCCCAGAAAGTCCCACTCCCCTGCCAGGTATTGCAGCGGCACCCGCTGCATGCGCTGAGCCGCCAGTTCCGCCAGGCACTCAGCCTGCGGCCGGGTAAGCGGGTCAAACAGCAAGCGCGGATCTTTTCCAGCGGCAATGCGCAGCAGTTCGCGGGCGTCGTAATCAGCATCGGGGCAGCCTGCGGCCTGCAGAGCATCCTGCACCATGCGCACAGCCTGGCGCGGCAGAATGCCCGCCAGCTGCTGTGGGGCAAGCGACGTTACCATTGGCCGTCCTCCGGCTTTTTGGGCAGTACGGGGGTAACGGCGGCGATGGCCACTTCAATCATGTCATCTTCCGGCTCAAAGGTCGTCAGATGCTGCAGCCAAAGCCCCGGCACCGAAACAGCCCGTGCCAGCAGCGAGTTGGAACGCCCTGCCCACTTCAAAATCTCATAACAGATGCCCACCAGCAGCGGCAGCATGGCCAGCTTGTACAGCACGCGCAGCATGGTACCGCTCCACGGCAGCACCGCATACAGCACAATGCTGACCAGAATGACCAGAATCAAAAAACTGGTACCGCAGCGGGGGTGGAACCGCGTATGTCTGCGGATGTTAGCAACCGTCAATTCCTCACCTGCCTCATAGCAGGCAATCGTTTTGTGCTCAGCCCCGTGGTACTGGAACATGCGGTGGATTTCCTTCATGCGGGTGCAGAGGAACATGTAACCCAAAAAGATTGCCAGCTTGAGCACTGCTTCCAGGATGACCCGCGGCCAGCGCCCCATGGGGATCATTTTTGCCACCAGCCCAGTCAGGAACGTAGGCAGAAAGGTAAACAGAAAAATTGCCAGCACTACACCTGCGCAGGCGGAAAGGGTCATCAGCGCACTTTGTACCTTGGGGCCGGCGTGTTCGTCCAGCCAGCGGTCCAGCTTGCTCTCGTTCTGCTTTTCTTCCTCTTTTTCCTCTTCCGTCATGGCAATATCGGCAGAGTGCATCAGGTATTTGTACCCGTTCATCAGGTTTTCCACCATATTGCACACTCCGCGCACCAGGGGAACTTTATTGTACCAGTGGGTGGTCACATCGGAATAGCTCAGATCAATCGTGCCGTCCGGGCGGCGTACCGCGCAGCAGATTTTTTCAGGGCCGCGCATCATAATGCCTTCCATCAGGGCCTGGCCGCCCACAGAGGTACGGAATTTTTCAGTTGGACGTTGTTCTTGCGGCATGGGTTCTCCTTTATTTTTGCGGTCAAAGCGGCTCGTGCAGATGTTCCTGCCCAGCGTGGTAGATGGGCAGGGTGATGGTAACGGTGGTACCCTGCCCCAACGTTGAGGTGATATCCGCCGTACCGCCCAGTGCTTTGGTGATCTCATCCACCACCGCCAGGCCGATGCCGGAACCACGCACGGCGTTTTTGGCTTTGAAGAATTTCATCTTTACGTTTTGCAGGTCATCCGGCGCAATGCCGCGGCCCTGGTCCCGGATGCTGGCCGTTACGGTGGTGGCGGTGCGGGTCAGAGTAAAGAAAATGGTTCCTTCCGGCGGCGAATATTTGATGGCGTTATCAAATACGTTGACAAACACCTGGCGCAGGCGGGCGGGGTCTGCCCAAACGGGATACGGCTCCGGCGGTTCGTCATACACAAGGTGCAGCCCCTCCTGCCGGATGCGGGCTTCCACAAACAGGGCAGCGTCGGTGGCTTCGGCCACAAAATCCAGCACCTCGCAGTTCAGTTTGATGCCGTTTTGCAGGCGGGAAAAATCCAGCAGTTCCTCCACCATATCATACAGGCGGTCGGTCTCACTGCGGATAATGGTAATACCCTTGCGGTAGTTTTCGTCATCGGGGTCACGGATGTTGGCGATGGTTTCCACCCAGCCTTTGATGCTGGTCAGCGGAGTGCGCAGTTCGTGGCTGACAGAGGAGATGAACTCGTTTTTCATCCGTTCCGTTTTTGTCAGATCCTCGGCCATCTGGTTGATGGCTTTGCACAGGCGGCCGATCTCATCGTCATACGGGGCATCCGGCAGGCGGGTGGTCAAATCGCCGTGGGCAATGCGATTGGCGGTGGCTTCCACCTGGCCCAGCGGCCGCACAATGGTGCGGATAAAAAACAGGCCGCTGAACACCGCAAACCCCAGCACCACCGCCGCCACGCCGAACGAAACCATCAGCGTGCTGTACCACTGGCGGTCCACCAGCGTCAGGCTGGTAACAAGGCGCATGGCCGTCACATTGCCCGCCGCATAAGGCACCAGGCTGGTAACAGCCATCACGTGTTCGCCGTCCGCTGTGCGGAAAGTGACCATGCCGCTGCCGGTGGAGCCGGTGACAGCCTGATAAAAATCCCTGCCCTCGCTCAGCAGATTTTTGTTCATGGTGCCGCTGGAGGTTGCCAGCACCACGCCGGAGGAATCCAACAGCATGAACTCGAACTTATCTTTTTCATCAAACTGTTCCACCGTGCGGCGCAGGGACTGGCTGCGGCTTTCAGACGTTGCCTGGCTGCTGCCGGCGGTGCCGGTTGCCTGCAAACGTCCCTCCACGGTGGAAAACCGCGCCTGCATGGCACGCTGCACCCCGCCGTACAAATTCTGGTGGCTGTAATACAAAAACAGCCCCAGCGCCGCAGCCAGGATGCAAATGGTAATCAGCAGGCTGCCGCGCAGCCAGCGGCGGGTAATGCTCTGCACAGGCGGCAGCCCCCTTTCCATAAAAATGCGGTAATTATGCGTTCCAGCGGTAGCCATAGCCCCAGACGGTCAAAATGTGCTGGGGGCTGCTGGGTTCATCTTCCACTTTCATGCGCAGGCGGCGGATGTTGACATCCACGATCTTGACATCGCCGAAATACCCCTTGCCCCAAACGCCTTCCAGGATCTTTTCGCGCACCAGGGCAGTGCCGGGGTTGCGGAAAAACAGCTCCATGATCTGAAATTCCACCTGGGTCAGGTCAATGGGCTTGCCGGATTTGTACAGCACGCGGCTTTTTTCATCCAGCACAAAGGGGCCGCTGACCAGCTGATCCGGCTCGGAGCCTGCCTGTTCATCGTCCGCAGTGGCGCTGCGGCGCACTCGGCGGGCCAGCGCTTCCACGCGGGCCATCAGCTCCGACACCGAGAACGGCTTGGTGATATAATCATCCGCGCCGATGGAAAGGCCGCGGATCTTATCGCTCTCCTGCCCTTTGGCGGACGCCATAATAATACCGATGTACGGGTCGCCGTGGCGGATGGTTTCGCACAGCGAAAACCCATCCATGCCCGGCAGCATGATATCCAGCAGCGCTACATCGCAGGGGGGATTTTTCTGGATCAACTCCAGCGCACGTTCCGCGCTGGGGGCTTCCAATACTTCCCAGCCTGTCATTTTCAGGTTCAGTGCCACAAGTTCGCGGATGCTGGCTTCGTCTTCTACGACCAGAATACGTTTCATTGTTTTTCCTTTCCCGGTCGGGGTTCTGTTTCCCGCCGCCTGATTGTTATGGCGCACCGCCCGCAGATAGACATGCGCGTTTTACCGTATATTTTTAGTTTTTTTTAACGGAACACGGTTGTTCCGTGGATGATATCGTCAATACTCAGGCCATAATACGGGGTCACCACGCGGGCCTGCAGCTGCTGGCTGCCAATGTTGGCAATGCGGCGGTACTCCCCGGCTTCGGTCTGTTCCCCGTCGATGTCCGGGGTTTGGGTTTCTTTGGCGGGGTCGGTCAGGCGCAGTTCGCAATAAACTGTGGTACCCTCGCGGTTGCACACCATCCAGCCGCTGCCATCCCGGTTGGTGCGCAGCAGCACCGAGCCGTGCATGGATTCCGGCAGCGCCAGAAAGAAGCTGTACTCGCTGTCATACACACCAAAGTGGCTGCCGGTCTCATCCGCCGCGGCAAAATCCCGCCACAGGATAAAGCGCAGCCGCTTGTCCATTCCGGTGGAAATTTTGCCGCCGTCATCGATCATCGTGGGAATCTCGATCGTTCCGTTGCCGTCCAGATCGGTGCTGACCAGCGCGGCGTCATACCGCAGGGTCGCTTTGGTCAGGTTGGCCACGCCCGCCGGGCGGTAGGTCTGCAAAAATCGGGTTTCCGGGTCATACACTACAATAGAACTTGCCAGGCTGGTGCCGGAAGCACCGGTCCAGCCATCCACCACCAGATAGTTGCCATCGTCCGCACCAATGCCCGCGTGCAGGGCCGCACAGCCGCTGTAATCCCCAATCGCAAGGGTCTGGGCGGAGCGGAAGCCATCCTCGGTGTTGGTCAGCAGCTGCAGGTTCAGGCCGCCGCCCTCCTGCTCAGCAGGCAGGGCCAATACCAAATCCTGGGTGCCCTCTCCGCCCGTCAGGTTGGCAAGGATCATTTCGGTGTATGCCTGCTTGATGATGATCTGCAGGCCATCCTCGGTGTACAGATACACCACCATATAACGGTCGCCTTGGGCGCTGGCATAGCCGACAAGGATCTGCAAGGAATTTTCATCCCGCAGATGGGCGGTGTTCACGCTTTCCACCTCGCTGGAAAGCCCTTCTGCCGTCTGCGTCACCCGCCAGCCGTTTTCCTCGGTCGGTTCCAGAATAGCCAGGTACACATTGCCCGCAGAGGCATCCAGCGTGTACAGCACGGCGGCTTCATCCTGGCCGTCGCCATCCCAATCGCCAAACAAAAGAGGGGAAAGAAAATCGCCGCTGGCAGGGTATTTCAGGGTCGCGGTTACACCAAGGGCGCTGTTGAGCGCCTTTTGTACAGCGCTCGTCTCGCCGGAAGCCTGCGGCGCGCGCAGCAGGGATTCCACATCGCTGCCGGTTACGGCAGAACAGCCGGAAAGCAGCAGCGCGGCTGCCAGTGCGCACGCGGCGCAGCTGCGGCGGTATGGCATGGATATTTTCCCTCCCCTGCATGGTTTCCAGGCACTATTTGCACCCCAGACAAATACAGGTTATAGTATACCACAATCAAGCCAACGCTGCAATGCCAAGAATCATCATCAGCACCCCCGTGCAAAAGCCTGTCACCCCCATTTTGCGCCACGCCGGTTCAAACGCCGCGGGCAGCAGCTGGGCAGCCGCCACCCACAGCATAATGCCCGCCACCACAGCCACAATGCCGTTCAAAAGTCCCGGCGTCAACAGTGGGGCCAGCACCAGTGCCGCCAAAACGGCCCCCGCCGGTTCCGCAAGGCCGGATACCAGCGCAGCCACGGCACCCTTGGCCCGGCTGCCGGTGGCGCAGGCAAAAGGCACCGCAACAGCCAATCCCTCCGGGATATTGTGCAGGGCAATCGCCAGTGCCGTGCGCGCCCCCAGCTGCGGGTCCGAGACGTTGGTCAGCAGGGTCAGGATGCCCTCCGGCAGGTTATGCAACAGCAGGGCTGCCCCCGTTACCAGCGCAGCCCGCATGGCAGAGCCCTGGGTGCGGGAGCCAAAACGGTCGGCCAGTGTATCCTCGTCCGGCAGAGCACAGGCCAACAGCCAGGCTGCCAGCATACCACCCAGCAGCAGTGCCGCAGCCGCAGCCCCACAGCCAAAGGGTGAAAGCAGCGCCCCGTAAAAATCCAGCAGCGCCGGAGCCAGGTCCGCCAAACTAACGGTCAGCATGACCGCCCCGGCAAAGCCGCCGCAGAACGCCATCAGCCTTGGCGTTGGCCGGAACAGCGCCGCAATCAGCCCGCCCAGACCAGTGGACAGACCGGCGATGGTTGTCATGAGGAGAGGAAGAAGCATAGTGAACACCCCAGCTTTAGTTAGGAGGGAGGAGTTCGGAGTTGGGCGCAAGCAATTAGAAATTAGCAATGAGGAATTAGGACTTGGAGATGGGGTTGGGTTTATTATGGATTTTATATGCGGGGTGGTGGAGCGGTATGCGGGTGATTTTTATATTGCAATTTTTATGTGTTATGTCGGGCATTTATTGGCATCTCACCCGTAGGGGCGCACATTGTGCGCCCGCCAACCTAAGGCAACACCGCACAATTCCCGCCTTGCGGCTTAAGCACCGCTCCGGCAGCTGCGGCACGGCATCTGCGTTGCCAAAATGCTCGATAAGACATCCAGTATTATCTGCGCTTTTGGCTTAGCATCTGCCGCACCTCGCTCGCCGTATCGGCACTTAGAATTATGCGGTATTGCCCTAAATAAGCAATACTTTTTTCAATGGTCCCGCATTGGGCAAACCGCCACGGGACGATGCTCGTCATCGTCCCCCTACAGATGATTTGCGGGTTTGCGTCAACTGCTTTCCGTTTCTCTGCGCTTTTGGCCTAGCAGCTGCCGTACCTCGCTCGCCGTATCGGCACTTAGAATTATGCGGTATTGCCTTAACTCAACGCTTTTTCCAAGCGAAAAACGCCTCCCGGCCTGGACCCACGGTCCGCCGGGAGGCGTTTTGAAACATTAAATCAATCAGTTATTTTTGTAGTAGTTGATCAGGCAGCCATCGGCCAAGATCTGGCGCTCGGCATCGGTCAGGGCACCAAGCTTTACGGTGAACTCCTTCACACTGCCATCGGGCTTAACAGCCACGGCGGGCATGGTATCGGCAGCTTCCAGCAGAGCCTTGCGCACGCCGGGCAGGTAGATGCAGTCGCCCAGTTCAAACACGCTGGGGTCCTCCACCAGGAAGGGCAACATGCCCCAGTTGATGCAGTTGGAGCGGTAGCGCTTGGTTGCATACTCCTTGGCAAAGTTGGCCGCGCCGCCCAGCACGCGCTGGCAGGAAGCCGCCTGCTCACGTGCGGAGCCATCGCCGGGCTTATTGGCAAAGATGGCGGAGCCAATGTTGGTGGCTGCGGCGTTCGGCTTGTAACCGGCCTTTTCCAGCGCGGCATACACAGCCTGTACTTCTTCCGGCAGAGTGCCTGCGGTGCGGGCTTCGTCCAGAGCCTTGACTGCCTTGGCGCGGCCGACATAGGCCGGGTCCTTGCGGGACAGGGTGAACTCTGCCAGGCGCAGCGGGTTGGAGCGGAAGGAAGAAGTCTCACCGGAGGGGATCAGCTCATCGGTGGTGGTGACAGGGTCGGTGATGTAGCTGACAATCTTGACCAGCAGGTCATCCGTCAGTTCCGGCTGCTGCGGCCAATCCTTGATGTTGGGGCCAAAGCGCAGGGCGGTTTCCGGTTCGGGGCTGCCCCAGCCGTTATAGATACGCTTATCGTACACACCCCGGTCAAAGTGATACTTGGGTGCGGTGTAGTCGTGGTCACAAACCTCGCTGGCTGCGGTCAAAATGCCGCCGTTGGCTGCAGTAGCCGCAATGGAGCGGGCATCCATCAGCGCCACGCCGGAGATTTGACCCTCGCCGGGCTTGGAGCCTTCGCGGTTGGGGAAATTGCGGGTGGTGTGGCGAATGCTGAACTCGCCATTGGCCGGGGTATCACCTGCGCCGAAGCAGGGGCCGCAGAAGCATTCGCGGAAGATGCCGCCAGCGGAAACGATATCGGCCACCACGCCGTTCTTGACCAGCTCCAGGTAGGTGGGCATGCTGTCCGGGTAAGCGCTGAACTTGAACTCGCCGTTGCCGCAGCTCTTGCCGCGCAGGATGTCAGCCACAGCGCACAGGTTCTCATAAGTGCCGCCGGAGCAGCCAGCCACAATGCCCTGATCCACATAAATGCTGCCGTCGGCGCGCACCTTGCTGACAAGATCCATCTTGACCTTGCCGCTCAGCTGCTCATTGGCGCGGGTTTCGATCTCATGCAGCAGATCCTTGGCGTTTGCCTTCAGTTCGCGGATGGGGTAAGCATAGCTGGGATGCATGGGCAGTGCGATCATGCACTCGATCTTGGAAAGATCCAGCTCGATGCAGCCATCGTAATAGGCAACATCGGCGGGCTTCAGCTCTTTATAAGCATCGGCACGGCCATGACCTGCGAGGTATTCCTCGGTCACGCCATCGGTCTGCCAGATACTGGACCAGCAGGTGGTCTCGGTGGTCATACAGTCAATGCCGTTGCGGCAGTCTGCGGAAAGGCTGGCAACGCCGGGGCCAACAAATTCCATGACCTTATTCTTCACATAACCGTTGGCATAGGTTGCGCCAACCAGGGCCAGCGCCACGTCATGCGGGCCAACGCCGGGGTTCAGCCTGCCGGTCAGGTAAACGCAGATCACGCCGGGCATGGCCATATCATAGGTACGGCCCACCAGCTGTTTGGCCAGCTCGCCGCCGCCTTCGCCCACGGCCATAGTGCCCAGTGCGCCATAGCGGGTATGGGAGTCAGAGCCCAGGATCATGCGGCCGCAGCCTGCCATCATCTCGCGGTTATAGCTGTGGATAACTGCCATGTTGGGCGGAACATAAATGCCGCCGTATTTATGCGCAGCGGAAAGGGCAAACTGATGGTCGTCCTCGTTGATGGTGCCGCCCACCGCACACAGAGAGTTGTGGCAGTTGGTCAGCACATACGGCAGGGGGAACTTTTCCATGCCGGAGGCGCGCGCCGTCTGGATGATGCCCACATAAGTAATATCGTGGGAAGTCATCGAATCAAACTTGATGCGCAGGTCTTTCATATCCGGCGCAGTGTTATGGGCTTTCAGAATGCCGTAAGCAATGGTGCCCTTGCGGGCCTCTGCTTCGGTCACATGGGCCGGTGCGGTATCGGTCAGCTGGCCGTTGACCAGGTACACGCCGTGGTCGTGCAGTTTCATTTTCATGCTCCTTCCTGCAAGACGGCTTTATTACAGCCGTGCCGCAACAGCGTCAGTAAATTCGGTGGTGGTGGCGGTACCGCCAATATCCGCGGTAACAGCCTTACCCTCGGCAACCTGTGCCAGAATGGCGGCGTTCAGCCTGGCGGCCTTATCCGTCATGCCCAGGTCGTTCAGCATCATGGCAAATGCCATCAGGATGGCGCTGGGGTTGGCCTTGTTCTGGCCTGCAATGTCGGGGGCGGAGCCGTGGACAGCCTCATAGATGCGGGTCTTGGCGCCAATGTTGGCAGAGGGGGCAAAGCCCAGGCCGCCCACCAGACCGGCGCACAGGTCGCTGATGATATCACCGTACAGGTTGGGGGCAACCAAAACGTCAAACTGCTCCGGCTTCTGCACCAGCTTCATGCACAGGGCGTCAATAATGCAGTCGTCTGCTTCAATGGTGGGGTAATCCTTGGCGACCTCGCGGAAGGTGGACAGGAACATGCCGTCGGTCAGCTTCATGATGTTGGCCTTATGGACTGCAGTCACCTTTTTACGGCCGTTGGCGGCAGCGTAATCAAAGGCAAAACGGCAGATGCGCTCGCAGGCGGGCTTGGTGATGAGCTTTACGCCGTTGGCGATCTCATCGTTCAGCATGTACTCGATGCCTTTATACAGGTCCTCGGTGTTTTCGCGCACAATAACAAGGTCCACATTTTCAAAGCGGGTGGGCACACCGGGCAGGGTGCGCACGGGGCGCAGGTTGGCGTAGGTATTAAAGCGCTGGCGCAGCTGCACGTTGATGCTGCGGAACCCTTTGCCGATAGGGGTTGCGGTGGGGCCTTTCAGCGCCCAGCCGTATTCTTCAATGGCATCCAGTGCGCCGGGCTGCAAAAGCTCACCATGCTCTGCGGCGTACTCTGCGCCGGCGGCGTATTCTTCCCATTCAATACCGGTTGCCAAAACATCCGAAATTTTGCGCACGCTCTGCGCAATTTCGCGGCCAATGCCGTCACCAGGAATCAAAACTGCCTTCATATCGGTTTGCCCCTTTCTAAAAAAGCGGCAGGGGTGCGGCGTGCCGTGGCCGTTTACCCCGCCCTGCCGGACTGCTTTTTGCCGGTGGGCCGCGCCTTAACGCAGGACAAACCTGCCAAAAGCTGAACCACACCTGCAAAAAATTTGTTTTAATAATGTTACAGTTTGAGTATACCCATTTTGGTCAGCCTTGTCAACGTAATTCATTAAAGTTGCACCTGTATTTTGCGGATTCAAACTTTATTTTATAAAGTCATGTTTCGTTCACATTTACAATTCTTTAAGATTCATGCTTGACTATAGCGCTCAAATACTATAAAATTGTAACTGTTCAGCACTTTGAAGCGTTTTTGGCCCGCATGGCGGCGGGCAGGGCGCACTGCGGGCGCTGTGCCCGTTTTTTGCATGTGCTGGTAATAGAGTGCAGGCAAAAGCCCCCAGCGGCGCTTTTGCAGGAAAGTAAGGAGGGCGCATCTGATGTATTACCCGGATGTTCCGGCGCTTGACCCGGAAGATATTGAACTTTTGTGCAATGAGTATATTGCGCACAACAAGCATCTTGACCCCCACATTGCGGACCGCCTTGGCGTTAAGCGCGGTCTGCGCAACCCGGACGGCACTGGTGTTCTGGCGGGCATTACCAATGTTTCCAGCGTTATTGGTTACGAAAAGCTGCCCGAAGGCACCATCCGCCCCATTTCGGGCCGCCTGGTTTACCGCGGCATTGATATTGACACTTTGGCCGCCGAAGCCGACAAGAACGACCGCTTCATGTTTGAGGAAGTGGTGTGGCTGCTGCTGTTTGGCGCACTGCCCACCCAGGAACAGTATGCCCGGTTCTGCAAGCTGATTGATGAGCACCGCGAACTGCCCAAGGGCTTTGCGGACGACATGATCATGAACTCGCCCTCCCCCAACATTATGAATAAGATGGCGCGCAGCGTGCTTTCGATGTACAGCTATGACGAGCACGCCGATGATCTGAGCCTGCCCAACATCCTGACCCAGAGCATCAACCTGATTGCCGAGCTGCCCACCATGATGGTGAACGCCTACCAGCTCAAGCGCCGTGTGTATGACCACGAAAGCATGTACTTCCATTACCCCATCGCCGGGCAGAGCACTGCGGAGCACATTCTGAGCTCCTACCGTGCAGACCAGAAGTTCACCCACGAGGAAGCACGCCTGCTGGATCTGTGCCTGCTGGTTCACGCAGACCACGGCGGCGGCAACTGCTCCACCTTTACCACCCGTGTGCTGTCCTCCTCCGGCACCGATACATACGCAGCCATCTCTGCGGCCATCGGTGCCCTGAAAGGCCCCAAGCACGGCGGCGCCAACCTGAAAGTTATGCACCAGCTGGATTACATCCTGGCCAATGTGGAGCACCCGGAGGATGACGGCGAAGTGCGCGAGATGCTGCGCAAGATCATCCGCAAGGAAGCCGGTGACGGCAGCGGCCTGATTTACGGCATGGGCCACGCGGTGTACACCCTGAGCGACCCGCGCGCCCAGATTCTGAAAAACCACGCCCGCAGCCTTGCCTACAAAAAAGGCTACGATGAAGAATATAACATGCTGTGCAGCATTGAGCGCCTGGCCCCGGAGATTTTTGCCGAAGAAAAGCACGGCCCCAAAAAGGTTTGCGCCAACGTGGACCTGTTCAGCGGCCTAATCTACCGCATGCTGGGCATCAGCGAAGATTTGTACACCCCGCTGTTTGCCATTGCCCGTGTACCCGGCTGGTGCGCCCACCGCGTAGAAGAAGTTGAGTACGCCAACCGCATCATTCGCCCCGCTTACAAATACCTGGGCGAGCCGCAGGAGTACCTGCCGCTGGAAGAGCGCTGATTTCTGCTTATATCATCATGAACTGGCACCCGGATTTTTCCGGGTGCTTTTTGTTTTGGGGTGGCGCAGGAGGCAGTTATCTGATATACTGGAAAAAAGCCCCTTATTCCATTGGAACATGACCAGAAAGTGAGAGAAACATGGAAAAATTCAAACAGCTGCTCTTCTCCGAAAACGGCATTAAAATTGTAAACATGCTGTTCTTCTTGGCGTTTCTGGCCCACAACCTTGTGTTTCTGGTTGTGGCATACCTGGTCTGGATCCTTTTTCTGGCGTTCTGCATCAAAAAAGCTGCGAGTCGAACCTCCAGGATTATTTACGGCTGCTTTATTGCTTTTGCTGTTGTTATGGTCGTGCTGAATGTTGTGCCGGTACTGCTGGGGCTATAACTCAGCGGGCGTCCGACTGTTTGCCGCACAGACCGTTTGATTTTGTTGGGAGGTCGATGTTATGCCATGGTGGTACCCTTTCGGCTGTATTGCATTTATCGTTGGCGGTATCCTGATTTTCCTGAAACCGGAATGGCTCTGGGCGCTGACAGAGCAGTGGAAGTCCTATGCGGCAGACGGACCGTCGGACTTCTATATCCTGAACACCAAAATCGGCGGTGTGCTGTTTGCGGTATTTGGGGTCGTCGCACTGGTTCTTCCGCTTTTTCTTACTTGATGGTTCCGGCTTTGCTTTTTCACAAAATAACAGCATCCGTATGGTGCCCCCTGCCCGTGGGCCGCCATGCGGATGCTGTTTTGCGTTTGTTATGGCAACACCGCACAATTCCCGCCTTGCGGCTTAAGCACCGCTCCGGCAG
>ERZ857521.1948-NODE-1948-length-21804-cov-22.279691_pt1 | contig 21804 bp, 16 predicted proteins | sample MGYA00519701_ERZ857521 | MGnify/ENA primary metagenome ERZ857521 (study PRJEB31778, sample SAMEA3449346) | human gut metagenome | biome: human gut; feature: human-associated habitat; material: faeces | place: United Kingdom | collected 2010/2012 ...
ATTTTATTTGGTATATTGTTTGCTTCTCAAAAGAAAGTGCTAATTTTGCAAATAGGACAAGAGTTGTTTGACAGAAATACACCGTATATCACAGAATTTGCGACTGTTGCCAAGTCATTACCTCCGTCTTTGAAGAACGCTCGTAAATAGCTTATTTCTAATGTATTCCTATCTTAATATCGTTTTTTTACACAAAAGAAAAATAAGGAATGGACCCACTGACATATCTCGAAGAGCACTGCATGCTGAGACACAATATTCTCACGGGCGAGACGCTCTATAGCCATGATGGTGAGCATTACGAAGTACTCTCGCCGGAAGCTGTGAACACCCTGATATTGGAAGCGGGACGCGAAGGCGTCACACTGGACGAGACGACCATCGCCCGCTACTGCCAGTCAACGCTCATCGACCGCTTCAACCCGGCGGAGAACTGGCTCTCTTCCCTACCCGACTGGGACGGAGAAGACCGCGTTGAGCCGCTCGCACAACGCATTATCACGAGCAACAGGGAGTGGCCGCAGAGCCTTCACACCTTCATGCTGCAGATGGTGGCACGCTGGCGAGGATACAAGATCAAGCAGCGCGACCTCACTGTACCCGTTCTCGTAGGTGGCTTCGGTCTTGGAAAGACCACCTTCTGCTCCCTGCTCCTCCCCCCTGAGTTGCGTCGCTACTACACCGACAAGATACAGCTCCACTCCACAAGTGACGTGCACCATCTGGTGAGCACCAACCTCCTCGTATGTGCTGACGAATATTATCAGGAGCACACCGAGATGGAAGCGCTCTCGCAATATCTCTTCTCACGCAGTGAGCCGGTATTCCGTCAGCCCTACGGCATCAACGCAGAGCCACGGAGAGCCTATGCCGCCGTCATCGCCACGACAGGCAACCTCCATCCCATGACCGATGCGGCAGGAGCAGCCCGCCTGGTGTGCTTCGAGGTTGAACGCCGTATCGATCTCAAGACACCCATTGACTACGAGCAGCTCTATGCTCAGCTGACACAAGAGATCGACGAAGGCGCCGAACTGGAACTTACCGATCAGGAGCGTGAACGGCGTGCCATACAGAACGGTCCGTACCAAGAGGCCGACAATCTCGTGAAGATGGTGCAGACGCTCTACGGCGTTCCACGTGGTGACAAGCGTGTGAAGGCCATCAGCATCGATGCGATCATCGACCGACTGATGAAAGAATACCCGTATTGGACGCCCGGCGAGCATGCCAACCAAGACGTCGGATTTGCCCTGCAGGAAGCCGGATTCCCACGCAGCCGCATACACGGACGCTCCCTCTACCGCATCATCGAGCGCGATCCCCGCAAGCTCGACTTCATCGAAGAGCCCGAGGAAGAGTCTGAAGAGGACAAGGAGCTCGCCAACAATCCCCTTGCAAAAGCCCTCCTCACAGGACTGGGAGGACTTGTCAAACAACCCAAGAAAAAATAGAAAGGAATTACTGTCATATGTCGAAAAACGATACGTCGCTGACCCCGATGATGAAGCAGTTCTACCAGCTGAAAGCCAAGCATCCCAATGCGATCATGCTCTTCCGCTGCGGCGACTTCTACGAGACTTACGGCGATGATGCCATCGAAGCCTCCAAGATACTGGGCATCACGCTCACGCGCCGCAACAATGGCGCTTCCCAAGGCGCTGAGATGGCAGGCTTTCCCCACCATGCCCTTGACACCTATCTGCCGAAGCTCATACGCGCCGGCAAACGCGTCGCCATCTGTGACCAGCTGGAAGATCCGAAGAAGAAACGTGCTGCCCTGAAAGGCAAGAAAGGACTCACGGAAATGGACAAGATGGTGAAGCGCGGCATCACCGAACTGGTCACGCCGGGCATTGCCATGAGCGACAACGTGCTCAACTACAAGGAGAACAACTTCCTCGCCGCCATCCACTTTGGCCGTACTGCCTGCGGCATCAGCTTTCTCGACATCTCCACCGGTGAGTTTCTCACCGGCGAAGGCACCTACGACTATGTGGAAAAACTTCTGGGCAACTTCATGCCGAAGGAGGTGCTCTACGACCGCGACCGTAAGCAGGACTTCGAACGCTACTTCGGTACGAAGTGGGTCACCTTCCAACTCGATGACTGGGTATTCACCGAGCAGAGCGCACGCCAACGCCTTCTCAAGCATTTCAAGACAAAATCTCTCAAAGGCTTCGGCGTTGAACACCTCAAGGAAGGCATCATCGCCTCGGGTGCCATCATGCAATACCTCGATCTGACGCAACACACCCACATCAGCCATATCACCTCACTGCGCCGCATTGACGAGGAACGTTACGTGCGGCTCGACCGCTTCACCATCCGCTCCCTGGAGCTCGTCGAGCCCATGCAGGAAGACGGGCAGTCGCTCCTGAACGTCATAGACCGCACTTCCACGCCTATGGGCGGCCGAATGCTGCGCCGCTGGATAGTATTCCCGCTGAAAGACGTGAAGCCCATCTGCGACCGGCAAAACGGAGTGGAATACTTCTTCCGGAAGCCGGAGTTCAGACAGGTGGTCGACGAGCAGCTTCACCGCATGGGCGATTTGGAGCGCATCATCTCACGCGTAGCTGTCGGAAGGGTCTCGCCACGCGAGGTCAACCAGCTGAAAGTGGCTCTCATGGCCATACAACCCATCAAGTCGGCCTGCATGAGCAGCGGAGACGAGCATCTCCAACGCATTGGCGAGCAACTCAACGTCTGCGAGAGCCTGCGCGACCGCATCGACCATGAGATCACCCCCGACCCGCCTCAGCTCGTCAACAAAGGCGGCGTCATTGCCGACGGCTATAGCCCCGAGCTCGACGAACTACGGTCGATCTCACGCAACGGACGCGACTATCTGCTCGACATCCAGCAGAGAGAGATTCAGAAGACCGGCATCACTTCCCTGAAAGTAGGCTTCAACAACGTGTTCGGATACTACCTCGAAGTGAGAAATACGTTCAAGGACCACGTGCCTGCCAACTGGATACGCAAGCAGACCCTGGCGCAGGCCGAACGCTACATCACCGATGAGCTGAAAGAATACGAGGAAAAAATACTCGGTGCGGACGAAAAGATCCTCGAACTGGAGGCCCGTCTCTTTGCCGAGCTGATACAGGCCATGCAGGAATTTATCCCCCTGATACAGATCGACGCTACCCTGCTCGCCCGTCTCGACTGTCTCCTTTCATTCGCCAAGACCTCAGAGGAGAATTCCTACGTACGTCCGATCGTCGACGAGAGCGAAGTGATCGATATCCGCCAGGGACGCCATCCCGTCATCGAGACGCAGATACCGCTCGGTGAGCGTTATGTGCCCAACGATGTGTTCCTCGACAACGAGAAACAGCAGATCATGATGATTACCGGCCCGAACATGGCCGGAAAGTCGGCTCTGCTGCGTCAGACGGCCCTCATCGTACTGCTCGCCCAGATCGGATGCTTCGTGCCCGCAGAAAGCGCGAGAATAGGCGTAGTCGACAAGATATTCACCCGTGTGGGTGCCAGCGACAACATCTCCCTCGGCGAGTCCACCTTCATGGTAGAGATGACCGAGGCTGCCGACATCCTCAATAATGTCACACCCCGCTCGCTCGTTCTCTTCGACGAACTCGGACGCGGTACAAGCACCTACGACGGCATCTCCATAGCCTGGGCCATCGTGGAATATCTGCATGAGCAGCCACGCGCACGGGCCCGCACGCTCTTTGCCACCCACTATCACGAGCTCAATGAGATGGCCCGTCACTTCAGCAGGATCAAGAACTATAACGTATCAGTGAAAGAGGTCGACGGCAAGGTGATCTTCCTGCGCAAGCTGGAGCCGGGCGGCTCAGAGCACTCCTTCGGTATCCATGTAGCGGAAATCGCAGGCATGCCCCGCTCCATCGTCAAGCGTGCCAACATCATCCTCCACCAGCTGGAGGCCGACAACGCGGAAGTGGGATCGGTCGGCAAGCCCAACGTGGAGCATATACAGCAGGCTGAAGGCACCCAGCTGAGCATCTTCCAGCTTGATGATCCCGTTCTCTCGCAGGTTCGCGATGAGATCCTCGGACTGGACATCAACAACCTCACACCCGTGGAAGCGCTCAACAAGCTCAACGACATCAAGAAGATCGTCACCGGCCACAGCTAACGGCAACCTCCCGCAACACACCGACACACTCATACCTGAGACGGAGAAATCCCGAATGATGAGACAGACCACCCATCATCCGGGATTTCTCCGTCTTGGCACATTATTGACCAGCACTAGCTTTCGCTTATCCATAGCACCCTACCCGCTCGAAGACTTCAGAATCTTGGAAATAACTCAAGGATAAGCGATGAAATATATTGACACAAACGTAAGGATTCGGATCTCACACATCCTACTTCTTCCGATCAAGATCGGTCAACATCTACAAAATCTGTGTTTTGTGGCACTATAGACTACCTTACCTCCGAATTCCATATCCATCCCTGTATTTTAGCCGATTTATGGCTGTTTTGAGTAGTATATGGCTACTTCCCCAAGTAGCATAATACTACTTGTTAAGGACATATTGGAGCCATATTCCCATCCTATGCCCTTCTGCTGTCATAATCGTATGACGGCAGAAACCGACAACTTTCCAACGGCTGTTGGTAAAAGACTGACGGATAGAAAATGACGACACATTTCTTTACATGCCATGATTCCGTATCTGCCTGATCATACTGGTACAAAGAAATCGTAGCCGTTGTCGAGAAGAAAAACGAAAAAACCGCATATCAATGAACAAATTGTCATCGATACGCGGTTTTCCTGATTTGAAACTTATGTTTGTCTAATTCACGTTGCTTACTTGATCACCTTATGCGTGCCGTTTGCGTCCTTAACGATATATACCTGTCCGGGCTGCATCGTCTGTACGCGCTGGCCATTGATGTTATAGATGGTCTGAGTCTTATTCTCCGATGAAGTAACGCCATGAATGCCGGTCGCGTTAGAAATGGCCACTCTCACAGGAATGATATTGCTCAGATCATTGGAAAGAACAGCATAAGTGTACACTACATTACCATCTTCCTCGCTCTCTGATACCGGGAAGGCAAACGAGTTAGGAGTGGTAGTAACCGTAATATCGTCGAACGATACCTGCTCATCACTACCTGCGAACGTAACAGCCACATTGCTCTGATCGGTGATCTCCTGAGTATTGCCCTTAAAGCTGATGCTCTTCACCTCATTGTTATAGATCAGCTGGATATCATCCACATAAAGGCTGTCAACGCTGCCACAACCGGGATCAGCATTCGTAGAGATCGTAGCGAAGATAGCCTTGCCCTCTACCCCATTCTGCTTATAGCTGTCATAGTCGAAAGGAATCACTAGACGCTGCCACTCACCATTGTTGGTAACGATCTTATTATTGCGGGCAACGCCGAGAATATTAGCGTATTCCTTATCGCACGGCTCCTGATAGTATGTACCGTCTGTAATTACTGTACTGATAGTAGCATAAGGATGAGCCTCTTGAGGAGTGCCCTGAATAAACTTCACCCACACAGCGAGTGAGTCGGGCGTACCGTCCATATACTGATAGAAAGGAGCCCCGTAGTTGTCAACATCCTCCTTCGACTTATCCAGGTAAGCGTTGTTTTTAGAATCATCAGCCGACATAGCACCTGCATGCAGACGACCGGTCGTCAGCGTTCCATTGGCTACTATTCTCCCTATTTGAAGAGATGTCAGCATAACACTGTACTTACCAGTACTGCTGGGTGCATGTTCCTCACTAATGAAAGTATGAGGAGTACTACTAACGAAACCAGCCAAATTACCATCTGCGCTCTCGAAGCCATGCCAGTTGTAAGGCTCTACATGGAAAGGATATTTAACTTCAGCGTTCTCGCCTGTTTCATAATTCTCAAAGCCTCCATTCAGAAATTGGAAACCTTGTCCGAACGTGCAATCGATAACTTGACCAAACAAATTGATAAAGATCTTGGCATACAGACGATCGTCCAGATCATAGCCAGCCACCTCCAAAGGAAGCTCCATAGTCTGGCCCATAAGAGATACAGTAACCGTACCATTCTTATAGAACACGCTACGGCCGGCAGCTGTCTGGCTCTCCCTAATATTATCTACCTTGACGTCTCCTATAGGCATTCCGCTAAAACTAAAGTCGTGAAGCACAAGGTTCAGTGTTCCGTCCTCATTGCGGTCCAATGAGATCATATTGGTAGAGGTTGTAGCCCCTCCGAAATTCACAGTCAGCTGATCGGTATAATCCTTAGCCGATGCAGCCATACAGCTCATGGCTGCCATTAAAAGTGTAAAAAACTTCTTCATATATAACTTAAACTTATTAAACTATATTTCTACTGAACGATCCTCATCCTACAATTCCAACCGGATGACGGACAAGTTGTTCTATACCTATCGGATGCGGTAGCACACACCGATGGAACCGAAGATAGGATAAAGATCCATGCTGATGGTATTGAAGTTGTTGCGGAAGATCTCATTGATGCCCCAATTCACTTCTCCAAAAAAGCCGATGCGGTGAAAAGCCCACCAGTCAGCGCCGACAGAGATACCATACTGCACGTTGCGCATGTCTTCCGAGAAATCGTACGAACCCCATGAAGTAGCATCGTTACCCAAATTTACACGTGCTCCCGTTGGATCGCCTACACGCAGGTAGCCTTCATGAGCCTCACCCTCGAATTCCTTCTTCACCAGAAAAGAGACGTAGGGTCCCACACGCAGACGCACCTTATCACTCACATGCCATGTGGCAAGGACGGGCACCGTGAGCATCCATTCGTTCACCTCCGTGCGCTCATTGCCCGTATACCGTCCCTCGAGGCTCTCGCCTCCCTGGACAATGGCAATATGATAGTTCTTCACACGCGCATCCTCTTCCATACCCTTATTCTCATAATGCAGTCCTACGATCACGCCCCAACGCCGGTCCTCACTGACTGGTTTTTCAAAATCCAAGCCAATCACGAGATTCGACTGCAACTTATAACTGTTGATGTGGCGAATCTCAGCCGGCAGACCCAAGGGTGCCGTACCGCCTACATTCAAGCCTACCTTGGCCGTCACACCCACATTGTGAAGAAAGCCCTGGGCGGAAGCATTCAAGGTAGTAACGGCAACGATAACAGATAGAATGATCTTTTTCATACTTATTCCTGTGAAGTGCAAACAATCCGGACATCGTCCAGGATAAGGGTAGAGCCAATGGCGCCCTTGAAATGGTCTCCGTCCTTAGAAGACGAGAAAACGATGGCAAGGCTATACCCACGATTCTCAAGCGTCTCTTGATCGAGATCCTTTTTATAGACGAAACTGGCCTTGAACTCATGCCATTCGTCATCCCCGGTATCATCAATATCACCCATATCGGCAATGGCGACCAACTGAGGCGATGTCTTCACATTGTCACCATAGAGCACGACAGGATTACCCTTGTCATCGTGGTTCCTGTACAGCACGGCATAGATGGCCGCATAGTCTTTCTGATCAGGCATGGCAGAGCCGTCCCCATCCTGGTAAACAGCACCACGGTGATACTTATAATATCCTTGGAAGGCCATAGGCTTCTTATTAAAGGGAATACCAAATTGCGTTGCTTGAACATAAAGAAGGGAATCCAAAACATGTAAGACATCAAACTTTCCAAGGAAAAGGTTGCCGGCAGCGATAGGTTTGTGAGCCCCTGCACCCAAAGCTCCTGTTGAACGTGTCGTACATGCCACGGCGTAGCCATGCCTTCCTTTCTCAACCACATAGGTAGGATATTCATCCGGTTTGGCAGAAGCCATACTCAGTATGAAACCGGCATTACCTGAGGCCCATACAGTGCTGAGACTACCGTCGGCCTGCTCCTCTTGCCATACATAATAGGCTCGATTCTTAGGTTCAAGCATATAGTGCTCGAAATCATAAGCCACGGTATCTTTCACTGTCACATACGTCGGATTGAAACGCAATGTGTACAGACGACTCCACTGTCCGTCCTGAGAGGTGACCGTATAGGTCAGAGGCCCCTGCGAGAAATCACGCACGGTGCCACTGGCAGGACTGATCGTTGCCCCCTCCGTTATCCGGAACGTAGGAGCCAGACTCGTCAGATCGGCCTGTGAACGTACCGTAAAGGTAATAGTGGAATCCGCATAGGATACATTCTGCATAGTGTCGGATAGCTGGAAAAATGTTTCCAGCGGATTATCGACATGCACAGACACTTGTTCAATGTCAGCCTCTGCATTGAGGGGCTCGTCTTTAATACAGGACGAGAACGTAGCCACTGTTATACCAAGGCCTAAAATCAACCTTAATCTCTTCATTTGTCTCAACGGAAAATATTTTATTGTTTTCTCACTTTTTCAGTAATTCGATTACCTGTAGGAAAACAAATACAACCTTTTCTTAGAAAACTTTACCGGCTGCAAAAGTACTCTAAAAATCCGTAAGTTGCAAATATTCAAGCTGTTTTTTAGCTTTTCACTACTTTTACACACTTAGAGGCTCTACTATAGCCCATTCTTTGATACAGGCTTCAAGAGGCCTATCAACAACTATCTCCATCATATCGTACCAACTGTTTGACAGAAGAAGAATATAGAAATTATAAAACAATACCGGCTACAGAAGAAATGTTCATCTGCAGCCGGTAGCATATCAAATATTTTAAACAAACAGCCTACTCTTGATACTCAGCCAACCGCTGCAGACAATAGGCCCGCACATCGCTCCATTTATAGTAAGGCCACTGGGAGGTAGCGATAGGCAGTGTCGCCTCATCTTCATTGGAAAGGATCTTCACCAGAATAGGATGCTTGCCCGACGGATCAGCCACAGTCTTGCCATTGACAGTCTTCACCGGACGATAGAACACAAACTGTATGTTGGCAGCCATAGGAACAAACTTCCACAGTGTCCAACCCTTGTCGTCCAACTGCTCCAGATCGTTGATTGTCTCCCCATAACCATTGAGGTTGAGCAGACAAGTGAGGGGACACACCATCGTATCGTGACCATAACGCAGCGTTGCACCGGGATGATCGAGTCTAAGACAGCTGTCTGCATCGGCAATGATACGACGGAGCAGATTGCGTTGGCTCCAAGGCTGTACACCTCCACTCAAGGGAGAGGTACCATAAGCCACATACCAATAGGCATTGTTACGAAGCCACTGGTCGTAGATCTCATCTTTGGTGAAGATATCGTAGAGATGGCGTGAGTCACACTGTCTTTCCTGCATCTTATTGACTAAAGGACGATCGAAAGCATCACCTTTGGCCAAATCCTGCACATCAATGATGGCATTGAAGAGTAGATCGCACAGACGCTGTCCGTTGACCTGTGTCTTCCAATAGTTCTCATCATTGAAGAGTACACCCATCAAATGCTGATAGTTCTCATGCTTCTTATTGAATGTCTCCAATGCAGCCTTGGCCTCGGGAGAACGCTTCAGAGAGTCCAGATGACGATCGTCCAGATTCATGAAATACATATCGTGATAGGAGGCGTCATGACGGATATTCAGTTCTGTATTATTCCGGAGGAGCTGCTGCAAACCGTTCTCCATAGAGAGAATACAACGGATGACCACTGTCGAACGGGCATCAATGTTGGTCTTTCCCTTGAAGATTTCAGGGAAACGGTCATACATGCGCTGTGCGATCTGCCTATGTTGCAGTGCACCGAGCTGTGTCAGCTCGCCATCGCGTCCGTCGGCCTGCGCTGCCATGTCCTTAAGCAATGCGAGCATCTCCTTGCCCTTATCTGTAAGCTTACCCAGCGAATCGGCCTTCGCCAGCATGAGATAAGGCTTCGTATAGGCATCCTTGCCTATCATGTAGCGTGAGCCATGACGGCCATAGTGACTCAGATAATAAGGCTCATAACCTTTCGGAGCCGGTGTAAGCTGTTTCTGCGGACCCGGATAGGCCAAATAGGTGTTGGCGGCCAACAGCGGATTGGCGTCAATCTCCTGACGGCTCTGCTGTGCACTCATTGTAAGCGGCAGCAACAAGAGCAGTGAAGCAAAGAATAGTTTTCTCATTATTCTGTATTTTTTATTAACTATCAGTCCTTACGAGACATACGTCATTCTACGTATATATTAAAAACAAAGGTAATATAAAAACCCACAACGATTCCGTCCGTTTGTCTTAATAAATATTAAACCAACATTTCACCTGACAATTGCCACGCTTCCATTGCACTTATGCAACAAGTATTTTATACTTTTGTAGCAATAACAGATAACAGAGTAAACCTTTGGCTATGAAAAGACCATACGACTATCTTATTGTAGGCTCCGGACTCTTCGGCGCCACCTTTGCCTGTCAAGCACATCGCGACGGAAAAAAATGTCTTGTAATCGACCGTCGTTCTCATACGGGCGGTAACGTTCACTGTAAAGAGACCGCAGGTATTCACGTACACCAGTATGGTGCTCACATCTTTCATACCAGCGATAAGAAAATATGGAACTATGTCAATAGTCTGGTGGAAATGAACCGTTACACCAACTCACCGGTAGCCAACTGGCAGGGACGACTCTACAACCTGCCGTTCAATATGAATACGTTCTACCAGATGTGGGGCGTCACTACTCCTGCAGAAGCAGAAACCCGCATCGCTGAGCAACGCGCTGAGGCCATCAGACAAATGAAGGCTGAGGGGGTGGAGCAGCCACGCAATCTGGAAGAACAGGCTCTGGCGCTCATCGGTCGCGACATTTACGAACGCCTCATCAAAGGATATACGGAAAAACAATGGGGGAGACCGTGTACCGAACTGCCGGCCTTCATCATTCGACGGCTTCCCGTACGCCTTGTCTTTGACAATAATTACTTCAACGACTGCTATCAAGGCATTCCCATAGGAGGCTACAATGTGCTCATAGACCGGCTGCTTGAAGGAATCGAGACACGTACGGGAGTAGACTATCTTAAAGAACGTGGCACTTTGAACGAACTGGCCGACAAAATCGTATTTACAGGAGCAATCGACGAATATTACGACTACAAACTCGGACGACTGCAATACCGAACCGTACGCTTCGAGACCGAAGTACTCGACACACCCAACTATCAAGGCAATGCCGTCATAAACTATACCGACCGTGCCGTGCCCTATACACGCGTCATTGAACACAAGCACTTCGAGATGTTCGGAGACGAGGTTTACCGCTGTCCCAAGACGGTGATCAGCCGTGAATACAGCCTGGAATGGCAACCGGGCATGGAACCTTATTATCCTGTTAACGACGACACCAACAATGCCCTCGCCAAACGCTACCGAGACTTAGCAGTAGCCGAGCCCAACGTGATCTTTGGTGGTCGGCTAGCCGAATACAAATACTACGATATGGCTCCCGTAATGCAAAAGGCCATTACAGTGTACCGTGACCTCAGCCAACGGTAAGCGTCTTTATCGCCTCGCTGAGCGCTTCACGGAAATATTGACCAGTAGCCAACCGATGGCTCACCCGGCCGACATTCTCACACAATTCCCGATAATGATCGGGAGAAAGCGAAGGCAACAGACTGTTGAGCTGACCGATGTTGTCAATCGCCAGTCCTATGCCTTCCGACTCGACAATAGGTGCCAACGCACTGTGGCTCCATACCACTAAAGGAAGCCCTGCCCGTAGATAGAACGAAGCCTTATGCGGACTATTCAAACGCAAATACTCACCGAAAGCGCCTGTACAGCTCTCCAGACTATCACCATCCCATACAAGACCATATTCGCCTTCTACACCGGCAATAAACTCTTCCGGCGACATGAAGCCATTGATCTTCATGTGCCTGCCTTCCTTCAGGCTTGGCAAACCGTCTCGGTTACCGTAGACTACCAGCTGATACTCCTTTGCCTCAGCGTCCATCTGCAGAAGGAACGTGTTCTTGCGCGGCGCCAGTGCTCCAGCATACACCAGACGCGGTAATGAAGCAACGCCATTCCGTGGACTACTGACTGCATTACTTCTGTAATCAAAGAGCTGAAGATGACCTGTAGGGTGCTGATAGCCATGCTCCACAAGCCATTGTTGCATAGTGGCATTCGATGCTATCACATAGTCGGCATGCATCAACCGTTCGATTTCATGACTGACAGTCAGCTTCTTGCGACGCATAGAGCCTAGATCGTGAATCAAGGCAATGACACGGGCACCCCGCAGATGAGCCATCCGGCATACAAAAGAGAAATACTTCTTTACAGGATATTGCAACACAATGATATCACCGCGACGCACACTTCCCATATAGCGCACAATCCCCATAAGATCAAGCACGAAAGTAGTTACCTTTCCCGGATGATAGCTTGCAGGCAAGCCCAGACAGACAGCACCCATTTCTCGCAGTGTCTGTTCGTTGTCTGTTTTTGCTTTGTTGCCCGAGGAGGTGATGTTACGGTAGTTGCGTGAAAGATAGCACAACCGGAAAGAAGAAAGATTCTGATGCATAATTCTTACTTTTATTACTTTTTGAAGTATTGGCCTCTCACAGTAGCCGTCGATCCTCTTAGCAAGGATAGAAGCGGGTAGGGAAGAAGGAACCTATTTCGTCTTCTCCGACTTCCGTACTTTAGATTTTTCTATGACCTTTCCATTAACCAGCTCAAACCGCCGGTCAAACTCTTCCTTAGTACGTTTCCAGTGATTATGGGTCCAAAGATAATATTCCGGATGCCTCTGTATATCCTGCTCTAAGAGGGAAAAGAAGCGACGGGTGATCTCATATTCCGGCAAGCTGCCTGGATCGCGTGTGATGAGCTGGAAAGTACAGGTATAGTATCCACGACGAGGACGCTCCATCTTCACATAGAACACGGCATTGTTCATTTTACGCATGATGCGCTCGGCACCCGTAAACACAGGAGTCTGATGGTTGAGGAATGGCAACCACAGATGGATGTTCGTCCATCGGGGTGCCTGATCAGCAATATATCCGAAGATGGAGCGCTGACCCTTTCCCCGAAGTGTCACGAGGGCACGAAGGATGTCTTTCTTTGGCACTGGCAATCCATTAGGCTGTGAGGAGCGCAGATGATGGAAAAGATCATCAAAAGACTTGGAATGAAGAGGATCATAGACCAATCCTACCATACGGTTTCGGGGAAGAAATGCTCCTATGGTCGATAGCCATTCCCAATTGCAGTAGTGACCGAGAATGCCTCCTGCATCCTGTCCTTCCTGAAAACATTGCTCCACTTCTTCAACATTGTTCACCTGAAAACGGCGATACAGTTCCTTATCACTGATACTCAACAATTTGATGGCCTCAAAGAAATAGTCACAGAACCAATGATAAAACTTCCGTTCGATCTTCTTGATCTCCTTTTCGTTTCGCTCCGGGAAAGATGTCTCCAGATTTCTGCGCACGATCTTACGGCGATAACGCGCCACATCGTACACAAAGAAATAGCCTATATCCGAAAGGATATACAGCAACCGGAAGGGTAGGAGGGAAATAAGATAAAAAATGCCGTAAACTATTCGTGACATATCCAGATTGATTTACAAAAAACAATAGTTCTAGCCCGTTCGGCTAAACAGTCTTTATATCAGCAAGGACACGAAGCATCTGCCATCTCCCGGACTGCCGTCAGTTCACCGCTATGACATTTCTCTCATATTCATTCGAAAGGCAATGTCTGTCCGGCCTGTTGTCGTAGATTGTCCTCTGCCCTCAGCAGCATTTTTCGGCAGCTGCCCATCCGGGCAGCTACCTCAATTTAGCTCTGCATATCGTGCAACCGCTTATAATATCCGTCAAGGGCAAGCAGTTCATCATGCGTGCCGCGCTCCACGATCTGTCCCTCATGCAGCACACAGATCTCATCGGCATTCCGGATCGTGGAGAGGCGATGGGCAATGGCCACGGTAGTACGTGTCTTCATCAGCCGCTCGAGGGCATCCTGCACAAGATGCTCACTCTCCGTATCAAGAGCCGACGTAGCCTCATCGAGGATCAGGATCGGCGGATTCTTCAGTACGGCACGGGCAATGCTCACACGCTGACGCTGACCGCCGGAGAGCCGCCCACCACGATCACCGATATTCGTATCAAAGCCCTTTTCCGACTCCATGATGAAGTCGTAGGCATTCGCTATCTTAGCTGCGCGGATCACCTCCTCTTTCGTGGCATGGCTGACACCAAAGGTGATATTGTTGTAGAACGAGTCATTAAAGAGGATGGCTTCCTGATTGACATTGCCGATCAACTCGCGCAGATCGTGAATGCCAAGATCGCGTACGTTCACACCATCGACGAGTACCTCACCCTCCTGCACGTCATAATAGCGGGGGATAAGGTCGACAAGCGTCGATTTGCCACTACCACTCTGTCCTACGAGTGCCACTGTCTTTCCCTTAGGAATGACGAGATTGATGTCTTTCAGTACCCACTGTTCACCATAGCGGAACGACACATGGCGGAACTCTATCTGATGTTCAAAATCTTTGATATGCACCGGATGTTCCGGCTCTCGGATTGTGATCTCAGCCTTCAGAATCTTGTCAACACGTTCCATCGAGGCCAGACCCTTAGGTACACTGTACCCTGCCTTAGAGAAGTCCTTCAACGGATTGATGATGCTATAGAGTATCACCATGTAATAAATGAATGTAGGACCGGAGAGCACCTCCTGATTAAGCACCAGAATACCTCCAAACCAAAGTACGATTACAATCATCACCGTACCCAGGAACTCGCTCATGGGATGACCAGCCTGCTGACGGATGTTCACATGCATGATATTCTGCCGGTAGTCAGAGTTCACCCGGTCGAAACGCTTATTCATCTTCTCTTCCGCACAGAAAGCCTTGATGATGCGCAGACCACCAAGCGTCTCTTCCACCTGACTCATCGTATCGCTCCACAAGGCCTGTGCCTTGATACTTTTCTGTTTGAGCTTACGTCCTACAAGTCCCATAAACCAGCCAAAGACTGGTACAAAGACGATGGTGAACAAGGTCAACTGCCAAGAGATGACAAGCATGGCTACGAAATAGGAAACGATCAAAATCGGGTTCTTGAAGAGCATGTCAATACTCGCCATGATCGAATTTTCTATCTCCTGCACGTCACCGCTCATTCGGGCAATGATGTCACCCTTGCGTTCCTCAGAGAAGAAGGCCAGGTCAAGAGAAGTGATCTTACGGTATAGCTGGTTACGGATATCACGCACCACACCAGTACGGATCGGAATGATCGTAGCTGAAGAGGCGAAATAGCACGCTGTCTTCAGTGCAGTCATCACCACAAGGGCCATACCGATAAAGAGTAGGGTAGTGGTAGAGCCATATTCATTGATGACCTGCTGCACAAGATAATCGGCATTATTGGAAATCACCTCCTTATTCATCGCCCATGGCATCAGTCGCGTGGCAGTTCCCGCTCCCTCTGTCTTGAACAGGATCTGCAAGAGAGGAATGAGCGTGGCAAAGGAGAAGATGTTCAACACCGCACTGAGGATATTAAAGATCACCGACAGTACAAGGTACTTCTTATAAGGCGGCACGAACCGCCTCAGGACTTGCAGAAACTCTTTCATAATCAGATAACCTCACCAAATAACGTTGCCGATGTAGAGCCTGTAATGCGCACGCGCACCGTCTCTCCGATATGATGTCCGCCACGGTCAATGACCACCGCCTTGTTCTGTTCCGTGCGTCCCATGAGTTGGTTACGGTCACGCTTCGACGTTCGCTCAAGCAAGATATCAAACTCCTTACCTTCATCTTCCTTATTACGCTGTGCGGAGATCTCTGTCTGTAAATGGATCAACTCGTTGAGGCGGCTGATCTTCGTCTCCTCACTGACATTATCGGGCAGGTGACGGGCCGCATACGTGCCGGGACGCTCCGAATACTTGAACATGAAGGCAGAATCGAAGCCCACCTCACGCATCAGTGACAGTGTCTCCTCAAAATCCTCTTCCGTCTCGTCGTGATAGCCCACAAAGACATCGGTGGTCAGTCCGCAACCGGGTATGATCCGTCGGATGGCCTCCACCTTCTTCAGGTAGTCCTCACGCGTATATTTACGGTTCATCAGCTTCAGTATCTTGTCACTTCCGCTCTGCACGGGGAAGTGGATATGCTTACAGAGGTTAGGTTCCTCAGCTATCGCATGGAGAATGTCCTCGCTCATATCCTCAGGGTTGGAGGTAGTGAAACGTACCCGCATGTCAGGCACAGCACGCGCCACCTCACGGAGCAGTTCTGCAAACGATTCCACACGTCCCTTCTGCTCCTTGCTGCCAGGAGTGGGCAGACCATAGGAGTTGACATTCTGTCCCAGCAGTGTCACCTCCTTGAATCCCTTGTCATGCAAGTCGCGCACCTCAGCAAGAATGCTATCGACATCACGTGAGCGCTCACGACCACGGGTGTAAGGCACGATGCAATAGTGACAGAAATTGTTGCAGCCACGCATGATACTGACAAAGCCACTCACACGATTGCCACCAATACGCTCAGGCATTACGTTACGATAAGTCTCCGTCGTCGACAACTCAATATTGATGGCATTATGCCCGTTCTCACACTGTGCAATCATGTCAGGCAAGTTGAGATAAGCATCAGGCCCACAGACAAGATTGGCATGATGGTTGGTCATCAGATCGTCTTTCACACGCTCTGCCATGCAGCCCAATACGCCAAGGATGAGGCGACGGTCCTTACGCTCCTCAGCATAGAGCGTATCAAGACGATGATAGATCTTGCTCTCGGCATTATCGCGAATAGAGCAGGTATTAAGAAAGATGGCATCGGCCTCTTCCTCTTTCTCACAGACTTCATAACCGGCCATCTGCATGATGGAGGCAACCACCTCGCTGTCTGCCACATTCATCTGACAACCGTATGTCTCTATAAAAAGCTTCTTTGTCATTGGATATAAAATAGAGATAAAGATTAATTGATATAAATTTCCGTCACCTTCCGTGCTGCAGTCAGTGTTCAGTCACCTGACAGCCCTTCATTCTCTTTGTCAGCACCAGGCCGACATAGAAGAAGGTAATGCCCGTAACCAGGCCGGCAAGGGCATCGATAAGATAATGAGCCTGGATATACACTGTTGACATGCACAGCAGAACATAAAGGGGAACGAACAGCCAAAGCCAGCGCCAATAGCGCGTATAGATCACCAACAGCAGACACACCGTCGACACGCCGACATGTGAGGATGGGAAAGCGGCTGTCGGCCGTTCTCCTGCCGCCTTAGCATCTTCGACAAGATGATAGAAAATACCATCGGTATAGCCCGGTGCAGGCAGGCAGTCCTGATGGCTGTTGAAATAATCGCCCAAAGAGGGAAAAGTACCGGCTACTATATCCTTTATACCTACAGCCTTATAATAGAATGTAGGACCGGCAACAGGCAACACATCATAGATCACATAATAGGTGAAAAATGAAGCGAGGATGATCCATGCCGCCCGCTCAAAGTTCTTGTACTGACCGAAAAAGAAGATAAGCAACGTGAGGATTATCAGTGGATAATAGGAGGCATAGCCCAGATCCATCAGCTCACTCACCACATGGGAAGGATAATGCTGTGAGAACAGCAAAGCCGGTTGACAGCCAAAGAGCATCTGGTCAATCTCAGCGAAATGATGATCAAGATTGGGCAATATCCGGTTGAGCTCATAAGTGTCAGGATACCAGATGGCAAGCAACACACCCTGTACGATAACGCGTAACAGTCTTGTCACACGGCACGGTACCAGTTCATAGACAGCCCACACTGCCAGCGTGATGAAACACAGACGAACACGACCCCAGATCAAAGCCTCGGGTGATTCCAACTTCGTATAAGTGAACAGTACCATCAACAGCGTGAAGAGGGCATAGCCCAGTACTGTCCACTCTAACGGCATCAGACCGCGGTGCGGTTTCTTTTCTATGGTTATATATTTCTTCAATGATATGATCATATCCAATTATTTTCCTTATACCATTTCACGGTAAGTGCCACACCTCTCTCAAGCGGATATTGGGGGTGATAGCCCAACTCGTTTACTGCCGGAGTGATGTCACAACGCCAGTTGCGTTGCCGGAGGATGTTGTATTTGTCATTGTTGAGAGCCGTCATCTTTCCGGTAAGATGCATCCAGCGGTCGCCGACGGCCGTCACGACACGCAACATCCAGATGGGGGCCGTGATGCGAATCCACCACGGACGGCCCAAAGCCTCGCGGATAAGTCGGCTGAAGGTTGAACTCTGATACACGGCACCATCGCTGAGAAAATATTTTCTGCCATTGATGCCATGGTCAAGAGCCAGGAACACAGCTTGCACGACATCGGCTACATAGACAAACGTGATGTCCTGACGTTTGAAGCCTACCGAGAAATCGGCATGCTGGCTGATACTCTTCACCATCAGGAAATAGTCCTTTTCCCTCGGGCCGTAGACGCCCGTAGGACGCAATACGACAAAGGGCAATCTTGAAGCTACACTATCGAGGAACTGCTCAGCCTCCAACTTACTACGGCCGTAGGCCGTATTGGGACAAGGCTGGTCCGTCTCGGTGATTTCCTGATAGGGTTGCTGCTCCCTGATGGCACCAAAGACAGAAAGTGAAGAGAGATAGACAAAGCGTTTCAGTGGCATGCCTAGCTTTAATAACGCTCCGACCAGATGCTTCGTACCCTCCGTATTGACGCGGAAAAAGTCTGACTCCTTCAACGCCTTGGTCACGCCAGCAGCATGGACCACATAGTCGAATGTATGGCTGCGTAAGGATTCTATAAGCTTCGCTTCTGAACTGAAATCAAGATTAATAAAGTGTATGCGACTGTCCTGCAGATAACGGCGACTACTCGTAGGACGAACGGCAGCCCACGTCTCAAATCCATGGGCAAGAGCCTCCTCCACGATAAAACTGCCGATGAACCCGCTGGCTCCGGTGATAAGAATCTTCATTCGAATGTCTGACTATAATATGGCCGCAAAGGTACGTATTTTCCGCTGAGTAAACAAGTATTTAAATTATTTTCAGTCAGCAGGAAAAGAAAAAGGTTCACTGGTAAAAAGGTTCACTCCCCCTCCGATGTTCATGAACAACTTTCCGTCACTATTCAACAATCCTTGCCTGACAAAGGAAAATGACTGCAATGAAATTTGTAAGCTAAGAGATGTCAAAAGACGGTGGAAACCGTTTTCCATACAATTGCATCCTCACCCATAAGCAACCTAATGAACATATATCCACAATGGTAAAATATTAATCCAATGAGGTCTATGATCAAGAAATTGGAGGGCAAATTTATTCATAATGGAAAATATTTCTCAAAAGAATTGAGTTTTTCAGATTTTATTGCTATCTTTGACATATTGTAATTTAATTTTGTGGATTCACAACGGTAAGAGGACACTTGATAAAGACGGTCACATCATGGACAGCCATATGCTCATCGAAAGACTATTGTCGGGCCGTAACATAAATTTAAAAAACTTTCAGAGATCGGCAAACAGATAAAAAGCTGAAAGTCACACACCATAAAATATTCAACCTGAACAACAGTAATGATTTTAATTCTGATATAATATGAATTGTTATCTATCGCGTAACTACAAGGGATTAGATAGTGCTGGAAATAAGGCAAAGACTGACATGGAGAAGATTATGAAAGACATGAACTTCAGAAATGTCGGCCTGCCCCAGAGCATATCCAAAAACGTTCTACCACACTTCTTCATCACCCTCTTCAGCGTCATCAAATCGATATTCTGCATGAAGAGAGGGGACAGACTGATATTGCAGTATCCTTTTAAGAAATATTTCACGTTCGTATGCCGCATAGCACATCTGAAAAACATTCAGGTGATAGTGCTCGTGCATGACCTCGGAAGCTTCCGTCGCAAGGCCATTACACCAGACGAGGAGATAAGAAGACTCAACCATGCTGACTATATCATAGCGCTCAACGATAATATGAAGAAATGAATTGAGGAACATCATTGCAAAGCCCTGGTAGGCACCCTAGGCATATGGGACTATCTATCAGACACCAAGGCACAGAATCAAACCTACAGCACAGACCTCACCGTAGTGTATGCAGGAGCACTCAACCCGAGAAAGAACATGTTTCTTTATCATTGGGGAAAATACATAAATTCGTTCAAGGTAAGGCTCTATGGTAACGGATTCGAAATAGACAAGGCCGAGGGTGCCGACAAATTTGACATAATGGGATTTGTAAAGTCCAATGAACTTATAGCTACGGTACGTGGACATTTTGGACTGGTATGGGATGGAGCCTCAGAAGACGGATGCACAGGCGATTGGGGCGAATATCTCAAAATTAACAATCCGCACAAGACATCGCTCTATTTGCGCTGCTCACTACCCGTAATAATATGGAAACAGGCCGCTCTGGCACCATTTGTAAGCAAGCACGGCATCGGCCTATGTATCGATTCGCTTAAAGAACTGGACACTATCCTGCCAAAGATTACCCAAGAACAATATGCCGAAATGCAAGCTAATGTCGAACGCATAAGTAATCTCATAGCCAAAGGGTACTTCTTCAAGAAAGCATTGAAAGAAGCCGAAAGACAACTCGATTTACTTAGCAACATAAACTCAACAAACAAGTAAATATAATTAGTCGTCCTTTAAAAATGTACTTATTTACTGGTATTCAGTAATTTAATTTATAAAATTCTTTGATAAATCTGCAAGTTTTCTTACCTTTAGGCTGAGAAACTTGCCGAATTATCCAACTATATCAAAAAAACAATATTTTAAAAATGCCAAAAGAAACAATACACATCGCTTGCAATATTGATACTTCTTATGTGAAGTATTGCATAGTTATGCTGACATCTCTATTTGAAAATAATCAGAATGTTAGTTTTCATATACATATAATTACCGAAAAATTGTCAAGTGAAAGTAAAAGTAAAATAGTGGAATTCATTGAAAATAGATATCACCAAAAAGTACAATTTTATTATGTAGACATAAATTTGGTAAAAGATTGTCCTCGATATGCAGCAGGTTCTCATATCTCTTTGGCTGCTTACTATAGGATATTCTTAGGCAACCTATTGCCATTGGAAATACATAAAGTCTTGTATTTAGATTGTGATTTGGTAGTTATTGGTTCAATAGAAGAACTTTGGAAGACAAATTTAAAAAACTTTTCTGTAGCTTGTGTAGAAGATATGTGGAGCGGTAAAGAAGATAACTATAAACGTTTGCACTATCCTTCATCTGATTCATATTTTAATTCAGGCGTCCTATTGATTAATTTAGATTATTGGAGAGAAAAGAAATTGATGTATAAAGCACTTGATTATATCGCTAAGAACGGTAATAATTTAGTGTTTTATGATCAAGATGTATTAAATGCTCTGCTTCATAATAGTAGGGTATTTTTACCATTTCGTTATAATGTACAGGATGGTTTCTTACGCCGTAAACGTCGCATTCGTTCAGAATCAATTGAAATGTTAGATCAAGAACTGCTTCATCCTGTGATCATACATTATACAGGTGGGAAAAAACCTTGGCAATATAAATCCCTGCATCCTTACAAAAGTCTTTATTTTTATTATCTAGATTTAACTCCATGGAAAGGAGAACGACCTATAGTGCCTTTTTCGTATAAGTTAAAAAAGACATTCAATCAATTCTTGTATTTTATAAGATTAGCAAGGCCTAAATATAGAAAATGTATAGAATTATGCCCAAGGAACTCACAGATAATTTAAGCAGAACTAACAACATTTGATAGTTACCTCATTTCCGCAACTCTTTTATCCTCTCATGACACGACAGTTTTTTGCGATTTT
>ERZ857521.1953-NODE-1953-length-21740-cov-6.956099_pt1 | contig 21740 bp, 16 predicted proteins | sample MGYA00519701_ERZ857521 | MGnify/ENA primary metagenome ERZ857521 (study PRJEB31778, sample SAMEA3449346) | human gut metagenome | biome: human gut; feature: human-associated habitat; material: faeces | place: United Kingdom | collected 2010/2012 ...
GTGCGGAAGGTCGTGCGGAAGGTCGTGCGGAAGGTCGTGCGGAAGGACGTGCGGAAGAAAAAGCTGCGATTGCACGCAACCTGAAATCGCTGGGACTGACTACGACACAGATTGCACAGGCTACTGGCCTGACAGAAGAGGAGGTCCGGAAAATAGAGAAATAAGATGACAGACATGAAGCATATACATATCGCAGTGGCGGGAACGGGCTATGTGGGCTTGTCCATCGCTACATTGCTGTCACAGCATCACCACGTGACGGCTGTGGACGTGATTCCGGAGAAAGTGGAGAAAATCAACCGGCGCATCAGCCCCATTCAGGACGAATACATCGAGAAGTATCTGGCGGAAAAGGAGCTGGACCTGACGGCGACGCTGGACGGGGCTTCGGCTTATAAAAACGCGGACTTCGTGGTCATCGCGGCGCCGACGAACTACGACCCGGTGAAGAATTATTTCGACACTTCGCACGTGGAGGAGGTCATCGACCTGGTGCTGGAGGTGAACCCGGATGCGGTGATGGTGATCAAGAGTACCATCCCGGTGGGGTATTGCCGGAGTCTGTACGTGAAGTATGCGGAGAAGTTCCGCTCCACTCCTGCCCTTGCGGGAAAGAAATTCAACCTGCTGTTCTCGCCGGAGTTCCTGCGCGAGAGCAAGGCGTTGTACGACAACCTCTACCCCAGCCGCATCATCGTGGGCTATCCGAAACTGATTGAGGGACTGGACGAGGAAAACGAGGCCATCCAGGCCATCGCGGGCGAGAAACTGGAGGAGAAGGCGCACGAGTTTGCGGCACTCTTGCAGGAAGGGGCCATCAAGGAACACATCGACACGCTGTTCATGGGCATGAAGGAAGCGGAGGCGGTGAAGTTGTTCGCCAACACGTATCTGGCGCTGCGGGTGTCGTACTTCAACGAGCTGGACACGTATGCGGAGGTGAAGGGGCTGGACACGCAGGCCATCATTCAGGGTATCTGTCTGGACCCACGCATCGGCACGCACTACAACAACCCGTCGTTCGGCTACGGGGGCTACTGTCTGCCGAAGGACACGAAGCAGCTGTTGGCCAACTATCAGGATGTGCCGGAGAACCTGATTCAGGCGATTGTGGAGAGTAACCGCACGCGCAAGGATTTCATTGCGGACCAGGTGCTGAAGAAGGCGGGCTACTACGACTATTTCAACAATGGGGACTTCAACCCGGCGGAGGAAAAGCAGTGTGTCATCGGGGTGTACCGCCTGACGATGAAGTCGAACAGTGACAATTTCCGGCAGAGCAGCATCCAGGGGGTGATGAAGCGTATCAAGGCGAAAGGGGCCACGGTAATCATCTACGAACCGACACTGGAGGATGGAAGCACGTTCTTCGGCTCGAAGGTGGTGAACAACCTGGAGGCGTTCAAGCGGCAGAGCCAGGCCATCCTTGCCAACCGCTACGACCTGTGTCTGGACGATGTGAAGGAAAAGGTCTATACACGAGATATTTTCAGAAGGGACTGATATATAGTTAAAAGTTAAAAAGTAAAAAGTAAAAGTGAATATACAACCATAAACGAATATTTTCACTAAGGATTGACAGTACCCTAAAAAAAATATCAAATTTAGATTGACAGCAAATTCATTCTTAATATATTTGTAGCAGATATCATTACTCTAAATCGCCAAAATATGGAATTAAAAATAAAAAATTTTGGACCTATAAAAGAGGCTAACATTGATTTTGGTAATTTGACTTTTTTAATCGGGCCACAAGCCAGTGGCAAAAGTTTGTCATTGGAATTACTAAAGCTTATCATCGACAAACAACACATAATCTCCACTCTCCGGAACTATAATTATATATTAAGTAAAACAGATGCCAAAAATATTTTGGAATGGTATTTTGGAGAGGGGCTATCTGGACTTTTCAAGGATAATACAGAAATATCCTGGATAGGTAATCAATTCTCTCCTCAAGACTTATTAAAAACAATCTCTAAGCAGAAAGCTTCTGAAGTCCAAAAGGAATCAGTATTTTACGTGCCTGCTCAAAGAATCTTAAGTATTGCGGACGGACGTCCTAAAAACTTTATGGAGTATGATATTTCTAATCCATATGTATTACGACGCTTCAGCGAAACTTTAAGAGTATTTATGCAAGGGGGATTAGGTAACCCCGATACCATTTTCCCTATGAGAAACAGGCTAAAAGGTTCTGTTAGGAAATCCATTAAAGATACTATCTTTCACAATGGAAGAGTAGTAATTGATAAAACTGGTGAACAAAGAAAAATGAAACTAGAAATAGACGACATGAGAATTCCATTTATGGCTTGGAGTGCTGGGCAAAGGGAATTTATGCCTCTACTACTTGCAATCTATTGCCTGTCAGGACCTCCAACCCAGGTAATCGACAAAAGCGATTATCAATGGGTAATTATCGAAGAACCTGAAATGGGATTGCATCCCCGCGCTATACAATCAGTTTTATTGGAGATTATTGAGTTAGTACAAAGTGGATACAAAGTCGTTGTATCTACTCATTCTGCTACATTTTTAGAGTTTGTATGGGCATTTAGAAATCTACAATCACTCCACGATGATACATTCAAAACTGCAATGTGTGAAATATTTGATATACGAACAAATACAACTGCAGCTAACTTGTTTGACAATCTAAAAGAGAAAACAATTAAAATCTTTTATTCGGCCAAACAATACTCTGAGAATGGAGTGACTTTCTCAGATATATCATCACTAGATGCCTTTAGCGAAGACAACGATATAGCAGAATGGGGAGGATTATCTAGTTTTGCAGGAAAATCATCTGATATTGTGAGTCATTATGGGATATAAAAAAACAACATTAACTTTTAGACAAGCTGTAGAAAATACCCCAGAGATTAAAAATGGATTTCACAACGGATTACAAGCTTTGGGAGCAAATGCAAAACAAGTATCAGCTACGGATACAAAAAAACTGGAAGGAAGTGTAGATATTGATGAATGTACCAAAGCATTATACCCCAATGATGCACGTTGGGATTACGCCATAGGTTATGAAGGAAAAGTTTATTTCCTTGAAATTCATCCTGCCAGTACAAGTAATGTGAAAGATATGATTAAAAAAGCTGAATGGCTGACTAATTGGCTAATGAAGAAAGCACCGTCATTAAAATCACTGACAGCAAACAATACTTTTTATTGGAAAGCATCAGGGAGACAAGATATTCTACCGAGATCTCCACAATATCGCAAGTTAATACAAAGTAGAATCCAATTAGTCAGCAACTTCAGACTTCCTATAACCTAAAAACAATAGTATTTATATCCAATTATGAAAAGATATTGCCAGACACTGGAGCTCTACAACGACAAGGAGCTGATTGAGGCCTACGTGGCGGAACATGCGCACGTGTGGGACGAAGTGAAAGCGGGCATCCGCGAAGTGGGAATCACCGACATGCAGATTTATATCGACGGGAACCGCCTGTTCATGATCATGGATACCACCGACGACTTTGACATGGAACGGGACTATGCCCGGCTGGCTACCCTGCCCCGTCAGGCGGAATGGGAAGCGCACATGGCGAAGTACCAGAAAGCGGCACCGGGTGCCACCTCACAGGAGAAATGGAAACTGATGGAACGGATATTTAAGCTGTAAGTCAGTTAATAGTTAAAAATTAAAAGTTAAAAACGAAGTGTACAACCTACCACTTTTACTTTTTAACTATTAACTTTTAATTCTCTTCATTATTCATTCTTCATTATTAATTATTCATTATTAATTGTAAAGATGAAAAAGTTACTGTCATTGCCACCGAATCTGGTGGAGTGTTTTCACGATATTATGCATGCGGACCACAAGGAGTGGTTCTGCACTTCTGACCCGGTGGGCCGGAAACTGGGCTCGGGCGGAGGTACGGCCTGGCTGCTGAATGCATGCCGGGAGGAAGAGGGTGACAAGGCTGGACTGGGTGACTGGCTGGCGAAGGAGAAGCGTATCCTGCTGCACGCGGGGGGACAGAGCCGACGCTTGCCGGGCTATGCGCCGTCGGGCAAGATTCTGACGCCGATTCCGGTGTTCCGCTGGGCACGGGGGCAACGGCTGACACAGAACTTGCTGTCGCTGCAGTTGCCGCTGTATGAGGAAATCATGGACAAGGCGCCGGAGGGGCTGCACACGCTGATTGCGAGCGGTGACGTGTACATCCGGGCAACCCAGCCGCTGCAGGAGATTCCGGACGCGGACGTGGTGTGCTACGGCTTGTGGGTGGACCCGGAACTGGCAAAGAACCACGGGGTGTTCGTGTCGTCACGGAAGGAACCGGAGAAGCTGGACTTCATGCTGCAGAAACCGAGCGTGGAGGAGATGGCAGACCTGATGCAGGATTACCTGTTCCTGATGGACATCGGCATCTGGCTGCTGAGCGACCGGGCGGTGGAACTGATGGTGAAACGCTCTACCGGCAAGGACGGAGGCGTGACTTTCTACGACATGTATTCGGAATTCGGTCTGGCACTGGGGGCACACCCGCGCATCGCGGACGAGGAACTGAACAGCCTGAAGGTGGCCATCCTGCCGCTGCCGGGCGGGGAATTCCATCACTACGGGACGAGCCGGGAAATGATTTCGTCGACGCTGGCGGTGCAGAACTGTGTGACGGACCAGCGGGCCATCATGCACCACAAGGTGAAGGCGCATCCGGCCATGTTCGTGCAGAACGCGGAGTTGCAGCTCACGCTGACGGCGGACAACGCGGAGACATGGATAGAAAACAGCTATATCGGAAAGGACTGGAAGCTGCACAGCCGGAACATCATCACGGGGGTGCCGCGCAACGACTGGCACCTGAATGTGCCGGAAGGGGTGTGCATCGACGTGGTACCGATAGGCGACAAGGAGTTTGCGGCCCGCCCGTATGGCTTCAACGATAAATTCAAGGGAAGTCTGAAGGAGGCTTCTACGTTATACCTGGGCCGTCCGGTAACGGAATGGCTAGCGGAAAGAGGACTGACGGCAGACGAAATCCGAGGCTGCGAGGACTTGCAGTCGGCAGCGATTTTCCCGGTGACGGACTCGATAGAGGAACTGGGCACGGTGCTGCAATGGATGACGGACGGCGGTCAGGACGAGGCCGGAAAGGCCATCTGGCGGAAGGCACGGAAGGTGTCGGCCGACGAGATTTCGGCGTATGCGAACCTGCGGCGCCTGTTCGCCCAGCGGGAGGAGTTCCGCAAGGAGAACTGGAGCCTGCTGGCCCGGAACCAGGAACGGAGCGTGTTCTACCAGGTGGACTTGCAGGAGGCGGCCGAGGAATTTGCCAAGGGAGGCATCGCCTTGCCGGCGGAACTGCCGGAGGGGTCTCCCCTGCTGAAACGAATCAGTGACGCGATGTTCCGCGCACGGGTGCTGGAACTGGAAGGGAAACCGGAGGCGAAAGCCATGGAGGAACAGGCGTTCGGCCTGATGCGGCAGGGACTGACCAGCACAATGGACCATCGCCAGCAGCCGAAGCTGTCGGTGTATGCCGACCAGATTGTGTGGAGCCGCAGCCCGGTGCGCATCGACATTGCCGGGGGATGGACGGATACCCCACCCTACAGCCTGATGGAGGGAGGAAACGTGGTGAACCTGGCCATCGAGCTGAACGGACAGCCGCCGCTGCAGGTGTATGTGAAGCCGTCGAAGGAGTATCGCATCACCCTGCGTTCCATCGACCTGGGGGCCATGGAGGTGGTTTCCACGTATGAGGAGCTGCAGGATTTCTGCAAGGTGGGTTCGCCGTTCTCTATTCCGAAGGCGGCACTGACGCTGGCAGGATTCCATCCGGATTTCTCGACGGAGCATTTCGACTCGCTGGAGGCACAGCTGAAGGCGTTCGGCACGGGTATCGAGGTGACACTGCTGTCGGCCATCCCGGCGGGTTCGGGACTGGGCACCAGCTCGATTCTGGCGGCTACGGTGCTGGGGGCACTGAATGACTTCTGCGGCCTGAACTGGGACAAGCAGGGCATCGGCAGCCGTACCTTGATTCTGGAACAGCTGCTCACCACGGGCGGCGGATGGCAGGACCAGTATGGCGGGGTATTGCAGGGTGTGAAACTGCTGCAGACGCAGCCGGGCTGGCATCAGGGACCGATGGTGCGCTGGCTGCCGGATTACCTGTTCACAAGCGACGAGTACCGGAAATGCCACCTTTTATATTATACGGGACTCACACGCACGGCCAAGGGCATCCTGGCGGAGATTGTGCGGGGGATGTTCCTCAACTCGAACCGTCACCTGCACTTGCTGGAGCAGATGAAGGGACATGCCATGGACATGTACGACGCCATCCTGCGGAACGACTTCGAAGGTATGGGCCGGTTGGTACGGAAGACGTGGAAGCAGAACCAGCTGCTGGACGAGGGAACGAATCCACCGGCCGTACAGGCGCTGACGGAACGGATTGATGACTTGTGTCTGGGCTACAAGCTGCCGGGGGCCGGCGGAGGGGGCTACCTGTACATGGTGGCCAAAGACCCGGATGCAGCACTGCGCATCCGCCGGATACTGACGGAGAACCGCCCCAACGACAGGGCGCGCTTCGTGGAGATGAGTTTATCGAACAAAGGTCTTGAAATCAGTAGAAGCTGACATGGAAAAGATAGGACTAGTAAGAACCAGGGACGGAAGGAGTTTCCTGGTTCCTTTTATTTTGATTACGTCGCTCTTCTTTCTGTGGGGAGTGGCGCACAGCATTCTGGATGTGCTGAACAAGCATTTCCAGGATACGATGGAGATTACCCGCACGCGCTCGGCCTTGATTCAGGCGGTGGTGTACGGGGGGTATTTTGTGATGGCACTGCCGGCGGGACGGATTATCCGCCGCTTCGGCTACCGCACGGGGGTGCTGACGGGACTGGTGCTGTATGGCATCGGGGCCTTGCTCTTCATTCCGGGCGGACGGATCCAGTCGTTTGAGTTCTTCCTGCTGGCGTTGTTTGTCATCGGCTGCGGACTGACGTGTCTGGAAACGGCTTCGAACCCGTATGTGACGGTGCTCGGGGAACCGGAGGGCAGCGAACGGCGCATCAACCTGGCGCAGTCGTTCAACGGGCTGGGCTGGATTTGCGGACCGCTGGCGGGAGGTTTCTTCCTCTTTGCGGGAGGCGGCGACGTGACGACTCCCTACGCGGTGCTGGGTACGCTGGTATTGCTCATCGCGGTAATTTTCTCGCGGGTAAAACTGCCGGAAATCGGGCAGGAAGCGGAAGAGAAACCGACGGAGGGGCACGGCACCTCGCTGTGGAAAACGGCGTCGTTCACCGTGGGACTGCTGTCGCTCTTCCTCTATGTGGCGGCGCAGACGGGCATCAACAGTTTCTTTATCAACTACGCCACAGAGAACGCAGGGGTAACGGCACAGAAGGCTTCGGTGTGGCTCTCGTTCGGGGGCATGGGACTCTTCATGGCCGGACGCATGGGCGGAAGCTGGCTGATGCGCTTCGTGAAGGGGGAAAAGGTGCTGGCTGCCTGTGCAGCGGGAGGCCTGATTTGCATGGCGGCGGTCATCTTCCTGCCGGGTGCAGTGGGATGGTATTTCCTGTTACTGTGCTTTTTATGCGAATCAATTATGTTCCCTACGATTTTTTCATTATCTTTGCGCCACGTTGGAAAAAGAACGAAACAGGCATCTTCCTATTTGATTATGTCCATCGTGGGCGGAGCGATTGCCCCAATGATGATGGGGTATATTGCAGACAATGTATCAATGGCGGTAGGGTTTATTGTACCGCTGGTCTGCTTTGCTGAAATTCTATGGTTTGCGACACAATATAGGAAGCTCTATAATAGTTATTAAACAGGTAATACAAAACGACGTAAACGTATGTTTAAGCTTAAAGAGGTAAAAATCATTGAATCAGAGAAAGAGCTGAGGGCTCTCCCGGAAGGGAAGCTGCTTATCAACACAATAAATGCACATTCGTACAACACAGCTCTGAAAGATCCGGCTTTTGCCGAAGCCCTGAAAAATGGGGACGCGCTCATTCCCGATGGGGCAAGCATCCTAATGGCCTGCCGAAGCCTGAAAGCCAAGAGCCAACCGATAGAGCGTATTGCCGGCTGGGATTTGTTTACGATGGAGATGGAACGGCTGAACCAAAAGGGAGGCAAGTGTTTCTTTATGGGTAGCAGCGAAAAGGTACTGAATCTGATTCGGGAGAAAGCCAAAACGGTGTATCCCCATATTCAGATAGAGACCTATTCCCCACCCTACAAACCGGTCTTTTCGGAAGAAGACAACCGGCGGATTATTGAGGCCATCAATCAGGCTAACCCGGATTTGCTCTGGATTGGCATGACGGCTCCGAAACAGGAGAAATGGGCCTACAGCCACTGGAACGAACTGCACATCCACTGTCATTGCGGTACAATCGGGGCCGTGTTCGACTTCTTTGCCGGGACAATAAAACGGGCGCCCAAATCATGGCAAAATCATTGTCTGGAATGGCTGTACAGATTGATCAAGGAACCCAGACGCATGTGGAAAAGATATATTATCGGAAATACCTTATTTATCAGCAACGTGATCAAGGAAGGCTTGTCGGCCTGAGGCTTGTTTCCTTCAAGACACACTACTTACAGTTAGGATTACAGAAAGCATAAACATAACAACACATGAAAGTAAAATATCATGAGAATAACAGCTGGATAAGCCTGTTTATCGTTTCTTGCGAAACACTTATCACGGGAGGGTTGTTTTACCTTCTTTTTCTGGCCACAGAAGATACTCCCTGGCACAAGATTCTGATGGCTCCTCACTTGCAGGTAATCCTGACGGTCATGCTGTGTTATTTCGTATCGGCCATGCAGATTGGCGTGATACTTTACCGACGGAAGGTGTTCGCCTACCAGATTCTGACCAAGGTGTTCCGGAGCACGGTGTTCTTCGGTATCCTTTCGGGCATACTGCTGGAACTGGGAAAATTCATGGATGCCTGGTCGTACTTCTACCTGACTTTCCTGGCACTGCTTTTTGTCTGCCTGTCGGTGTTCCGCATCGTGATGCGATGGGGCGTGAAGAAATACCGTTCGAGAGGCGGAAACGTGCGCAACGTGGTGCTGGTGGGAAGCTCGGAGAACAACCAGGAACTGTATTATGAGCTGACGGCACAGGACTGGGCGGGCTACAAGGTGAAGGGGTATTTCGACTTCCAGCCGAATCCGGCCTTTCCGAAAGAGTGTCCGTATCTGGGAAAGCCGCAGGACGTGAACGAATACCTGGAGAAGCAAGGGAACACGCATTATCTGTTCTGCTGTCTGCCGTCAAAAGACCATGTGATTATCCGTTCCATCATCGACTACTGCGAGAACCATCTGGTGCATTTCTACAGTGTGCCCAACATCTATAACTACCTGCACAACCGGGTGTACTTCAACATGCTGGGCAATGTGCCGTATCTGAGCCTGCGGGAAGATCCGTTGAGCCAGACGGGCAACAAGATCCTGAAGCGGTCGTTCGACATCGTGTTCTCACTGCTTTTCCTGTGTACTATCTTCCCCTTCATCCTGATTATCGTGACGATTGTCACGAAACTGACGATGCCGGGGCCGGTGTTCTTCAAGCAGAAACGGAACGGGCTGAACGACAAGGAATTCTACTGCTACAAGTTCCGCAGCATGAAGGTGAACGCACAGGCGGATACGCTGCAGGCCACCAAGGATGACCCGCGCAAGACGCGCTGGGGGAACATCATGCGAAAGACGAACATCGACGAGTTGCCGCAGTTCATCAACGTGCTGAAGGGTGACATGAGTATTGTGGGACCGCGACCGCACATGCTGAAGCATACGGAAGAGTATTCCAAACTCATCAACAAGTACATGGTGCGGCATTTCGTGAAACCGGGCATCACGGGCTGGAGCCAGGTGACGGGCTACCGCGGCGAGACCAAGGAGCTGAAGGATATGGAGGGCCGTATCCGGGGAGATATCTGGTACATCGAACATTGGACGTTCGGACTGGACCTCTTCATCATCTACAAAACCGTGGCCAACGCCTTGCATGGAGAAAAGAACGCCTACTAATATAGGCGTTCTGGAAAATGCGTTTTGTTCTACCTTTATCATCTTTACTATGTGAGCTCTTAAATTCTTCATTTCCTCCTCTTTTGCACTAAACTTCCTGTCGATAGCTTTACAGCTACATCCTCTCTTATTTCCAGTCAATCCGGAAGATTGAACAGATTGACTAACTCCTGCTACTCTAAGAGCAATCTTTTCCACTCACATCCCTTGTACAAACATACATATTGCTATTCAAAAGAGTACAAATCCCCCTCCAAACATTGCATCGCATAGAAATAAATACTATTTTTGCAAGGTTATATGAACACGATGTTTACCTTTTCCAGACTTCACATGGGACAGGTAACGGCGAAGCGCGTCCAGTACGTTGCTTTTGACGAACTCACAAAAAAAACGAAAAAAAATCAACCCGTTAGATATCACAAAAAAGAACCAGACATGAAGTTTAGAGCGTTATCACTTCTTCTTTTAATGGCATGCTCGCCCCTTGTCATGGCACAATCCGGCATGACCGACCAACAAGTATTGGAATACGTAAAACAAGGTATGGCCCAAGGTAAGGACCAGAACCAGCTGGCCACCGAACTGGCACGCCGCGGAGTGACCCGTGCCCAGGCAGAGCGCATCAAGCGGATGTACGAACAAGGAAGCCTGAACAGCACTTCCAACAGTGGCAATAGCGAACAGAGCCGTTCGCGCCAGCGCAATGCCAGCGAAAGTGACGACCAGAACGGCAACGCCCGCAACAACCGGGACGCTTACGGGATCGACTCCAACAACCGGAATAACCGGAACGTACAAAATACAGATTCGCGCAATACCCAAAACACCTATACCAACGACGTGTTCGGCGATGACAACTCCACCCTGCAGGAAATCACCAACATGCTGGATGCTTCCGACCTGATGGACTACAGCGAACAGGACAGTCTGGCCCGCGTCATCAAGGAGAACGAGGTGTTCGGACGCAACATCTTCAACAGTGAAAACCTCACTTTCGAACCGAGCGTAAACCTCGCCACTCCCCCCGACTACCGTCTGGGACCGGGCGATGAAGTAATCATCGACATCTGGGGTACCAGCCAGAACACCATCCGTCAGGAAATCTCACCCGACGGTACCATCAACATCGAGAAAATCGGCCCTGTCAACCTCAGCGGCATGACCGTGACCGAGGCCAACGAGCACCTGAAACGTGTGTTGGGCAAGACCTACAGCGGACTTGATGCCCCCGGCGGCAACCTTGAAATCAGCCTGACACTGGGCAACAGCCGCACCATCCAAATCAACGTGATGGGCGAAGTGATGCAACCCGGTACCTACGCCCTGTCGGCCTTCTCTACCGTGTTCCATGCCCTCTACCGCGCCGGCGGTGTAAGCGACATCGGTAGCCTGCGCAACGTACAGCTGGCCCGCAACGGACGTACCGTGGCCACCGTCGACGTGTACGACTTCATCATGAAAGGCAAGACCCACGACGACATCCGTCTGCAGGAAGGCGACGTAGTGATTGTACCCGCCTACGAGGCTCTGGTGCAGTTCAAAGGCAAAATCAAGCGCCCCATGAAGTATGAAATGAAGAAGAACGAAAGCCTCGCCACCCTGATCAAATATGCCGGCGGCTTCACTTCCGATGCCTACACTCCTTCCCTGCGTGTGATCCGTCAGAACGGCGAAGAATACGAAGTGAACACCGTAAAGGAAATCAACTATTCTACTTATAACATACACAATGGCGACGTGGTGACTGCCGAAGCCATCCTGAACCGCTTCACCAACCGTCTGGAAGTACGCGGTGCCGTGTATCGTCCCGGTATTTACCAGCTGGGCGGCGAAATCAATACGGTACGCGCCCTCATCACCGAAGCCAAGGGCCTGCGCGGCGACGCCTTCACCAACCGTGCCGTACTGAAACGGGAACGTGAAGACCTCACCTCTGAAATCCTCAGCGTGGACGTACGCGGCATCATGGCCGGCAGCAGCCCCGACATCCCCTTGCAGAAAAATGACATCCTCTATATCCCCAGCATCCATGACCTGAAAGACTACGGCGACGTGACCATCTACGGAGAAGTGGCCCGCCCCGACAAGTACACCTATTCAGACAACATGACGCTGGAAGACCTTATTATCCGTGCCGGCGGATTGCTGGAAGCCGCTTCTACCGTACGTGTGGATGTAGCCCGCCGTATCAAGGACCCGAAGAGCACCTCGTCTACCGACAGCATCGGCCAGATGTTCACCTTCGCCCTGAAAGACGGTTTCGTGATTGACGGCCAGCAAGCCTTCACCCTCCAGCCCTACGACCAGGTATTCGTACGCCGCAGTCCGGGTTATCAGGCACAGCAGAACGTACAGGTGAACGGCGAAGTGCTGTTTGGCGGAACGTATGCCTTGACCAGCACCGAAGAACGCCTGTCCGACCTGATGAGAAAGGCCGGCGGAGCTACCGACAAAGCCTATCTGAGAGGTGCCAAACTGACTCGTGTGGCCAACGAAGAAGAAAAGAAACGCATGAAAGACGTGATCGATCTGATGAACCGTCAGTTTGGAAAGGCCATGATGGACTCCCTGAATATCGAAGTGGACAGTACTTTCAGCGTAGGTATTGAACTGGACAAAGCCGTAGAAAACCCCGGCAGCGAATACGACCTGGTATTGCGCGAAGGCGACGTGCTCACCGTGCCCAAACTGAACAACACCGTGAAAGTGAACGGTGCCGTAATGATGCCGAACACCGTAGGCTACCTCAGCGACAAGAACGCCAACTACTACCTGGATCAGGCCGGCGGTTACGCCCTCAATGCCAAGAAGAGCAAGAAGTTCGTGATTTACATGAACGGTCAGGTGGCCCGCATTAAAGGACGCAACAAGAGCAAGATTGAGCCGGGGTGCGAGATTATCGTACCGAGCAGAAGCAACAAGCGTGTCACTGCGGCCGAAATCATCGGCTATACCTCTTCGTTCGCTTCACTAGCTACCATGTTTGCGACCTTGACGAGCCTGTTGAAGTAACATAAAGTGAAATAGTACAGAATCTATCGTTTTTAACTTTTAATTTTTAACTATTCACTATATAAATTATGGAAGAAAACAAACAATATAAAGAAGCGGATTGCAAACCGAAAACGACAGAGAATGATGTACTTGAAATAGATTGGATAGGCATTATTCGTCAACTCATCGCCATCCGCAAGAAACTTTACAAGGCAGCTGCTATAGGCCTAGTAATCGGAATTGTAATTGCTTTCAGTATTCCCAAAAAATATACAGTTAGCGTAACCCTTTCTCCCGAAGTCAGCGGAGGAAACTCTGGAAGCAGTGGATTAGCAAGCATGGCAGCCTCCTTTCTAGGAGCAAATGTAGCTTCCAATAGTCCTGATGCCTTGAATGCCACCTTGGCTCCAGATATTGTGGCTTCCACTCCCTTCTTGCTGGAACTGCTGGATGCACCTGTAGCCAGCCAGGACAAACAAATCGACACTACTTTCACGGCCTACTTGGAAAAACAAAAATCTTCTTGGATGAGTTATGTGTTAAAGGCTCCAGGCATGGCTATTGACGGCATCAAATCTTTATTCAGTAATGAGAAAGAAGAAGCTCCTAAAGATAGTATTCAGGAAGGAACTATTGAATTAAATGAGGAAGATGCGGCAAAAATAAGTAGTTTGCGCCAACTGATTTCCATCGAGGCCGATAAAAAGACGGGTATTATCACATTGACAGTGACTTTACAGGACCCAAAAGTTACCGCAACTATGGCTGACACTGTGGTTTCCAAACTGCAGCAATATATTATCGCCTATCGTACCCGTAAAGCTAAAGAAGACTGCGAGTACTTGGAAAAGCTGTATAAGGAACGCCAGCAGGAATATTACGATGCCCAGCGACACTATGCCCACTACGTGGATGCAAATAGTAACATGGTATTCCAAAGCATCATGGCAGAACGTGAGCGTCTGCAGAACGACATGAGCCTCGCCTATCAAGTGTACAGCCAGGTGGCCCAACAGCTACAAGTGGCCCGCGCAAAGGTGCAGGAAGAAAAACCCGTGTTTGCGGTGGTGGAACCAGCTGTAGTACCATTACAGCCGTCAGGAACCGGCAAAAAAGCCATTGTAATTGGATTCGTCTTCTTAGCGGTCGTATTTACTGGTGCCTGGCAGTTATTAGGGAAGCCTTACTGGCAGAAACTGAAGGAAGCCCTACGCAAGCCACAGAAGTAATCTGCTTGCTAAGAAAAGCCCCGTTAATTTCCCCAGTGCCTGACGATTGTAGTCAACCTCTATAGGTATATCACCATTCGAATACTACCCATACAGACGTGTCGAGCCCTGACTCAAAGCGATTCCTACCTTGACGATCATCTAAAGGATTTTATGCCTATTCAGATACTCGATACCCGTATTTTTCCCCTTGTCCATAGTAAGTGTTACGCCAGTACACAAAATATGTAGCTCGTCAAATATCTCTAAACAAGTCAACATGAACGTCCCAATATACCCATTGCTTTCTTCTTAAAAACGCCTTTTTACTTCACTCAAAACGTGTTTACATTTTGCTAGGTATATCCTTATTTTTATCTTGCAAAAGCATCAAAAAGTGATCAGGAAAGGTACAAAACCATATAAAAGATTGCATACAATTCAAATAAACATTACTTTTGCTTCTATATTTAAGTACATGTAATTTATCATTTCTGATTGAATAGTCCAGTCTGGGAGTGATAACGGCGAAGCATGACCAAGGGTCCATACATCAAGATTATACTTCATGAACTCCTATTTATCCTTTGAGGTATCATCAAGTTTCAGAATTATGTTAAATTGGATTTCGCTCCTAGAAACAAAGATTTACTTGAACTACGGACAACAAATATTCCAATTGTTAGAACAAAGCGAAAATATTCATAAATATTTTTATGAGCTGCATCCTTAAAGTCCTAAGAAAAGATGAATGACGCTTGAAGTTTTTATTGTTAAAGCTTAAGAATGCTTATTTCATAAGAACTAAACTAACAAGTAAATTCTGTATAAACAAAGACTTTCAGACCAATGGTAAGAACTACAATATATATAAAAACAAGCAACTTTGTTTTAATAATGCATCATGTCAAAATCAATTAGGTCTAACTATATATTCAATCTTTTAAATTCTGTATCTCAGCTCTTGTTCCCTTTGATAACCTTCCCGTATGCCTCGCGAATAATGATGGCAGACGGAATAGGTCAAGTACAATTTTTCAGTTCCATAATCTCTTATATAAGTCTTTTCACCTGTCTCGGTATTCCAATGTACGCCATTCGAGAGGTTGCTAAGGTAAGAAATGATGCAGCAAAGATGTCAACTACTACAATAGAAATACTATTGTTGCATGCAATGTTGACAATCTTGGGATATGTAGCAGTTGCAATTGTATGTATGACCGTGTCAGATGTTCAAACCGATATTCCCCTATTTCTAATATTAAGTGCAACCATATTTTTTACAGCAATAGGATGTGAATGGTTCTATCAAGGGATTGAAGATTTTAAATATGTGGCTATACGCGGACTTGTCGTTAAAATAATATCTGTAGCATTACTATTTCTTTTTGTTAAAACAAAAGAAGATATATTGTGGTATGGCGCATATACGGTGTTTGGAGTTTTAGGTGGTAATATCTTTAATTTTCTTCGTCTGCGGAAATACGTCGACAGAAAGATAGTTGACATCCATAACCTACAACCTCTACGACATTTAAAACCTGCTATACATATTTTCGTATTCAATGTGATAACAAGCATATATTTACAGCTAAACACAGTGCTTCTGGGCTTTCTAAAGGACGTTACAGCAGTTGGATATTTTACAGCGGCAACAAAACTAATGTATATGACGTTGAGCGTTTCCAATTCATTAGGTTCCGTTATGATGCCACGTGCCTCAAACCTAATTGCAGAAAATAAAATAGAAGAATTTAAGAGTGTGGTACAGAAATCATACGATTTCATCATTGCTATTTCTATACCTATTACTATAGGACTTATTTTCACAAGTAAAAGTGCCATACTTTTACTCAGCGGCAATGACTTCCATCCTGCGATTTTGGCGTCACAGATCGTAGCAATAAATATTATATCGATTGGCATTTCTAATGTCATGGGTATACAAATATTATACCCGATGGGGAAAATCAATATTGTAATATTATGTACTTTTCTTGGTGCAATAATAAATGTAATTGTTAATGTATTGCTTATACCGCATTATGGCCATTACGGAACAGCAGTTGCTTTTGCCGTCACTGAACTCGTCGTTACTGTCTCAATGTTTCTTATTGGAAGAAAATATATACCGATACGCTTACTAAAACGTCAGCATTTAAATTATTTAATATCCGGCATTGCGATGGGAATAGCGCTATTTATCATCGCAAGACAGGAATACAATAACATTATTACACTAATAACCATGTTTGCAACTGGAATAGTAGCGTATGCTATATGTCTTATGGCTTTACATGATCCTATCAGTAAAATCATATTGAATACTATTACATCAAAAATTAGAAAATAAATTATGAAATACGATTATCTTATAGTAGGTTCTGGCTTGTTCGGAGCTACATTCGCATATTTTGCAAAACAAAAAGGGAAACGCTGTTTAGTCATAGACAAGCGTCCGCATTTAGGAGGAAATATTTATTGTGAAAATATAGAAAATATCAATGTTCACAAATATGGTGCGCATATTTTCCATACGAATAACAAACAAGTATGGGATTTTGTCAATTCTATTGTAGAATTTAATCGATATACGAATTCTCCGGTAGCAAATTATAAAGGTAAACTTTATAATTTGCCTTTCAATATGAATACCTTCTACCAAATGTGGGGTGTTATGACCCCCGCCGAAGCAATAGCAAAGATTGAAGAACAAAAAGCGGAAGCTGTAGCCAAGATGAAAGTAGATGGAGTGACCGAACCGAGAAATTTAGAAGAACAAGCTCAAATACTCATTGGAAAAGATATCTATGAGAAGCTGATAAAAGGCTACACAGAGAAGCAGTGGGGACGTAAATGTACTGAACTACCAGCATTCATCATCAAACGTTTACCTGTACGTTTGGTATTCGACAATAACTATTTTAATGACAAATACCAAGGTATTCCTATCGGAGGTTACAACAAACTAATAGAAGGACTATTAGCTAATATAGAAACAAAAACTGACGTAGATTTTTTTGCAGAACGTACACATTGGGAGAATATAGCAGAACAAATTGTCTTCACAGGAAAAATAGACGAGTATTTTGATTACCGCTATGGAAAGTTAGAATATCGAACTGTTCGCTTTGAAGAAGAAATTCATGACATACCAAACTATCAGGGTAATGCCGTAGTAAACTACACGGAACGTGAAATACCATATACCCGTATCATTGAGCACAAACATTTTGAGATGTTTGGTCAAGAAATTTACAGCTGCCCTAAAACTGTTATCTCCAAAGAGTATTCAACAGAATGGAGAGAAGGAATGGAGCCTTATTACCCTGTGAACGACGAAAAGAACAACACACTATATGCAAAATATAAAGAACTTGCAGACAAGAAGAAGGACGTGATATTCGGTGGACGATTAGCTGAATATAAGTATTATGATATGGCACCTATAATTGAAAAGGTTCTAGATCTTAGTTCTAATCTATAAATAATACCAAATTCTAAATTAGATTATGGAAAAAATAAAAATATTAGTTGCTCAACATAAGGACTCGGAAATATATAGTAATGACATTTACACTCCAATACATGTTGGAAGAGCATTATCAGGAAATAAAAGTCTTTGTTTATTAGGAGATGATACCGGCGATAATATAAGCCATTTAAATCCTTACTTTTGTGAGCTCACAGCACAATATTGGGCGTGGAAAAATATGCATGATGTAGAATATATTGGATTATGTCATTATCGGAGATATTTTAAGACAGAGTTTACCAAAGAAAATATTGATAAGATTATGTCAGATTATGACATAATCTTATCAAGAAGAATATATTTAGATAGTAATATCCTTAATTGGTATTACAGAAATCTTATTCCCGAAGATGTCGATATCTTCTTTTTATATATGAATCGTTTATATAAAAATAACATTCAAATCTTTAATAAATTCTACATTCAACGAAACTGGATAAATCCAGCTAATATGTTTATTTGCAAGAAAGAATTATTTGATAAATTCTGTGCTTGGCAATTTAAAATTCTATCGGATCTTTTTTCTATTATCCCACAGTCACCTTATACAAGAGAAAAGCGTCTTATGGGATATTTTGCAGAATCATTGCTTCCATTTTATGCTTTTGAAAATAAACTTCGAATAAAAGAATTGCCTCTAGTACCTATGATCGGCGACAAAAAGGAATACTTTAAACAAAGTTTTATGTCGAGATTTAAAGACCAGATTCTTTTTACAAAAAGGCGTAAAAATTTTTCTATCCCTGAAGACATGTTAAACGGATTAAAAGCCGACGGAATATTAGAAAAAATAAACAATCTATAGATTTCTCTTTTCAGAAAAAAATCTGAGAACAGAATTTACCAACATTAAATTACGAACACTTCAAAATAGAAATAATGAAAAGCATATTTAAACAAATTGCAAAATTTATTATTTCCATTGTCAATATCTTTATTAATTATAAGATAAAAAAGTGGATTTCAATTCAATATTCTAGAATCTATAGTTTATGGATAGCTGAACAATTTCCCCAAATTGGCAAAGATGTATGCTTCAAGAATAAAATAACACTTGAGGGGATGGAATATATACATATTCAGGAAAAAACCATTTTCGGATATGGCTGTATTTTAACAGCATGGAATAAATATGGTAACCAAAAATTCTCTCCAAATATAAAAATCGGAAAAGATTGTCATTTTGGAGAATACAATCATATAACAGCTATTAATTCCATTAGTATAGGAGATGGAGTCTTGACGGGAAGATGGGTAACCATTACAGATAACGCACATGGTAAATCTACATATGAAGATTTATGTATAAAGCCTCACTTAAGAGACTTATATTCAAAAGGACCGGTAATTATTGAAGACAATGTATGGATTGGAGATAAAGTTTCAATCATGCCAAATGTTAAAATTGGGAAAGCAAGCATCATAGCTGCAAACTCAGTTGTCACTAAAGATGTTCCTCCCTTTTCTGTTGTTGCAGGCACTCCAGCAACAATAATAAAGACATTGTCATCAAATGACAAATAGCGGATATATTTGTCCCCATTAATTTTTAGAAAAATAATAAATTCAAAAGAGTTAATAACTATTTATAAGCTATATAACATAAGATGGAATCAAAGACAAAAGTATTTGCAATGTATTTACCACAATATCATTGTATTCCTGAAAATGATCAATTTTGGGGAAAAGGCTTTACGGATTGGGTTACAGTAAAAAAAGCTACCCCTTTTTATAAAGGACATATACAACCTCGTATTCCCCTCAACAATAACTATTATGACTTGTCTAAAGAAGAAAATGTTTTATGGCAGGCCCAATTAGCAGCAGAATATGGCATTTATGGATTTGGGGTATATCATTATTGGTTCAATAATGAAAAAAATATTTTAACTCGCCCTGCAGAAATTCTTAGAGATAGCAAAAAAATTAGCATAAAGTATTTCTTTTCTTGGGACAACGCAAATTGGAAACGAAGTTGGAGTAATGTAATAGGAAATGATTGGGCGCCTATTGCAGATAATATTGATATGCAAAAAAAGGGCCCCCAAATATTAATACCTTACATCCTTGGAAATGAGCCCGATTGGAGAAATCATTATGACTATGTACGCACACATTTTCAGTCCCCTAATTATGAGAAATATAACAATATGCCCTTATTTAGTATTATCATGTTCTCTAATGATATACTTAAAATGTGTGAATGTTGGAATAAATGGGCTAAAGAAGATGGATACAATGGAATTTGTTTCATATTCCAAAATATACCTTCCCAAGTAATTCTTCCTGAAAACTCATTTATTTACAACTATGAACCACATTATATAGGATGGATACACCCTTCTATGAGAATCAAATCGAAAACATTTGTACAAAAAGCCATCAACAAATGTTCAAGACTAATAAACAAAAGTCATAAAAGAGGAATAATTTATTTTAATTACGACAACATCTGGCATGATTTATTGAAACTCATAACTTGTGAGAAACAAAAAAATATCATCCACGGAGCTTTTGTTGGATACGATGATTCACCAAGAAGAGGGAAAGATGGCTCAAAGATTGTGAAGGGAGGGACTCCACAGAAATTTGAAATTTATTTCCGACGGTTCTACAAAACTATTTGCAGCCAAAATAAACCATATATATTTTTAACTGCATGGAATGAATGGGGTGAAGGAGCTTACCTTGAGCCAGATACACAAAATAAATTCGCCTATTTAACTGCCATAAAAAATATTATCCAGAACTCCAAGAAAGATTTTTAATATAAAACTCCGATCATACTATAATCATAATCCTAGAACAAAATATTAATTCTTCTAATAAAATAGAATGCCCAAATTTGATATAATTATACCCGTTGGACCCAATGATATAAAATTCATACCACGAGTAGTAAAATATGTTTCAATATGTCTACAAGACGTAGACCATATTTATATTATTAGTGCCAATAAAAATTTTAAATCAATTAAAAATTATGTCATACTCAAACATCCTAATTGTGTAATGATTGATGAAGATAAACTACTACATAATTTATCATTCAACACAGTAGACAATTTATTAAAAAAATATAGTCCAAATAAAAAACAAAGAACTGGTTGGTATTTTCAACAGTTTCTAAAGTTTGCATTTGCTCAGAGCGAATACGCTCAATCATACTATTTAACATGGGATGCAGATACCTTACCCCTAGCTCCAATCTCTTTTTTTGAAGGTAATAATATTTTATATAATCCCAAGCAAGAATACAATCCTAATTATTTTGTTACAATCAAACGCCTCTTTGGTTTTGGAAAGCAAAATAAACACTCATATATTGCTGAGAACATGCTGTTCTCAAAAGAAATTGTTTGCCAAATGCTGCAAGAAATAGAGAAATCCATTGTAAAAGGAAACTCTTGGTTTGAGAAGATTCTATCAGTTTGCGATTTTAATAATTCTCTACCTTGTTTTTCTGAATTTGAAACTTACGGAACATATTGTTATGTAAATTATCCTGATTTATATAAGCCTCGATATTTAAATACATTCCGAGAAGCTGGGTTTATTTGCGGGAGGAATATAAGTGACCAGAAATTACGAATAATGTCCTTTGATTTAGATACCGCATCTTTCGAGATAAATCATGAACCTTTATTTCCTTACAATTTACCCAACAAATGGATTAAATATAGAAGACTTTTTTCCAAATTACACCAAATGTCATGGAAAGACATTATAAATCAAATAACCAGAAAAAACGATTCAAATAAAACCAAAGAAAAACAAGATATTGAAGATACAATTTATAGAATGCCTAAGATTAATTAAAAATAATCTGACCACTAAAAATTAATGCTTACTATATATACTTGTAGAATTAAAAGTACTGCAATCTGTAAGCTTCCAAATTTGGCGTATTGACTAGCATGTCTCTTTCGCATACCTTCGT
>ERZ857521.1960-NODE-1960-length-21684-cov-9.616210_pt1 | contig 21684 bp, 31 predicted proteins | sample MGYA00519701_ERZ857521 | MGnify/ENA primary metagenome ERZ857521 (study PRJEB31778, sample SAMEA3449346) | human gut metagenome | biome: human gut; feature: human-associated habitat; material: faeces | place: United Kingdom | collected 2010/2012 ...
AGCGCACTTCCTTCACACGGAAGGGGTCATAGGTTCGATTCCTATATCACCCACCGTTATCACAGCTCGGTTTTGCCGGGCTTTTTTTGTTTCCATTCCTTTTCACGCTACTTCGTCAAATAAGAATGCAAGCATCGACGCGCCGGCAAAAACAGCGATCGGCGAAAACCGATTCACCACATTACACAAGAATTGCCGATGAAAATACAAAGAATCAAACGAGAGAAGCATGACTTTTGCCAAACGCATTTCTAAAATGAGTATCGTAAACAAAAAAGAAAACAAACAAGACGCAAGGTGCGTCACAGCACACCAGCAAGAAAAGGAAACATCATGAACAAGAACAAGATCTTCTCCGCAATCATGCGTGGCTTCGAAGTCAGCGGCATCAACGCTCTGTCTTCGGCTGCCGGCTCCTCTTCCGTCAACGGCGCTCTGCAGGAGATCATCGACACCCGCCGCTGATTCGGACACCACACACTGAATCCTTCTTGAAAAAGCCTGGAACGCGATTAAAAGCGTTCCAGGCTTTTTGTTCCCCGGCAAGCGGCTACAATTGCCTATTGTGAACGAGAGACAATTGAACCTCAACCAACCGGCTAAGGATATGGGCCCCAACGAATTGAAAGCGTACGCCGAGCTGGGGCAGAAACAACACGATGAGGCGAACCGCGAACTGGAACGACGCTGGCGCAGCTACGATGACATGCTGCCGAAGGACGAATTCGTATCCATCATCGACAAGAACGAACGGTAAATACCGTTCACAGTGTATGATTCGTGACCATGCCGGCCACAATACCGGCCAATTGCAAGGGGAGAGGGTAGAATGACAGCTATGACTGATCCGATTCCAAGCGCAGGCGAAACGACCATCATTGGTCTTCCTGCTATCACTGTACCGGTTACTTCCACCGGAGACCGTCCTCTGACGAAGGAGGACCTCAATACGATCATGCGTCTGGCCGACGGCACGGCGCTCCTGATTTCCACCAGGGGAGCGGTGTCCGGCTCGCGTTATCTCCTCGACGAGGACGAGATCACCGTGGGACGCGACCCGAGTTCCGATATCCTGCTGGACGATTCCACCGTCTCCCGCACGCACGCGGTGTTCCGCAGGATTAACGGAAATTATTCGGTGATTGACGCCGGCAGCCTGAACGGCACATACGTGAACCGTCAACGAGTGGATAGCCAGGAACTGAAGAACGGCGACGAAATCATTCTGGGCAAGTTCCGTCTCGTATATTTCACCAACAAGGCCGTCATTGCCTAATGAAACGCCCGATGCGGGATAAACTGTGAGTAACGGTTTTCCTTCAATCGCCTATGGGCTCCGAATGGAAGCTCATAGGCGATTGTTTTATGGCGTGTAGGAGAAGACAATGGACGGCGAGGCAGAACCAACAATGCGGTTGCATCTGCACGTGTCGCACGCGGTGCAGGGGGAGTTGTTCCCCTCCGCGGACGCGCAGCCCGTCACACGGGGCTATCGTGGTACGGTCGCGTCAAAAGTGGCGGGTATCACGTACCGCCAGCTTGACTATTGGGCGCGTAAACAGATAGTGGAACCATCCATCACCCCGTCGCACGGATCCGGCTCACGCAGATTGTATTCGTTCAAAGATGTGGTGATTCTTGCCGTTTCCAAAAGATTGCTGGATGCCGGAATCAATCTGCAGAACGTGACCACCGCCATCGGCTTCCTCGCGCAGCGCACGCCCGAACAGTTGGCCGGCATCATCATCATGTGCGATGGGCAGAATGTGCATGAGTGCACGGACAGCGAACAGATGGTGGCTCTGCTCCAAAGCGGCAGAGCTGTGTTCGGGGTGTCCGTCGGATCGCTATGGCATCAGATCAAAGAGGCTCTAGAACATGAGGAATACGTCGATTTGACGAAGACGCCGGCATCGACAGACACCAATAGGCCAATCGACGACATTGCCGCGATACGTATGAGAAAGAAGCTGGAATCGCGACGCAAATCCCGCGCAGCAGCCTGATCGCATACAATTGGTACGATTCAGCCCGGAACGTTCGAACGATATAACCCGCAGGGGAGTAGCGCATGCTTGATATTCTGCCGGCACTGTTGTGGATCATAGCCGCCGTCATCGCAGTGAACATTTGTTTGATTACTGCGATTCGAGGCAATCTGTTTTCCAAAAAACACCGCGATGTGCATCCGGTGCGTTGGTCGATCATCGCGCTGCATTTCACCTCATTGGTCATTGGCGCGTTGCCATATCCGGCATATGCGATGTTCAGGTCGGATTTCTCGGAGAGGTTCCAGCGTTTCTACGAACATGTCGGATGGCCATCGGCTGCGGTGATGGTCATGCTGATCGCAGCGGAACTTGTTTTCATGTATCTTCAGGCCCGAAACGGCATGCACAGCGAGATGGAGCGGAAGCTCAATCAGGCCGTCAAATAGAAATCTGACATAACGTACATTATCGGCTTTTCAGGAATGACGTTTTTCCAGGCTTAAGGAAGCGTCAAACACGCGGTTCTGACATAACGGCCTCCGTCACTCAATAAATAAAAACGTGGTTGCTGCCACGATATTGCGACAGCAACCACGTAACTGGCCTACAGCGTTTCCGTTTACGGACTCAGGCGAAATACTCCTCGACGGCCTGCGCGAGTTCATCTACCGAATCCAGAATACGGTATGCGCCATGGGCTTTGAGCTCTCCGGGCTCCGCATAGCCCCAGCCACAGCCGAGGCAGTCCAAACCGCACGCCTTGGCGCCGTCGGCATCGGTCCAACGGTCGCCGACCATCAGTGCCTTGTCTCCTGCGTTCTCGTCGAAATCGATGTGCTGGAAAGCCCAACGGATCACTTGGTCCTTGTCAAGACGGGAATTGTCCTCGCTGGCACCGTAGATGCCGTCGACCATGGTGTCCAAGTGGAAATGCTCGCAAATCGGAATGCATTGGTATTGCGGCTTGCAGCTGGCAATCGCCAGATAGTATCCGTCGGCACGCAGTTTGGCGAGCTGCTCCGGAATACCTTGATAAATCGTGTTGTTCAGGCGGCCGGGGACTTTCTGTCCGGGATTGTTCGGGTCGTCGAACACGGCCTCGTCGGCGTAATACTTGCGGTAAATCCTCACGCCTTCGTCAAGCTTGTCATCCGGAATGCCGTTGCGTTGCATCGATTCGCTGATGGCCGGTCCAATGAAACGATGCAATTCGGCATCGTCCGGCACCGGATATCCCATCTCTTCGAACGCCTTGACAACGCAGCCAATGATTCCTGGATCGGATTTCGTCAGTGTGCCATCGAGGTCAAGCAGAACGACTTTCTTCGGATGTTCGGACATGGATCTGATTCTCCCCTTGGCTGTGTGCTATAAGAATTGATGACAGAAACAATTATGCCCGGTCTCAATGACCGGGCATTCGTTCAAGTGTCGTTCAACTGCAGGTCACTCGTAGTCCGGGAACCATCCGTCACGATGCATTTGCAGACGCTTCTCCAGCAAAGCCTTCAGTTCGTCTTCGGTACGACGTTCCATGAGCATGTCCCAGTGCGTGCGTGTCGGCTTGGCGATTTCATCAGCCTCGTCGTCATTGTCTCCTTCACGGTGCGCGACGGCGCCGCAGCGGCACTCCCACTCATCTGGGAATTCTGCGCCCTCAGCGAACGGCAGAATCGTACGATGGCCTTTCGGACACACGTATGCGACGTCGGTTCGCGCCGCAAAATCCACATTGTCATCGGATTCAAGCGACTTCGCACCGATGCTCATGCCTCGCAGGCTACGTTCCGCCATATTGCTTTTGCCTCCTTGATTATCTGCTTACTCTAAGCTACAAAACACTTCGGACGTGTCACTTATTCCCGGCGTCCGCGAAAACCGATCTCCCGATTGCGCACATGCTCAGTCGACACCTGAATAGGCGACGATGCCACGGTTGACGTTCTCGTACGCCTGTTTCGCGATCGGAGCGAGCGTTTCGGCGCGTTTACCCAGGTATGGTCCGGCCACGGCGATCTGCTGCAACACGTCGGCGAGACGTTTGCATCCGCGTACGAAATCGCCGCCGGTCAAATCGGTGCCGTACAGCACACGCGACAGGCTTTCGCCCTGAGCCCATTCGTAGACGACATCGGTGATGCCGAAATCAAGTTGGCGCGGCTCGTCGAGGGCATAGTCCTCACACAGCATGGCAATCGACGCGTGCACGCCTTTGAGCTGCGCCGCACAGACGACGACGTTCCCCTGCATTCCTCCGGGATAATGGCGCGGCTCTCCCCCGCTGCCTCTGCGTGGCTCGTAAATCAACGACATGACGGCGCTGGCCAGCTCCGTCGCATCGAGTCCGTCGAACGCGCCATCATCGATCGCCTGGGCAAGCACCAAATCAAGCTCGCTGTACAAGTGCCGCAACAGCTGTCCACGTTCGGTAAGCCGGTAATCGATATGTTCTTTTGCGCCTTCATCAAGCCGATCGAGGTATCCGAGCTCGTTCAGCACATTGCAGATGCGGTCGAATTGACGTGCCACGGAGCCGGTGCGTGAATCGTAGCGGTGCTGCACACGTTCCAATTCACGCATTTCACGCGCCCACCGATGCCCCCATTTGAGATGCTTCTGAATATCGGGGCATTTGCGGCAGGGATGGTCCCTGCCTTTTTCGCGAAGCTCCGCGATACGCCTGTCAAGGTCTTTGAACGCTTCGCTTCGCGCCTTCTGCGTGCGGAACACCTCGTGCTTGAGTTTGCGTCGTTCGTTCTTTTCCAAGTCGCTCAAGCGCATGCGCAGCCGCATGAACTCCTTGAAGTCGCCGAACTCACAATCGAACGCCCGTTCGTATCCGTCCAACGCTTTGCGCAACGTATCCATCTGCGCTTCAAGCTGCCAGGCGGATTCGTTGGCCTCCCATTGCGCGAAGGAATGGTCAAGCGTGATGCGAGCGGTCTCGTAATCGCTGGAATTAAGCAGGTTGACGGCCATGTTGAACGTCGGTTTGAAACTGGAGTGCAGCGGGTACACGCGCTTGCTGGACAGCGCGGCGGCAGTGGCGGGAATGAAGCCATGATGGTCCACAACCACCGCATGGCCGATGGTGTCGATGCCACGTCGGCCAGCGCGTCCGGTAAGCTGGGTGAACTCCCCTGGCGTCAATCCGACATGCCCGGTCCCATCGAATTTCTCAAGTTTTTCCACCACCACGCACCGTGCCGGCATGTTGATGCCCAAGGCAAGTGTTTCCGTGGCGAAGACGACCTTCACCAGCCCCTCTTCGAACAGTCGTTCGACAATTTGGCGGAAGAGCGCCACCATGCCAGCATGATGCGGCGCGAATCCTTCCTCCAAGGCGAAGCGGAACTGCGAGAAATGCAAAGCCTTCAAATCCTCTTGACTGAGTTGGCCTTCGACCATCTCATCGACGATACGGCGGATGCGACGCACCTCGTCATCGGTGGTGAGTTCGAGTCCGGCGTTGATGCATTGTTCGACGGCCTGATCGCATCCGTTGCGGGAGAAGATGAAATAGATGCCCGGCAGGATGCCGAGGAAATTCAATTCATCAATCACGGCCCAACGACGTGGCGTATGGCGTTCGGGTCTGCGGGAATGGTCGTTCCATTTGCCGCCCTTGCCGCCCTTTCGTCTGTCGGGGCGCTGCTCTCCCCTACGTTTCGCGGCCTTGCGGTCGAGCTGATCGAGCCTGCTCACCAGCTGGGCGTTGAGCTTGTCTGTCTGATTGCCGTCTTTATCACGTCGATACAGGTCGATGAGTTCCGGTTCGGTGTGGTCGTCCGCCTGAACAAGCACATGCTGTTCCAACGGCACGGGCCGTTTTTCGGACACCACCAGCGTGGTGTCGCCACGGACCGATTCAATCCATTTGGAGAAGTCCTCGACATTCGACACGGTTGCGGACAGGCCGATGATTCTCACGCTTTGGGGCAGGTGGATGATCACTTCCTCCCACACCGGCCCGCGGAAACGGTCGGCGAGATAGTGCACCTCGTCAAGAATCACGTAACGCAAGGCGTCAAGCGTCATGGAATGCTCGTAGAGCATGTTGCGCAGGACCTCGGTGGTCATGACCACGATGTCGGCTTCGGAGTTGATGGACGTGTCGCCGGTAAGCAGGCCGACTCTGTCCGGCCCGTACGTTTCGACCAGATCATGGTATTTCTGATTGCTCAACGCTTTGATTGGCGTGGTGTAGAACGCTTTGACGTTACGCTCTTGGGCCAGATAGATCGCGAAATCAGCCACGACCGTCTTGCCGGCTCCGGTAGGCGCGGCGACGAGCACATTGTCGCCGGCTTCCAACGCATCATTGGCTTTGACTTGGAAATCGTCCAATTCGAATGGCATGGACCGTGCGAAACGAGACGAGACCGATTGGCGTTTGGCCTGCGTCTGTTTGAACGCCGCATAGCGTTGCGCGGGAGATAGGGCTGTGGTCATCTCGGCATCGTATGTGCCGGTGTCGTTATTGCCATGTCGACGATGATGAGTCATGGTTCCTTTTCGAATCAGTCGTTGGAATGTTTCCACTGCGCCCACTGCCGGGCATGACGGACGCGCTTTTCCTCACGGCGGCTGACGACTTCGGCATGAGCGTCGATATAACGATTGGCCGCGTCCTCAAGTGGACGTGTGAAGAACGGGGACGTGTTCTCCTTTGGTTGCGGCAACGGCTCGGACATGACCTCGAAACGTTTGGACATGCGTCCGCCTACTTTGATGGCATCTTTGAACGCATGATATCCGCGGATGCATGCGTATGCGCCGCCGCCGACCAGCATCGTCAGCATGAACAGGACGAGCACCAGCCAAATCCACCAAGGCATAGCGCCTCCCTCGTCAGTCTTCGTTCTCTCGGTCGCCGACGCTCAGCTCATGCTGTGCTCGGGCGATGATCATCGTGCGCAACGTCTCCGGCGCGACGGCAGTAATATGACGGGCGTGCGCGATGCAGAACGCGACATACCAGGAATCGGAAGACACAATCAGATGCACCTTCTCGCCTTCGCCGCATTTCTCGACGGTGGCTCCCGACAGGCTGTCGATGAACGACAGGTCGTCCTGATTGGTTATGAACACGGCAGGTGTGCCATTGTCGAAACTCCACTTGCGCAGTTCGGATGCGGGCACGTCCGGAATATCCACTTTTTCAGTGGGTTCGACCAGCTCCGCATGCTCGATGCGGGAGATGCGAAGCACCTGCCAGATACGAGGCTTGCCAGTAGCCTTGTTGATGGTCGTATCCGTCTTGACGAACTTCATCTTGTCCGCGGGCGCCGCGTTGGACACGTCGGTCCATACCGCCACGTAGTAAACGCCTTCGTCGACAAAAATCTTGTCTGGCGCCACTAGCTTGCGCTGTATACGGCCCGCACCGTCCGTATATTCCATGTCGAGCAGCATGCCTTTGGAGATGGCGCTCTTGACGATGGAGAAGTTCCTTGGTTCCATCTCGTATCCGGTCAGGCTCAGCCACGGCATGTCGCCAGGCTTGACGTGCTGGCGCAGTCGGCTGTACAGCGATTCCGCCTGCTCACGCAGCTTGTCCGGAAGCAAAGAGGAGTGGGCGAGATAGCTCACCGATGCGGTCAGCATGCTCAGGTACTGCTGGGAAATGCCGGCAAGGCGTTCAAGCCCCAGCGAATTCGTGGCGGAGACGATGCCTTCCGCGTCAAGCAAGGACCAATCGATATCGAAGAACTGGCTTCCGGCCATCTCGCCATCATCGGACACCGTGGTCAACGTGTTGATGTCCTTATGAATGATGTTGACGAACTTCTTCAATTCGTCATCGGACTTCGGCCTGCCGATGAATCGTTCCGCAAGTTCTTCAAGAGAGTATTCCTCACCCATGTGGGCGGACAGGAACAGCATCAGGCGAAGACGCCGATCGACCTCACTACCGGTCTGGAACGCGGAGTTCTTCTTCGGACGGCCCTTGCCTTCCTCGGTATCATCCTCATCAGTGCTGTTGCGGTTGATTTCCGGAGACACCACGGTGGAGCTGTCGGTGCCGGTGGATTCATCGGCCGGCACGAACTGCGTGGCCGCATGCAGCCGGCGGTTGAACGCGTCGACAGCCTCCTGAGGGCTCACTATGGACGCACCCGGATGAGACAGCACGAACATGGCCAGATCATCGGAGTCGGCGTAGGCGACATTGAGATGCTCGCCATCAACATCCACAGTGGCGGCGAAACGCCGCTGATCAACCACTTTGACCAGCTCGTCGGGAATGGATTGCGTGCCAAGACCCGGCGCGATGGAATCCAAGCCAAGTCCTGGAATCGGCGTCTGCGGCACGCGCGGCGCGGTACGGGAAGCGTGCTGGGGTTCGTGCGCAGGAGCCGAGGAAATCGACATGGAGCGCGCAAGGTAATTCGCAGCGGCAAGAATCGGCAGATCCTCGTCGCCGAACAGCAGACGCACGCGCGGCTCATCGCCAAGCTGCAGACGGTAGGAAGCGAAATCCTGCCCTTCTGACTTGGAGGAATATTCCGGCTGCCTTGATTCGATGGCGATGCCCATGGCGGCAAGCTTGGCGCGGTCACGCTGGAATTGCTTGGCGAAGGCGGCCTTCGCCGCTTGATCGGCGAGCTCTCCGTACGAATCGGCATACGCCTTCACACGTTGCGCGATCTGACGTGAGGTAAGCCATTGCGGAAAGGCTGAGGAGAGCACAGCCAACACATCAAGCTCATGCTTGCCCCATTTGTCGGAAAAACGTCGCCTACCGTTACTTCCCTCAGCCATTAGTCCTCACGTCTCGTTAACGTTTCTTTTTAAGTGCTTGGCCTCGTAAGCCGCACACAACATTCTATGATAGAGGTTTTTTAAGCGATTTGTGCCTATTTCACGAAAAAACATCGTTTTCGTGTTGCATGGCCGTCCAAAATCAGACCCAATCGTCCGGTTCCACGCCCTGCGGGCCGACATATTCGCCATTCGGCACATAGCTTGGTTCGCCTTGATCCTCCAGTCGCGCGTCGCTAAACAGCATCACATCCCTGCCGAAGGTCCAATCGCCATCGATATCAACGGATTTCGCCGCGGCGAGCGAAGGCACACCGTATGGGAAACGGGCATCGAAATCGTGGATGTTCTTGTAATAGCGCGCGTCCAAATGGACGTCGGGGAAGATGTAGTTGCCGTCTTCCATCTCGTACTGGTCCGTCAGATGGAATCGGTCGGACCGCATGATGAACAAATCGTCAGTGGTCTTCACCGGCAGGAAACGCATACGGTCGACGCATACGCAGGTCGCGCCATCGAAAAGCGACACCGCGGCTCCCATGGCGGTCTCCAGCTGAATGACCGGCTCGCTGGTCGGATCGGTCGGGTCGACCGTCTTCTTATTGCGGATTACCGGAAGGGGAAGCACGCCGTCATAGGATGCGAGTTTCGCTTTCAGCGCATCGATACGCACCCAAATGCTGTTCGTGTTGAAGTACGGATGCTTGTCGATGTTCTGCGCGTCGTCCTTGTCGTCTGGATGGACCTGGCTCATCTCACGCAGCATCAGACGGCCCGTGGCCTTGTCTCGCACGATGTGGCCGCCCTTACGATCGGCTGGGGTGCGTTTGGCGACCTCGATCATGAACGGTGCGCCCGTATTCTCGAAATGCTGCGCAAGCGTACGGGAGGGACGCGCGCCCAGGTTGTCGGAATTGGAGATGAAAAGGTATTTGAACCCCTGCGCCTCAAGCGCGTCAAGCAGACCGGATTCCCAAATGGTGGAGAACAGGTCGCCGTGGCCCGGCGGGCACCATTCGAGTTCCGGATTGGCCGGGAAGCTGACGGGCATTCCCGTTTCCGCGCTGATCTTCGGCTCCTGATGCTGGATGATTTCCATCGGGATGTCTTCCTGATGGAATTTCTTATTGGTCTGCAGCACCTTCATGGTGTCTTTGGAGGTACGGAAGGAGTTCATCAGAGTCAATGGCAGATCGACGCCAAGTCTGGTCCGCGCGGTCAACACCTGTCCGATGATGATGTCGATGAAACGCATCTGCCGTGCCTTGTGGCGACGTACCGGCAGCAGCGACTTGGCGCAATCGAGTCCCATCGAAGTGCCAAGACCGCCGTTAAGCTTCAGGAACGCCGTTTTGGCGAACGCGTCAACGGCCTTGTCGTGATTGATGGTCTCATACACGTCATGGAAGCTGGGAACGCTGACGAGCGGTTCGACCTCGTCCTCACGAATCCAACTGCTGGCCTCCTCATTGCGCCAGACCTCGTACAGACGACGGAACTGGGCGATGGCCATGTCGGTCATTCCGTGCTTCCGCATCTTCGCGGCAGAGTATTCGAATACGTCCTCAGTCAATGTCTCTCCCTTTCGAACGGGCGTTGTTATTCGATGCGCTTATGCCATAATACGACATTCCGCCAAAATCGGGGGCATTTAGACACAGAACCAACATGAACTTCCGGTGGAGCAATTGCCGGAAAACCCTCAAATATCCGAAGCCAAACTCTCCGGAATGGATGCGACTCGCTTTCCGACACGATGTGTTTGAAAAACCGTAGAGATTATGCTATGTTTCATATTCGGTGCTTTTCGCACCGTTCGGACCATAGCGCAGTTTGGTAGCGCACTTGACTGGGGGTCAAGGGGTCGCGGGTTCAAATCCCGCTGGTCCGACCAAGAAAGCCCGTCGTTCCGCCGCTTACGCGGCATCGAAACGGCGGGCTTTTCCGTATCCAGGGGCGGTCAGGGGCGATGTACTACGGACCTCCGCCCCCGCGGCCCCATGGCGGGGAATCTCCTGACCATACGAAACAGGCCCCTTCCGGCAGTGTGATGCCGGAAGGGGCCTGTAGAGGGCGCAGGACGGGTCATGGCGCGGGAAAACTAGATAAAAACCGTGCTCGCCGCCCTTCGCGGAGCGGGCTCCGGGTCGACAGTTGCGCCCGTGCGGTCGCGTTGACGCCCCATTGGCCCTTATGCGCCCCGGAGCCGTTCCAGCCATCCCACGCCGCCCGGCAGCAGGTCGGTGCGGGCGAGTTCGAGCAGAAGCGCCAGACGGCCGTCGCCGGTCCGGACGGTTGATGCCTTGGAGCACGCCTCCGCCATGGAGGCGTCCCCTTCCGGCCCGGGTCTTCCGTCCGGCTCCAGCTCCAGTCCCGCCAGCCGGGCCTCATGGACGCCGACCTTGAGGCGTCCGTCCGCGATCCCCACGCAAGGCAATTCATCGGCGAGACGGCGGATGTCGGCGAGTAGCCGTTCGCGCGGCGTCAAGCCTTGTTCCTTTCCATCTGGCGCTTCGTCTTGCGGTCGATCCACGACTCCAGCCGCTCGTCCGTGACGCCGTACATGTCCTGCAACAGGTGCAGGCAGATGACCACGTCGGCCATCTCCTCGGCCAGGTTGTCATCCGGGTCGGGCTTGCCGCGCAGGCGCTTGCTGACCGCCTGGATCAGCTCCGCGCACTCCTCCATGCACACCACGCTCTGCAGGCGCGTCCGAAGCGCTCGACGCTTTCGTGTCATACGGCGTTCCTTTCGGCCTTGTCCATCATTCGTCCTCCTCGGGTGGATATTTTATCCAGCGGGTATTCCTTCAGCAGCGCGTCACGCAGGTCGGTCAGGTCGATGTCGTCGCCGAATTCGAGCTCGACGGTGCCGTCCGGGCCGCACCGGACGTAGGGCGCATCCCCAAGCTCGTCGTTCTCGAGCGCGATCTCGGCGCGGACCCCATCGGAGGGGATCACGGTTATTCTCATGGGCTATTCCCTTTCAATCGGCTTGATGCGCGGATTGGGCTCCGCGTTCCCGTCGAACAGGGGTATGCGTCGCGGGTCCTCCTTGGAATGCCTGACGACCAGTAGCTCCATGGAGCCGTCCTCGTGGCGGACCACATAGCCCTCCATCGGCTTCCCGTCGAACAGGCATTCGATGTACGGCATTTCGACCGGCTCCTTACGGGAGTTCCTCTCGGAGCCGAAGCCCCATTCGAGCAGGTACGTCTGGCCCTCGTCGTCCAGTTCGTCCGTCGGGACCGCCCGCATCAGACGTTTCGGTTCGAAGCCCCAGGTCGGATCCGCCGGCCGAATGTCGTACTCCTCGTGGACCCGCCGCCATGCGCGATGGCGTGCCGTCCGCCCATGAATGAGAACGGACGCCCAGGTGAGGATGGCCGGCAGACAGAGTGCCGTGTCCGGCTTCCCCTTGGTGTGCGCCGTCCACGCCAGGCAGTACGGGCAGAGCCACGCCTCCCGGCGGAACAGGCGGTACAGAAGCCATCCGGCGGCGGCCGCCGCGGGCAGTGTCGCTAGGCCGAGCAGATATGCGGTGATGACGGTCAAGAATGCCTCCTCAGTTCGGTATGCGGGAGTGCCGGTACCTGCTCGCGTCCGGCATGGGCGGTTTGCGCGACGGGCGTATGGTCCGCGGCGTGCCGGTATGGCGCAGCAGCATCCACGCCCACTTGCCGATGTCCGACGGAATGCGTCTCACGCCGTCTCCTCTCTTTGGTGTTTCCTGCCGCCGAACGCCGATTCGGCCGAGATTGCCAGCTTGACGCCCGCGGCTTGGGCGAGCGCGGACGACATGGCGGTGATGTCGGCGCGGCTCAATGCGCGGCCTTCCCCGCCGCGCGGAGCATGCCGTAGGCGATCTCGTCGATGTGCCCGGTCTCGAGGAAGCAGGCCTGTGGGCCGAACAGGTGCAGGTTGTCGCGCAGGAATCCGGCGGCGGCCTCGACCTGCTCCTTGGTGGGTTCGTCTTTTCTTGTCATCGTTCGTTCCTCCTATTCGTCCCTCGAAACCGGCGCCGTCCGAAGCGCCTCCAAGATGCCCGCCTCGCATTCCGGTTTCGGCAGCGGCTGCGCCCAGTCGTCGTAATACACTTCCAGTTCGTCGGACTGCGGTCTGGTCTCCTTGTGATTCGGATCGAAGCCGAGGTTCTTTCCGTCGCGCGATGTCAGATGTTCGGGGCAGAAGAACCTTGGCTCCCCGTCGTCGCTGTTCAGCACGAGGTTCCGGTCGACGTGGCTGTCCGCACGCACCATGCCGATCTTCTCCCCATCGGGGCCCAGCAGGACGATGGAACGCCCTCCCGGGCCCGTGACGGCGTCGACCATGGTGTCCATGTCGAAATACCAGTCGGCCGCGGCCTCCAACGGCCGCCCGCAACCGGGGTAGTCGCACAGCGGCCGGCGGAAGACATGCCTTGCGTATCCCATCAGGACTCCCTCCCATCCGCGAGCAGTCGGGAGAGCTCCCCCGCCGCGATGGACAGGGCGCGGGCGCTCCGGATGTTCAGCATGTCGTTCCCACTGCCGTAGAGCGTGTCGAGGTAGCCGTAGAACCGCATGAGGTCCCCGTACGCGCACGTCTCGCCCGGCGTCTCGCCGGTGCGGTCCCGTCCCACGATCCAGTCGGCCATGACCGCCGGGGCGTGATGCCATCCGGACGCGTAGGCGGCCGTGGCGGCCAGGGCGCGGGCCATGCCCGACATGAACGGGCGGACCGTCGCCTCCGGCTCGTTCTCCAGAACCCTGGCCACCTGCCGGAACAGGTCCTCGAGGTCCTCCCAGACCTCCCATGACTCGGAATCGCCCCTCTCGCCGGCCCGTTTGCGCCCGTCGGCGCAAAGGACGGTCATACGTTCCGCCGCGTTCATTTGACCTCCTCCAGGCTCCTGTAGCCGGTGCACAGCCGGTTGCCGACGCGGTCTCCGTTCAGGTTGAGGATGACCGGCTGGAGCACGTCCGCGAACGACAGCTGCTCCAACGCCGGCTCGTCCGGCAGTTGGGTGGCGCGGCTCAGGGTGTACTCGAGACGGCCCTCGATGACGGTGCCGTGCTCCGTGACGGCGCGGCACCTGCGGCCCGTCAGGTCGATGGGCGGGACTTCCCGCCAGAATTCGTTGTCTTCCATAATCGTCTTTATGCGTCCCAAAGAAAAAAGCCGAGGACGGTTCCCCCGCCCCCGGCTTTCGGCTCAGTGTCCGCCCTTGCGTTCCGGCTTGGCACCGCGCAGACGCTCCATACGCTTGCGGTGCTCCTCACGCTCCTCGCGCTCGGCGCGGTTGTAGGCGCTCATCGGGTCCATGCCGCGCCCCATGTTCGTGACCACCTTGTTCCAATCGACCATTTCGGACTCCTTGATTCCTCGCCAAGGGCGTTCCCCTTGGCCGGACCGTTCATGCGTCCCGGAAAAACGGAGGCGGCGGCGCGCGCCCGCGGGCTACGCGCCGCCGCCTCCGGCCCTTTACCAGTCACACCGGGATGACTTCGACAATGCCGCTCCCACGCCTTGCGGCGTGGACTCTTTTATCGTCCCGCGGCTGGGACCAGGCGCGTCGCACGCCATCCGCGCCGGGCGCCGGTGGCCGCCCGGGTCCGGGCGGGGGCATTGGGCGCTATGCGTCGCGTCACTTTGTCTGCACCATCGGCACGGAGCCGTCCGGCACCACGGTCAGGTTCTTCGCGTTGGACAGCGCGTCGATATACTTCTGCCGGAGCACGTTCTCGGACAGGGACGAATTGAGGATGTCGTTCGCGTCCGCCTCGCCCTGGGCCTTGATGCGCTTCGTCTCCGCCTCGACCTTCGCCGTCTCCTGCTCGTTGGACGCCTTGTGCTTCTGCACCTCGGCGGCCTGCGCGGCGGCGTACGCGCTGGTGATCTCCTTCGGATAGCGCACGTCCTGCACGCTGACCTGCTCGACGGTCAGGCCCATGCCCTTCCACTTTTGGGACAGGGCCTTCTGCACGCCGCGGGTGAACGAGCCGCGGTCGGTCAGCATGGTGATCGTGTCGTACTTTCCGGCGACCTCGCGCGTCACGGAACGCAGGTCGTTGGAGATGTACTTGGACACGAAGTTCTCCTGCGAGCCGTAGTCGCGGTACAGGCTCACGGCCGCGTCGGGGCGCAGCGAGTAGTTGGCCTGGATGTCGATGTTCGCGCTCGCGCCGGACTTGTCGTTGATGGACACCTGCTTGCCGACCTCGCTGCCGCCGGTCGTCTCATAGTCGGTGTCGCCATAGAAGTTGATGAGATTGTTGCGCGTGTCGTATTTGACGGCGCTCTGCCATGGGGCCTTCGCGTGGAAGCCCGCCTCCGACTGCGAGCCGGACACGGAGCCGCCGAGATTGCGGACGACCGCGACCTCGCCCACGTCCAGGGAGTACACGCACGCCGTGGCGGCGATGGCCACGGCGATGCCCACGCCGCCTAGGGCGATGGCGGAGGACAGGCCGCGGATGCTCTTGGCGGCCTGTTGCCGGTCCGATTCGGACGCCTGGCCGTGGTCGAGGCTCCGGGGTTTCACTCTGGACACCTGACCTGCCAGAACGGCGGCCGCGATGAGGATGATGAATGCGATGACAAGTTGAACCATGTGGTAGTGCCTCCTTCAGGCTGTTTTTCCTTGGGGTTCGTTATGCGTCCCGTACCCCAATCGGATTTCATCCACGATGTGCCCGCGACCGTCGAGCAGGATGACCGACCGCACTCCGAAGAATTTTTCCGCGTCGCCGATCCAGTCGGCGAAGCCCGTGGTGCGGCATCCGTGCCAGCGACGCAGACGCCAGACCGGCTCGGCCGAACCGGCGAACGCCGCCCCGTACCGGGCGTACGCCCAGTCGAACGCGGCCATCATGCCAATCTCCCCGCCCACGTCGGCGGGTGCCACGGCCAGACGCATGCCGTCGGGGCCGGACGCTAGGAACGTGTTCCCGTTGTTCGGCCAGCCGACCAGCTCCTCCAATGCGTCGACGCCCATCATTCCTCCTCCTCTGCGATTTCGGCCTCCACCTGTTCACGGACCTCGGCCAACACCTGGCTGTCGGGACCGGTGAACAGCCGCTCCAGCCTCAGGGTCTCGCGCAGGGCCTTTCTGTAGTCGTCGACGCGGAGCTTGATGCCCCAGTGCCTGTCGGACTCCAATGCCTCCCGCAGGTATTCGTCGGGCACGCGGGTCATATCGGTTTCGAGCAACGATGCGTGGTCGTCATCCGCGCGGCACGCGTCCACGGCGCGTTGGCCGACGGCGAGGCGCGGATACTCGACGAGGAAGCGGATGCGCTCGTGTCCCGTCATCGTGGCGAGCATGCGGTCGGCTTCTCCTTCGTCCGTGACGAGCGCGCCGGCCGCGAGGCGGATCTCGAACGGCCACGCCGACGCCGTCCACCGCTCGCGACACACGTCGTCGGCGTGGCCGCTTTTGATGACGGCGCGGATGATGTCGGGATCGGTCTCCCCTAGAAACAGGTGCGGGTCGGCGTAGGGCGCGGCGAGGATGCGCACCTTCGGGTCCCAGCATTTCGCCAGCCGGTCGGCGTACGCCCTGCCGCCATCCACGTCCTCCAGAAGCATGCGGGCGGCGTCGACGCGTGCCCTGCCCGACCTGCCGGCCACCAGAAGCATCAGCGTGCCCGCGCCGAGCGGGGCGGCGTGCCGGTCCTCCAGACGGTGGATGCGCAGATTCAGCCGCGCGCCGGCCAGCCCGTCCGACTCCTCCAACAGGTACAGCGCCCGCTTCAGTTCGGCGCCGACTGGCGTCAGCGCCACCTCGCCGCCGTCGGATTCGGCCAGTCCGGCCGCCTCCAGTTTGCGTAGAAGGCTTGTGCTGCGCCACCAGCTGCGTATGGACTCACGGTCGCCGTGCTGGAGGCGGTAGTGCAGGAAGTCGGCGAACTCGTCGACTGTCCAGTTGCGGGTCGGTTCGTTGATCTCTTCGATTTCCATGCTCCGACCCATGCGTCCCGGCGCTTACACGCGCCATGTCATACTGCCCGCGGACAGGCCGTCGACCGTCAGCCAGAAGCTTCTTTCCCGTCCGGACAGGATGCCGCGCATGGCCTTGGCGTCATTGGCCTGCCGGTTCCACATCGACACCACCAGCTGCGTCAGATTCGCCGCCGCCCATGCGGTGGCCTTGGGGTCGATGGAGTGGAGGTACGGGGCGTAATCCACCTCCTCCAAAAGCCGGAGCCCCAGCCGCAGACCGCACTCCGGGCAGCGGATGGCGATGGAGCAGCGCCCGAACAGGTCGGTCCAAGGCCGTCCGATGGCGGGCTTCGCGCCGCACCGCGGGCATCGGGCGACCCTCCTCCAGCCCATCGGGGCGACCGCCCCGAGGTATCCGACGATGGCGCGCACCTCGCGTCCGCGCCGTTCCGCCTCGTCCTCGAAGCCCGCGCCGTAGCGGTCGCCCGCCTCGGCGTCCCACCGCGTGCCGTCCGCCTCCGTCATGGAGACGTGGATGGTGGGGCCATGCCAGCGCGCGTCGCGTCCGCGTTTGATGGTGACGGTCGGGCCGCCCGGCACTGCGAACTCCAGCCCGTCCTCCGGCAGGCCGCGGACCCAATCGAACAGGTCGACGGGGCGCGTGACCTTGTCTCCGGTCATGCGTGCGAAGCGCTCGTCCTCGCAGGCGAAGCGCGGCTTCCCCACCGCGCACGAGAGCAGGTCGGCCATGTACCACCGGCCGTCCTCATAATGCCAAAGGTACGGGAACGTCGTCTTGTACACCCCCAGACGCCATTCCCCGTCGCCGAGCACGGCATGGTACAGGTCGCCGCCGGAACCTTGTGCCAGATGGTCGAAGACCGCCTGGCCGCCCGAGCCTCCGTCGAGCCGTTCCAACACGGCGTCCTCGTGGGCCTCCATGCGTTCGCCGTTCCTCCGGACGAACGCGCCGTAATCGTTATAGGCCATCACGGCCTCCCTTCCTTCACATGACATGCGAGATACGCCCACGCGGGCGCGGGCGCGCATACGGCGGCCGCCACGCAGACGGCCGAGACGGTCTCCCGCGCCCATGGGGCCGGCGCCGACATGGGCATGAGCCAGACGGCCGCCAGCATGCCCGCCAGCCACAGCGCGGCGAACGCCGTCATGAGGGCCGCCATGAACGGCTCCACCGGGCGCACGGGATGGCTTTTGGGTGTCCTTTTCGGCGTCTTGCGGTGCCGCCCATACATGGTCGTGCTCCGCCCGTCCGCTCTGCTCGAGGCCATGCGTCCCACCTGGGCGGGGTTGATGACCGTGGTCTGTTCGATGTCACTCATCCGTCTCCTCCTTACTCCCCTTAGGCCAGTCGGTCGGCCAAATCGTCCTCGCCCAACGCCCGCAGCCGGTTGGCGACGCCGTAACGCTGGCTCCAGCATCGGACGAGCGTGTCGGCGTTGACCCCGTAGGCCGCCCACAGTGTCGGCAGCAGCGGGTGCGGCTGCTCGTGGGCCAAACCGTATCGGACGCCGCACCGGAAATCACGGTCGGACACGAGATGCACGGTGCCGCCGCAGAACGGGCATGATGCGAGGCTCACGACTCCCTCCTCGGGTGTATTCGGCTGGGACGGTCAGCCACCGTTCGACGTCCTTGCGGGTGCACTTTCGGTCGAAACCGTAGGTCTCCCGCTCCAGTTTCCCGCGTGACCGGGCGATGGTCTCACGCAGCGTGTCCAGACCGACCGGCGTGGGCGCGGTCAGTCGGACAAGCATGCCGGTCGCCGTGTATGCGAACCTGACCTCACGCCACATGCCGATGATATGGTTCCCCCACGGGTCGCAGTCGTCCCACATGTCCACATGTCCGGCGCACCAGCGGGAGCCGTCCACGGTGGGCTTGCCGCAATGCGTGCCGTCCGGCATCAGCATCCGGCAATGCCCGTCCACATCCTTGTTCCATCGGCGCTGTTCGTCCGGGTCGAACACTTTCAAACGTCCCTGAGCCTCGCTTGTGCGACGTCGCAGCCATCCGGCGCGTTCCGCCACGGCGGAGAGATTGGACGATAGGGACGTGATGCCGCCTGTGCCGTCCAATACGGCCAACGGCAGATTCGCAAGCCGGTCGCGGAGTATCCATGTGCGGCTCAATGCACGCTTGTAGTCGCGCAGACAATGCCGGTAGTCGGCCTCAAGCCGCTTGGCCCGACGTTCGATGTAGTCCATGTGTCCTAGCCTTTCCGAAGCCGTTCCCCGACCTTGCGGGCGTCGGTGACGGTATGCCAATCGTCCAGTACGTCGCCGTGCTCCAGACATGCTTTTGCCAGCCGGTCCAAGTCGCCTTCGTCCAATCCGAAACGGCGCAGGAACGGTTCGGCATATTCCGACGCCTTGAACTCCTCGGGCGTGTCCCACCATCGCAACGGCAGGCTATCCCACGCGGGGTCGAGATCCTTCCGCCCCTCGCGGTCGAGGTAGTCGCGGGCGCATTCGGCCTCGCCTATGGTCATGTCATCTGGCATCCAGACGGCATGCCAAAGCGTGTCATATGCCCAATTCCCGACTTCCCCAAACGGCAGGTCGGGCAGATACGTGTTCCCACCCAACGTCATGCCCATGTACCCCAGTGCGTCGATGCACACGGGGCATAGGCTGACGCCCCTCTCGTAGTCGCGGTCGCATTCCTCGCATCCGTCCCAGCCGGTGTGCCAGACCACGTAGGGCGCATGCTCCTCCAGAGCGTGCCCGCAGATGTAGCATTTGGTGTCGGTCATGCCAACTCCCCCTTCAATCGATGTTTCAGGTCCTCGTCCCCGAGATGGTCGGCCAACGCGGCCAACGCCTCCGGGAGGGTCGGATATCGCGTATCGTCCACCGGCTCGTAATACCCGCCGACCGGGGCGAGCGGCGTGTACTCGCATCGTCCGTCGAACAGTCGGGACTCGCGGACGAATCCGTAGAACCGGTCGCCCACTTGGATGTGCAGGTCCGACTCTGTGTCCGATACGGGCACGTAGTAGGGAACGCCGATGCCGTCCGGCAGTGAGTATCGTCCGCTCAATGGGAGCCTCCGATCAACCGTTCCGCAAGTCCGGGCACCTGCGTCCAATCGTCGAACACGGCGCCCCGCACGTCCGACCGCATGGCGCGTCCGCACTGCGCCGTGTTGTAGGCATGCCTCCTGACGAGCACCGGGAGCCCCAGATCCATGAGCCGGTCGAGCATGGCCGGGTCGTCCTCGATGTACAGGTCGGCCTCAAGGCTCTCCTTGTCGGGCAGATGGCACCAGCCGACGCCGTTGGGCTCGGACAGCAGCCCCATGCTCCAGCGGCCGGAGCGGGCGCGTTCGGAGACGGCCCGGCCCAATTCCATGCCGGTCGGGTCCATGTGGTCGAGGCATTGGTTGGCGTAGTCGAATTCGAGGCTCATGTCGATGCCGAGCCCGAGCATCCAGCGGGCCGTGTCGTCGCCGTCGTCGCGGCGGCTGGTGACGAACGCCACATGCCATGCCGGATGGTCGAACGTCAGCGTATCGACGGCGCGCCTCGCGTGCGGGTACGGGCGCTCACGCAGATACAGGCCGAGCATGACGGCCCGTGAATGGAATTCGGGGAACACGTCGCCGTTGCCCTCCCCGAACCAGCCGTCGCAGCCGAAGTCGTAGGTTGTCGGGTCGCCGCCCCTGACGGGCCGGCCCATCTGGGCCAGGCAGTCGGCGAATGCGGTGGTGTAGTCCGCGAACGTGTTGTCCAAGTCGATGGCGATGAGTCTGTCCGTCATCTCCGCCCCCATATGCTTGGCGATGGCCCTTATGTCGGCGATGTTCCGGTCAATGGACCAGGCCTTGTCCGCGATGGTGTTCCTACCGCTCATGTCGCCGGTATTGAAGGCGCCCAGTATCTCCGACGCCTCGTCAAGCCTGTCCCTGGCCTCCTCTATCAGCCTTACGGCCTTTCGGAAGTCGATGTCGTTGTGTTCCATCTCCGGCTCCTTTCCGTTCGCCTGTCATGCGTCCCACGCTCGGGAAGTCCTCACGGCATGGAGCTGAGGATGATCTGCGTCGTGTCGTCGACCCATGTATGGGACTCCTCCGAGACCTCCGGAGCCTCGCGGACCACCCATTTCCGGCCCTTCGCCTCGTAGACGCCCCTCCAGCGGACCTCCCGCGAGTCCCCGGACACCCGGACGACCTCGATGGCGCCGTCGGCGATCGTCGCCTCCATCCGGCCGTCCGGGGTCCTCCGCTCCCAGGTGCCCGCCAAGCCATCCGGCAACCGGTCGGAATCGGTGGCGGCATCGGGTTTCTCCGTCGCCAGTTCGACCAATGCGAGCGCCATGCCCGCCAATGCGGCCACGACGAAAATCCACTTGATGACTTCCATGCCCTTATTCCCCTCCCAGGCGTTCTTCGATGGCCTCGCGCAGTTCGCGCCCGGTCGGACCCAGGGACCAGAGGACGCAATCCATCGCGATACCGCGGCCCCGCGCGTACTCCGTGTCCGCATCCCCCGACTCCCAGATGGCGTGGGTGAAGCCGTATATCCAGTCCTCCACGTCCGCTTCGGGCAGTTCGAGGCACCGGCGCATGACCGCGCCGTAGCCGTCATACATCCCGCGCTCGCGTTCTTGACATCCTCCCCACGACTAAAGCCGGGGGATTCCCTTCACAAGCCGGACTCCAAAGGAACTTCCGGCCTGTGGGAAAGGGGTTGACGCTTCATCGGGCCGCCAATGCGGCTCCTCCACGTCCTAGGCGGTGCCCCCGCCCGTTTTGGCTAAAGCGCGGCTGAGAATGTTTTCAGCCGCGTTGACGTCCGCGTTCGCCCGATACCCGCATTCGACGCAATGGAAGACCGCTTGGCTCTCACGGTTCCCCTTGGCGACGTGACCGCACTTATGGCAGGTCTGGCTGGTATAGGCGGCGGGGACGATGACAAGGTTTCCGCCGTTGGCGGCCGTCTTGTCGTTAAGCCGCTTAAGTGTGTGACCCCAACAGTTGCTCAG
>ERZ857521.1964-NODE-1964-length-21611-cov-41.601039_pt1 | contig 21611 bp, 24 predicted proteins | sample MGYA00519701_ERZ857521 | MGnify/ENA primary metagenome ERZ857521 (study PRJEB31778, sample SAMEA3449346) | human gut metagenome | biome: human gut; feature: human-associated habitat; material: faeces | place: United Kingdom | collected 2010/2012 ...
CATCTTTGTTATATGTTTCACTCATAACTGCTTTATTTTAGAATTTGATAATGTTTGGCAGCTAATCGCCGTTTAACTCGGCGATTTAGGTGCATGTTATAGTTTCACTATTTCTTTGAAGAAATAACCGATTGTTTCCATTCTTTTCCTGCTTTTTTTGAAAAGACAGAAAGTGTCCTATCTTTACCTTTCCCTATTAGGGCTATTCCTAACGTAAAGTATAATGTACTGTCTAACGTTTTGGATGCCTTTTCAAATTTATTTAGTTTCCTAACGACTTGAGTGTCATTGAGAATATCAATATCGCCCCAAATAACTTGGTGGCTACCATCAGGAGTGAAGGTCACTTCCTCTACTTGATTTTTCTTAAATATCACAGAAAAACTGTGCCAGCCTAAATGTTGCCTTTTAAGAAAATCAACATGTTCAAATATCGGTTTTTCTTCAAAGAGTCCTTCTATTTCTTCGCGACTCATACCAAATTTGATGTCGCCTACCGATATATATGGTTCAAGTGTGAATCTCATATTCTTATTTTTTTATTACGAAACTATAACATATAATTATCAGCGGATTCCGCTGTTATTTTCTAATCCAATTTCTTGATTTTCATCTTCGAGAATATCATCAAGTGGAGTGCGGATGGTACTCTTGAAAGTATCTGCTATGTGGACATACATTTCTGTTGTTTTCAATTGGTTGTGTCCTAACAGTTCCTTAACGATCTTCAAGTCCGTTCCCTGCTCAATCAAATGGGTGGCGAACGAGTGACGCAGCAGGTGAGGATAAACTCTTTTGGTGATACCTGCGTTTTTTGCAGCATTTTTCAGTTGCTTGGAAACGATGCTTTCTGTAAACGGCTCTCCATTCCTGCGCTCAAACAACCATTCCTGCGGCCTGTAATTCCGCCGGTATTGTGACAGCCTGGCGATGAGAGGCTTCGAGAGTAGCGTGTAGCGGTCTTTTTTCCCTTTGCCCTGCCGCACCCGTATCAACTTCCGGCTCACATTAATGTCTTCCGGTTTTAAGTCAAGCAGTTCACTGATGCGCAGCCCGGCTGAATAGAGCAACGAGAACATACAATACATCCTCAAATCGGGCATCGTCGCGGCAAGCAATGCGCGTACTTCGTCCTTGCTCAACACATCCGGCAATGCTTTCTCCCGTTTGGCACGTTTCACCTCATAGCACCGGCGGTTCCACCCAAGCACTTTTTCGTAATAAAACTTGATGGCGTTGATACGCAGATTCTGCTGGCACGATGATATGCTCCTCGTGTCGATTAGGTGGACAATATAGTCATTGATTTCCTTCGGACGGATACTGCGGGGGGGGCCTCCCGGCAAAGTATTGTAGAAACTCCCTGAAATAAGAGGTATATGCCCGTACCGTATGAGCGCTATAGCGCAACTGCCGGAGCGTTTCGGCATATCCGGCAGGCAATTCCGGTTTGAATGGCTTGGGCTTCTCCGGCTCTTTCTCTTTCAATGCGGAGTAGTCGATAAACGCTATTTTCACATAGCGGTCGAAGAACTCCGCAAGCACGAAGCTCTTTTCCGGCAGGTAAGCCCTGCCACCGACAAGCTGCACGCCTTCCTCCTTCGACAGCGGTAGGCGCAGACCATCGTGGTCGAAGCTGACTTCGATGAACTTCCTGCCGTATCGGACGGTCGGCGAAAGTTTTATTCGGGGTTTATTCTGATATATTTCCATAATGCACCGCTTTTAATGGTTGTCTTGAACAATATCTCCGCTTATCTCCCTAACCGATACACTGCCCATAAGCAATGATTCGGCAAATGCATTCCGCATGTCTTCCGCCGTTACTACTCCATCAAACTTCGAGTTCATCACAAACAGGGCTTCAGCTTTCACAAGATTGTCCGGATAAGGGATAAACAAAACCATGCTATGGCAAGGCCTTTTGTATTGGTAAAAGAGAAGTACAGGTTCATTAAGCCCTTCACAGCGGAACACATCTTCCGTGCGCAAAACGGTAAATAGAGCTACCGTTTCGGCATCCAGTTCTTTGTTAATCAATGGAGGAAGAACATCCAGCATCCTGCGGATCACTTCTCCGCGAACTTCATCAGGAATGGCTTCTTCGAGAAATTCGGGTACCAACGGTATCATTTTTAATGCTGCTTCCAAATTCCCTATTACGAATATTCTACAAGGCATGTTTGCTGCTTGTATCGCAAGTTCTTGAGAGATGCGAATGGCGACAGAATCGGACAATGTCAGCTCCAGATACTGAGGAATTTCGGCAAGTTGTCGCATCTTTGCCGTCAGCCGCAACCCGCGCTGCACGAGCAGGCTGTCCGTCGTCTTTTGTCTGGTATGTCCATAAGCGGTGAAAGACAACAGACAAAGCAAGACGCTTGCGATGATTTTGATCGGTATGTATTTTGTCTCCATTTTACAGTTGCTCTATTAGTTGTTTCATTTATCCCATTCGCTTAGGATTTCACCGCTCATGTGATTGTAACGCATCCAGTGTCCCGTCTCGCGCCCGTCAGCGTATTCGCCTTGAGTAGCGATACCCCTGTTGTCAATTTCCGTCCAGTCACCATGCTTATAGCCATTCTTGAATGAGCCGTGCTTGTAGGAGTACAGCTTGCCGTACTTGTGGGCCGTATATTCATAAGGGCCGTCGAGCTCGCCGTCCTTATAGTGGCTGACGGTTTCGCTGAGCCATCCTCTGGCGGTGTCCTCGTTGAGCTCCCATTGCTTTCCCTCTTTTTTATCATCGGTATAGCCGGCTTCATAAATCAGTCGGCCGGTTTTGGGGGCGAAGCGCTGTTCCTTGCCATTTTTCTTTCCCTCCCTGTATTCCTGTATCATATCGGGCTTGCCGTCGGCGAACCAGGTCCGCACCATGCTCTCTATTTTCCCGTGCTGCATGGGAGCCTCGCGCTGCGGGGTCTTCCCGTCCTGGTAGTAGGTAACAAACAGGCCATGCCGCTTGCCGTCGGCATACGCGCCCTTTTCCCGCAGCACGCCGTCACGGTAACGCCTGTACTCGCCCTGCTTGACACCCTTGGAGAAGTGTACGCTTTCCTCGTCCGGTCCCCGCAGGATGCGGTATTCGCCCGATAGCGGACGCTTGCCGTCTTTCAGGTAATGCACGACTGTTCCATGTTCCGCATCCGTAAGGGTACGCAAGTCGCCGTACTCTACAATCCGCTGTGCGAAGCTGCTGCCGCACAGCAGGAGAAGGATGCCTGCCAGTATGATTTTTGTTTTCATATCCTTCCTGTTTTCTTTGTTGGACAATACCCGGCTACTTCCGTCACGCTTCCCTTTCTGCCAGGGTACAAACAAAATCCGGCGGCATTCGGACACGGGAAACCCGTTGAATGAATACCGCCGGACATGGCTTTCTTTCCGCTTTGCTCACACGGACAAGGAGGAATGTTGTTTCTTTGATGATGGGTAATCGGAGGTCGGGGATAACCGGATTGGGCCAGGATGTGGGGACGCATGGAATTTTTCTTGTCACTCCATTCCGGAGTGGCTGTACAAGCTGTATCGTCTATAAGATATATATAAAATAACCGCCTGCTTTTCCTTCTATCGCCGTCATAGTCCATATTGTATATTTGTCCAAATACAAAGGTATAGAAAATTTTCAGCTTCCGGCAGAAATTATGGATAAAAATTGCCACACGACAGTTTATTTTTTGCCCAATTCTGCTCCAGAACCATATATTTGAATATCAGCTCAAACTTCATACCGGTATCGGATTGACTTTCATCGTCTCCATATTAAGGTACAGTCCGTGATGCTCGATCATTCCATGGCGGAACATCTTCCACAGGATGTTGCAGCCGAGCTGTGCCAAAGTGGAATTGATGAACAGGTCCTGTTTTTCAAGGGCTTCCGCCAGCGAACAGCTTGGTCCGGAGTCATTTTCCTTCACCCTTGCATACTTCACAAACCGTGTGATGACTTTCAGCGAACCGACAGTTTCATAGAGTCGGGAAACCGGTTGCTTGATTTTCTTCGGTACGGTTCCCAGCACGACCTGCCCGGCAGTCTGTGTGTTCCCGAAGTCCATCCAGTAGAGGGGCGTATCGTAACTTCTGTATTCCGAGACCGGCACGGCTTTCAGCGTGTCCCACAGATCAAGCCGTGACTTGATGTTGTCCGTGCAGGTGATAGTGATATTGGCCATGTCGTCCCTCCTGGCATCCATCAGGATGGCCGGATAAATGTCCGGCACCGCCTTCCAGCCGTTCCCGAAGAAGTTGTTCATGCGCGTGACGAGGCACTGCGCCTTGTTCAGGCCTATGTCCGAAAGGCTGAAGAGCTGGCGTCCGATGTTGGCTTCCGTCACGGTATCCGGATCATACAGGGTCACGAACAGCCCGGGATGCCCGAGCCCCCTGAGTGCGGTGTCGAACCGTGCCAGGCAGGTCAGCACCTGCGAGCCTGTCCCGCCCGCGCCGATGACATTCACCGTCACCGGATGCTGCGGGTTTATCAGGTAATTGTCGATATAGTGTACTCTTTTCATTTCAGTATGTCTTTAAGTTTCAGATTGTTCAGGGGTTTCAATTCTTCCAAATCAAAAGGCTTGTCTTTTGCCGCCTTTGTCACCAGCACGAGATTCGATTTTGTCGGGTTCCCGCGGCCTCCCAAGTGGGAAAACTCCGTCAGCCAGAATTTCTTTTCCCAGTATTCGAGCAGCCTGCCGTATGTCAGGTCTTTGGGCTTTTCTATCCGTGCGGAACCGAGGCACACGCTTGATCCGGTCACGTTGAAAAGCGGTGCCTCATAGAGAACCGTCTCCATGCCTGGGCGGTCTTCCTTGTAGGCATAAACGTCCAGCCGTGTGTCCCTGGCTTTATAGACTATGCCCGGCAGGTGGTATTCCGCGTTCTCTATCCCGAGGCCGCTGACAAAGTACATCTTCCGTTTTCCGGGGGGATTATACCAGATGTATCTCTCGCTTCCTTTGCGGGAATCCGCATACAGCAGGTTGGACGGCAGTCTGCCGTATGGCATACTGCCGCGCGTCTCCGAATAGTTCCGCACCAGTTCGTTCATGAACTCGACCGTAACGGGCTTGCCCTCTGCCATGTTTCCCCGGCTGTCAATTTCCCTCAATTCGAGGAAATATCTCCTGCTGCCGGTATGGGGCATCTCTTCTGCCGAATATGCTATCAGGGCCGCACGCGGCACCAGCACATCGGTAATCTCTCTTGTAAGTTGGTTTGTCTCTAACATAACAATATTCAGGTTATATGGTAAATAAATCGGTCCGCCCAATTGAAGAACCTTTCCGGATAGTCGTCGTCCATCGAGAATGTCCGGTCCATGTCCGGTGAGAGGTCAAGAGTTTCCATCGGGACAATCTCGTATGTTTCCTGATAATATGAGTTGAGGTAGTCCTTAAGGAATTCCGATACCGGGTCCTGTTCGTCATAGACGACCATGACCTGCGATTCAAGGCTTATGGGATAGAAATCCGGATTCTCCATGAAATAGGGGTCATACGCATAACTCATGAGCGGTTTCTCCGGGTGCAGGAACTGCAGCCCTTCCTTCATCAGGCCGGTCAGTTCCTCCTCGTAGCCGTTTTGGGGTTCGTACCTGTCAAGTGCGCGGTCCAGGTGCTTGTAGTATCTTTTGCAGCAGACCTGCCTCAGCAGCCTGTGGATTCTGCCTTCTTCGTAGGACCGGCTCAGCCTGCACCGTGTTTCCGCGTCTTCGGGGGATGCTTCGTCCGGTTCAGAAAGACAGTCTATCGCAAAATCGAATTCGTTGCAGTCCAGGACCGTGTACATGCCGTTCCCCCGCATCAGGTCGTGCATGAAGGTGGCCGCCATGCGCTTCAGCCTCGGATTCAGCCCTTCGATAAACTTGACCGGGAAATAGTACAGGGTGCATTGCCCCCATTTATGCCATCTCCAGAGCCTGAAGCGGAGCCTCCCGGCATCCTGTTCTATATTCACTCCAGTCTCATTTCCGATGAGACTGTTTACTGCATGGTACAGGGCGACAATGCGTTCTCCGACGGATTTGCCGGAAATGGGTTCCGGTTCTCCGTCGAGAAGTTTCACATAGCGGATATAAGAATCACGCAGGAATTCGTAGTTCTCCTGCGTGATAAGCTCATACTGTCCTTCCGCGCCCCATTCCTTGACCAGCGACTGTATCGCCTTCGCCTTGACGGGCGTGGTCAGAAAAGAATTACGGCCCCGCTTGGAGCCGCAATCCTTTCTTTCCTGTCCGTCCCGTAGCGGAAGCCCCGCTCTGTCTGCCCTATGATGAGCATTGAAAGCTGTTCCGACTGCTGTTCGTCCAATGGTACACATTTTTTCTTCTTTTTATGGTTGTCCTTTCCCATATCCCTTATCCTTTTGTCCCGATGGTGGTCTTGAACTCGTATTCCGCAATGTCCTCCCTGATGACCGGCCCGTGGACGGTTGCCGTCGTCAGCTCCGGGTACATGTTTGAATAATAACTCATGACCATGTCCGGCGTGAAATCCGCGCCCGGATCAGCCAGGGTCACATACTCCGTTCCTTTCTTGAACTTGAATGAGCGTGTCATTCCTTTTACTTCGAGTGGCATAATCTTACATTTGTGGGTTAGCGTTCTGGTATCTGTTTCCGTCATGCAGCATTTCCATCGGGAAATCGGGGTAATTCGCATACTCTTCCGGGTTGTAGTCCGGTTCGTCCTGTCCGTAAGCGAACTGTCCGTCCTCCTGCACCGCATATTCATCGTACTGCGGCATGTTTCCGCCTAAGCCGGCAGCCGGCTGTAGCGGCTGTGGAGCGGGCTGCTGTCCGTATGCGCCCGGCTGCGGATATTGTCCTCCCTGTCCGGGATAAGGCTGCGCGTGGTATGGCTGTTGCCCTCCGGGATAAGGAGCCGGTTGCTGTACAGGCTGTCTCGGCGGTATCGGCTGCCTGACAGGCTGCTGCCCCCGGCTTGCCGGATGCGGTTGCGGCGGGATGTTCCCCGGAGCCTGTCCCTGTAGCGGACGGGGGCGTGGCACAGGTTGCGGTTGTGGCTGCGGTGCGGGTTGTGGAGCCGGCTGTTGGTCAAAGGCTTCCATTCCGAACAGGCTGCCCTTGTCGAGCTCCGCGGTCTGCGCCTTGATCTTTTCCTCGATTTCCTTCGCCTGCTGGGGGTTGGCGTATGCCTTGGCCTGTCCGAGCACGGTCACGGCCTCCTTGTGGTTTTTCGCCGTTGCCAGTTCGTCCGCCTTCTTCATCAGTTTCTCGTACTTCTCCCGCTTTTCCTTTTCCTCCTTGGTCTCTTTCGCCTTCGCTTCCTTGGCCGCCTTGCTGTCTTTCGCGGCCTTGTCCGCCTGTTTCTCGAACTCCGCCATGTTGGTGAGCAGCCCTGACACTTTCTGTACGGGTCTTGCGATGGTCTGGAAGAAACCGCCGTCAAGCTCTTCCGGTGTCCCGGACAGGGTCAGCGGCACGATGTGGTTCCGGGCCTCGTCCTTGAGCCCGTTTGACTTGGGCAGTACGGATACCGTCATGCCCGTGGCTGATTTGCGGATGACCAGCGTGACGTCCACGCTTTCGGTCATCAGTTGGTTGAACTGTGTAAACATAATCTTTCGTATTAAATGGTTAGTTAGACTTTGATTCTATGCGTCCTTGAAGAGTTCCGCCAGCAGCCTGTTCCTGTCGGGATGCCGGCTGATTTCAAGTATCGGGTTCAGCAGGGTTGAGATATGTACCGGCCCGCTTCCTCTTGGCGGGAACTTCATGGCCGGTTCCGGTACCTGCACTCTGGGTTTTCTTGCCACGGGCATCCGCATCGGAGCCGGTGACGGTTGTCTTGTGATGATCGCTTGTCGCATAATCTTTATTTTTTAAATGTGAATACTCGGGCTTTGGCAGCCCGTTGAACTACGGGGGCCGGGCGGCGAATGCTTCCGGAAAGGCAAGGTTTTCGGGAAAAATACCGGAGCCTCCGGCGAGGATGATTTTTCCCGAAACCGTAGGCTCGACCTTGCCGTCCGACAAGAAGCATTTGCCAACTTTGCCCTGTAGTTCATCGGGTCGCCAATGTCTGGGTCTTCCATTCCTGTCTTTCCCTTTTCCCATGCAATGGATGTGGAGACCAAGGACACATGGGGACAACAGATGCAGGGCAATCCGGGCATAACGGGTATAAAAAGAGCCCCATATGGCATGAGGCTCATGGAAAAAGAAAAAACTGATTTCATAAAAATCCAGGTATGTATGCTGCAATTCCACTCGTCTGCTCAGTCAATCCAGAAGGTTCCGCAATGAGGGCACCTGCATCCGGCCGGATACCCGTTGGAATAACGCACGTCACGGTGGCGTTTGAAGTTCATGTCCCCGAAGGTGCATTTCCCGCTTCGGAATATCTTCTCGTAAACTGCCTCCTGTTTCTGATGTTCGGACATCCGGCTTTTACGGACCGAACCGGTGGAAGGCGTCATGCCCGTTTCCCATTTTGTGGAGTCGCACCAGTCGTTGGCCATGCCGCAGACTTCATCCGCGTAGGAATAGTGTACCTGTGAATCGACAAACAGGTTGTCCCTCCGGAAAGGCAGCGTGAGGTCCAACGGAATCCGTACATGATGTCCGGACCCGTTCAGGCTGTCGGCAATGGCTACCACCACGTTCCCGTAAAAACGGATGCTCCTGAAATCGTTTTCCGCGTCTTCACTGACAAGCCTGTCAAACATGGCATTGAAATAGATGCGCAGTTCTCCGCCGTATGCGGCATTCTCCACCAGTTCTTCAATTTTCTCGTCAAACTGTCCTTTCTTCAGATGGAGTGCCCGGCGCACCTTGTAGCAGGCCATGGCGACCGATTCTCCCCGCTGTGGGATGCCGGTCCGGTATCCGCTGATTTCCACTCCGAGCGAATAAAAGAAGTTCGTGACGGAGGAGTTGCGTATCAGGTCCTTTACCGGGTCGGAACCGTTCCGGTCGTAGATCAGTTCCCTGATTTCGTCCTCATGCTCTTCAAACTGTTCCGCGCAGCCGTCCGATTCCATGTTCTTCCTTGTTTCCTCCAGGTAGCCGTGCATACTTAAGCTTTCCTGCTCCTCATACCATTCGTATACCTTTTCATACAGTTTCTCCAGGCTGTTGGAGCGGACGCATTCTTCCTGGATGTCCTCATGTTCGTCAAGGTCATCGCAGTAATCCACATAGTAAAGGCTTATGTACCGTGGCACATAGCCGGTAAGTTGTAAGGCTGTTCTATTCATAGCTCTTTATTTTTGTTTATTATTATGTTTTACATGCCCGGCTCCGAGGAGCCGGTATTCCGGTTTCTTACTTGCCACGGTCTGGCTTTTGCCCTGTCAACGGCAAGGCTTGGCGGGAAAAAATACCGGAGCCTCCGGCGAGGATGATTTTTTCCCGGCCAACCAGCCCGTAAGGGCCGCCTTGCGCACGACAGGGCAAAAGGCTATTTTTGCAAGGAAGAAGCTGGAATATCCCTTTGTTGGAATTGCTGTCTGAAGGAAATTGCCGGTGGAAATAAAAAACGGGGGCAACCGCAGGCGGTCACTCCCGTTGTCATGGAATGTCTGTGTTTGTCGGCCGGTGCCGTTCCCGGGGCGGATTTCAGAAAACCAGAAAGCTCAGGATGCACAGGATGATGGCGAGCGCCACAAGAATACAGGCTATCCGGTAGATGAACCTGAACAGTCCCCTGAAACACACGATGGCCACGGCGGTCCATACGGGGGATATGCCGTGTGAATAAAGCCAGCTGAACGCGATGGCGGCTGTGATGGCCAATGCTGCCGTCCTTGCCCACCTGTTGCCGGCTATTTTCCTGATTTTTTCTTTCGCTTTCATAATCTTCATGTTTTATGGGAATGCCATTCCCGGTTTCGGGGGCTGTCGTGCAGGCCGCCTCCACAGGCAAGGTCTTTCGGGGAAAATACCGGAGCGCCGGCGAGGATGATTTTCCCCGGAAACCGCAAGGCCCGGCCTTGCCGGTGGAACCGGGCGGGCTGCGACCTTTGCCCGCGAACCGGGATGGCCCCGTCATTTCCTTTTCCTGTCTTTCCCGCCTTTCGGGAACGAGAGGACCAGGTTGAACCCCGCGTCAAAGGCCACCGAAGCATCGAAGGCCACGCCTTTCTTCCCCTTGAACCCCTTGATAAGCCGGGTCGCGCCGGAGGAGAAGAGCTGCTCCAGGTGCTGGTCCGTCAGTTCCTTGTTCAGGAACTTGCGGAAGACGAGCAGGCCGCAGCCCCCGTTGTCACATTTGGCCGTCCTGCCCTTGAGGATGACATGGCCGGTCTTGCATTTGGGGCAGATGAACGTACGGGCGTGCGCCGCCGGCAGGGAGAGTTTCAGGATCTCCCCGGTGGCCTTGCGGGTATAGTCCCTGATGGACGCCATGAACGTCTCCGGGTCGAGCGTGTGCCGCTCTATCTGCGACAGGGCGTTTTCCCAGCTTCCGGTCAGGGAGACATCCGCCACCAGCATGTCCTTCACCGCCCCGTAGAGGAGAAGTCCCTTTTCCGTGGGCACGAGGCTTTTCCCGTTCCGTTCGACATAGTCCCTCTTGAACAAAGTGGTGATGATGGCTGCCCTTGTGGCGGGCGTGCCTATTCCAATATCCTTGACGGCCTCACGCGCCTCTCCGCCGGCGATGTCCTTTCCGCAGGTCTCCATGGCCGCCAGCAGCGTGGCTTCGGTGTAGAGCGGCTTGGGCATGGTCTTTTTCTGCACCAGCCCGTGGCCCGATACCGGGACCTTGTCCCCTTCGGAGAAAACGGCATGGCCGTCGTTCAGCCCGTCCCCGTCCTCCTCCTTGTCCTCCTTCCTGCCGAAGACCCCGCGCCAGCCGGGACTGGTGACGGAGGCGCTCTTCGAGCGGAAAGCCATCTCCCCGATACGGCATTCCATGAGCAGCAGTTCCTTCTTGCAGCAGGGCGAGAACGCTTCCAGCATCCGTCCGGCGATCAGGGCATAGACGGCGGACTCCGCTTCGGAAAGCCCTTCGGGGGCGATGCCGGTCGTGACCAGGGCGTGGTGGTCGGTCACTTTCGCGTCGTCCACGCTGCGGGTGTTCAGGGCGGAGAGGTCGAGCGTCTTCCCGTATTCCCGGAATTCCGGCATGGCGGAAATCTTTTCCAGCAGTCCCGGGACATGCGCCATGACATCCTGCGGGATGTGGCGGCTTCCCGTCCTCGGGTAAGATATCAGTTTCTTCTCGTACAGGGTCTGGGCGATGTCCAGCGTCTTGGCCGCCGGCAGGTCAAGGTGCACGTTGCAGTCCTTCTGGAGCTCCGTCAGGTCGTAGAGCAGCGGCGGTTGTTGCGCTACTTCTTTCCGTTCCACTTTGGTGATTTCCGCCAGGGAGCCGGAGGGAATGCTCCCGTATGCGGCTTCGGCCTCCGCCTTGTCGCCGAAGTTCCCGGCATGGAAGAAACGGCGGTGCGACTCCCTGCCGTCCAGCGTGACGTGGAGCTGCCAGTAAGGTACGGACACGAATTCCCTGTTCTCCCTGAACCGGGCGCATATCATGGCCAGCGTCGGGGTCTGCACCCGCCCGATGGAACTGTTCGGGGAGCCGGAGGCTATGGCCAGTGCGCGGCTGGCGTTCATGCCCACCAGCCAGTCCGCCTTGGCGCGGCAGTCGGCGGCGGCATACAGGCTGTCGTATTCGGAACCCTCCTTCAGTTCCTCCAGACCCTTCCGTATGGCCTCGTCGGTGAGCGAGGAGATCCACAGCCGCCTGAACGGTTTCGTACAGCCCAGGTAGTCGTATATCCAGCGGAAGATCAGCTCGCCCTCGCGGCCCGCGTCCGTCGCCACGATGATGTTGCCGCACCGGCTGAACACGCTTTCTATGATTTTCAACTGTTTTGAGGCGGCAAGGTCCGGTGCCATGCCCCTGTCCGTGCGTACCTGTCGGGAGACCAGGCGGAACGGTTCCGGCAGCATCGGCAGGTCCTCCTCCGCCGTTTTTGTGTAACCGTAAGTGTCCGGCAGGGCCAGCGACACGAGGTGTCCCAATGCCCATGTGACCATGTACCCGCCTCCGGCACAGTAGCCGTCATTCTTCTCGTCAGCCCCGACCACACGGGCTATGTCCATGCCTACGCTCGGCTTTTCTGCGATGATTGCTATCATATTGTTCGGATAAAATTTAGGCCGTTTCCCGTTTTCCATGCGGAAGACAGGAAACGGCGGTTTGACATTTTTTTATTCGATATTACTGTCCGGTTATCTGCCCAAAGGGGTGACGCCCTGGATTTCAAGCAGGGGCGCCTCGCCCTTGCGTACCAGCCGGAGCGTGGCGTCCATCACCACGTCCACGCCGAGGAGCACGAGGCTCAGCGGTATCACGCCGGTCTTTTCCCCATTCAGCAGCGTGTCCAGCTCCCCGGCCATTTCCAGTTCGTCCTTCAGGATGCCGATGGCGGCCAGTTCGTCCCAGTCCACATCCTCCGCCTTGAAAGGCGTATTGTTGTTTTCCTTGTTCATCTTCTTGTTCATTTTGAGTTAATACTTCTTTTTCTTTTCGCAGATGCATGTCAGGAAGCGCTGACGCCTTTGGACTTGCGGCTGCCCTGTTCCCGCCCCTGCTTCTGGGCCGCAGCCACCACGTTACGCTGCGAGGCGTTCCGTTTGTGGTCCGGGTTCTCGTTGTAGAAGTCCAGACGGCCATGGTTGAAGTTCGCCTTCACATACTGCGCGATGGTATTGCCGTCATAGCCCTTGATGCCCTCGACCAGCACCGCCTTGCCGCTCTGCAGGTCGGCGCGTTGCTTCCGGGTCAGTTCCACGTTCCATACCTTGTCGGGTATCTTGAACTCCGCCTGCTGGTCGAAGCCGTCCGGCGTGCGGGAGTAGCTCAGCCGTCCCGTCTCCAGGTCCGCCTTGATGAACGAGGAGAACTCCTCGCCCTTGCGGTTCACCATGTCATTGAGGAAGATCGGCCTTCCCGCCAGAAGCTCCTTCTTCTCGTCCGGCGTGATTCTCACCCCGTTGATTTCGTCCGGGATGTAGATCTCGCGGGCGCCCTCCGGGGAATCCGGGTTGTAGCGGGTATAGGCGGGTTTTCCGGTCGCCTCGTCCAGCTTCACGAAAGAGGAGAAGATCTCGCCGTCCTTGCGCTTCATCCCTTCCACGAAGATGGCCTTGCCCGCGTTCAGGTCCTCGATCTGCTTCTGCGTCAGTTCCACGCCTCCCAGCGACTGTCGGTTGAAGAGCTTGTCGTTCTCGAAGATGTACTCGATGCCCCTGCGCTCGGCGTTGACCTGTATGAAGGCATTGAACTCGTTTCCCGACTTGGCGGTCATGCCCTCGATATAGATTTTCTTGCCTTCCCGCAGGTCGTTCTTTTCCTGCTCGGTCAGTACCACTCCCTTTATCTCGTTCGGGATGAGCACGTTGTCCACTTTGGTGGCCACCACCTCGTTGGTGAGCCTGTCGATGCTGACGAAGGAGGGAATGTATTCCCCGTTGCGTCCTTTCAGTTCCACCACGCGACCCATGTTGCCCGTCTCCAAGAGATTCTGCTTGTCCTCGTCGGAGAAGATGTGCCCGAAATACGGGCGGTCGAGGTCCGGCTTCTGGCGGATGCCGTGGATGCCCAGCACGACGTCCCCGTTTTTGGACTGCTGGAAGGACAGGCGGGCGTCGGTACGCAACGCGGCCGAGCCGAAATTCATGGTGATGGGCACGACCTGGTTGGTCTTGTAGCCCTTGAGCATCTGGTCGAGCAGCCCGCGTTCCTGGAGGTACTCGCGGGACAGCCCGAAGTTCTTCAGCTGCTCCCAATTGATCATGGACTCGTTGTAACGGTACGGGTTCTGCTGCTGGCCCCCTTCTGCGGCGACCTGCGGCTGGTTTTCTTCTTTCTTTGCCATTTCTTCTTGATTTTGTGGGTTGATACTTTGGTTTTCCTTGTTCCGTGGGACAATCTCATACTTTTTCAGAAATTCCTCCACGGCCTCTGTCTTTTTTCCGTTTGCCATATCTTCTATGGCCTGCCGTACTTCCGGAGTGTCCAGGCTTCCTTCCCTGACGGAGAGGATGCCGAAACGGGTCGGGTCCTTGAACTGGCTCAGGAAGTTCTTGATGAAGTTCTCGAAGATGTCCGCATAGCGGTCGATCTTCAGGAAGGAGTTGCGGTGCTCCCTGTCGGCGGGCACCGTCTTGAACTTGCCGTCCTGTCCGATTTCGGACACCGCCTTCAGGAGCAGCTCCATCTTGTCGAGGATGAAGACGATGTCGCTCATCTGGACATTCTCGCTGACTGACGGCGCCGGACTTGGGGGTTCTTCCCTTGCGTTTTTCTTTGCCATAACTGAAAGTTTTTTAGCGTTAATACTGATGTTGTCGGTGCAAATATATAGGACTAATTTTGATAAATAATTGATTTGCAATGCGTTAGGATATACATTACACCGTATGTCAGCATATTTCACCGCAGGGGGTGCAGCGGAAAGAGAAAAACCACGGAAACGGAAGGGAAACAGCCCCGCTGCGGAGGAACGGCAGGGAGAGGGACGGCACGGGGACAAAACCGGGAAACGCCACCGCCGGACGGAACGACGGCCGACAAGGCGGAAACAAGAAACTGTACTATGCAGAGTGGGGAGCGAGCGAAGCCCTTGTCCCGTCCTGATGTGTTCCTGGAGACAGGAGGCGGATGTCCGGTGGGAATATGATGTGAAGGCGGCAACCGGTTGGGATTTCCGATGTTGCAAAAAACAGCCCCGCCAGATTGCTTTTCTTTGACCCTGTATTTATGCGTCGTAGGTCGCTTCGCTTGCCAAGTCCCGCTCCTTTCCCCAACTCGGACGGCAATACCGGAGCGTTTTTTCGGGCTGAAAATTCCCTAAGGGAATTTTCTGTCCCGAAAACCGGAGGCCCGAACGTGGAGGTATTCGCCCTCCGAGTTATCTTCTCGGGGGGACTTGTCAAGTGAAGCGGGGCTTATGATGCCGTTTCATGGAAGAATGTGGAAAAAGAACCGTATATTGTAAAGTTATACAGGCAAAGGACATCTGATTCAAATAAAAAGAGTACCTTTGTTTCCGTTATGAACAAGACCTTCAATATTTATTGCGATGAGAGCTGCCATATTGAGCATGACCACAAGGACTATATGTTCTTGGGGTCGGTAAGTTGTGCCTATCCGCAGGTCCGGAGACATTGCAAACGGATGGATGAGCTTAAAAAGGAGCATAATTTTTATGCCGAGATAAAGTGGAGCAAGGTCTCAATGTCGAAAGTGAGATTTTATCTGGACTTGATAGACTATTTTTTCGATACAGATTTAAGATTCCGGGCAATAGGAATAAAAAAATCGCAGGTCAGATGCGATGAAATGGGCTACTCATACGATGACTTCTTCTACAAGATGTATTATCTGCTGCTCAATTACAAGATTGACACACTTGATTGCTATAATGTTTACCTTGACATCAAGGACTCGTTCAGCGCCCAGAAAGTTCGTAAGTTGAAAGAGATTCTGAATACTGAATATGGAGTGTTCCGTAATGTGCAGAATATCTGTTCTCACGAAAGTCTGCTTATGCAGCTTGCAGACCTTATCATGGGAGCCGTATCTTATAATGTGAATGACAAGGAGCATAAGAATATGGCGAAGGTGATGATAATCGAGCGTATAAAGAAGCATTTGCATACCCAGAATCTGGACATGACAAACCATTCTGAGAAGTTGAACCTTTTCTTCATTAATCTGAAATAGCCATGCCGTTTAATTTAATGAAGAAATATAATGACCTGCTTGAGTTGCTCGGCATGTCAGAGCATGAGAGGATACGGTCGTTACGCGGGGTCTTCAATCGGGATATTCAGGACAATCCGAATTTCAGTTTCAACGGCAAGCCCATATATCCAACCCCTAAAGAAGACGGTGCCATAGCCATGGAAATCCTGTTCAATCATCTCACAAGAAAAGAGACGGACAAAGAGGAACATCACCGGGAATTCGACATGTCCCGGTCACAGCGGCTGCATTGGATCAGATACCATGTGGAGCAGAACAAAGCTGACAGGATGCTGTATTTTTCTGCCAGTGAACCGAGAGGAAAACGGACTTATATATACGACATTGACGAGCATTATGTCATTGTACTTGAACCCAGAAGGGACCGGTCATCATATTACCTTTTGACAGCATATCGTCTGGAGGGGAAGGATTACGCCCGCGATAAAATAATGAGGAAATATAACCGGCTCAGACTGCCGGAACTGTTATAAAAGCAAAAAACGCAGAGCTTCTATGGCTTGCGTTTTTCGATTTCCTTCCCTCAAATGAGGGATGAACTCGTATGCAAAGGTAAAGGTTATTTTCTTATCTGCAAAAAAATCTTGGAAAAAATATTGGGCAAAACCATTATATTTATTTGGCGGAACAAAAGTTATACTTACATTTTTGCGATGTAAAAAGTGCCCGTACGGGCTTGGCCGTCGTATCTGCACTATAAAAAGGAAGTAGAGAAGTCCCGGTCATTACGGCTGGGACTTCTTGTTTTTTATGTGTGTATGCTGGAGCCGTTCCACGGCTCCAGCATTTGGGAAAGGGACTCGTCCGGCCTTCCGTGACAGGGCAGTCCTCTGACGATGCCTGTCCGTCGGGTGTCCTTTCGGCGAATCCGAAAGAATAAGGCGCGATGTCCCAATTTTGCATATTCCACCACCTTGCTGTAGTGTTCCTTGCATTTGATTTTTCATATCCGATAATTTTAAGTTGATTATAATAACTCTTCATATATTCCAAAACCGAGGCATCCGATGACAGTAAAGTCCCCCTTTCCATTGTCAGCCAGTGATTTCAAATCGTTTATACTGTCACAATAAAAGAAAATTTCCTCGTCCATCTCCGTATCGGAATCCATAGCCAGGGCTATCCTTTCCTCCTCCGTTTCCAGCGTGTCGCGCCATCGGATGATACAGTCCGCATAATGGGGTTCATGCCCGTTTTCGGAACGGTATTCCATGTACAGGCTGTCGATTTCCTTTTGGACCTCCTCCGGCTTTTTCCATGCGGTATCGTCCACGATTTCAAGGCTCAGCCCCTCCACAAGCTGGCAGGTCGCCCCGTTGATGTTGTCAAGCAGGGTACGTTTCCCCATGTGGCTTTTCCTTTTCGTCTCCCATCCGGGAATGTCCCACCGTTCGGTATCCCATGCTCCCCGGTAGTCCTCCGGGACGGCGAGATATTCGCTCAATGCAATTCTTTTCATCATCTGTCCGGTATTTATAGTGATACAAAAATGACCTTGCAGGTCTTGCAAGGCTTTCCAAATGCGGGATAGCGGTCAAACTCGTTACAGGCATCCCAGTCCACGCTCACCGTGTATCCTTTCGGGAAATGTGTGCCGACAAACTTTTCAATCATAGTCCGTTCCTCTTCGTTCAGGCCGCTGTCCTCTTCCGTCCCGTATTCCAGGGCATATATGGCCCATTCGGGAATGTTGCCCCATTCCGTCTTTTTCATGTGCGCTGCCATGGCATACCGTTTATGCGGCGGAAAGCCTGCCGATAATCTCCTGAAGTTCGGATTCCCACTTCCCGGCGTCATTACCGAAAGACGGATAGGTGAGCTGGTGCCAGTCATGGTAATCGAAAAGTTTCATCCGCAGCGGATAATAGTCAAATAGTTTCCTGCCCTCCCTGAAAACTCGGATATGGTTGATCCCCACATTCATCGTGTTCAGACCATGCCCGGTGATAATCTCCTGGAACCGTTCCATCGGTGTGAAGTTGCTTCTGCTCATATCATTCATTTTTTTATTAGACATCTGCGGCTTGTCAAGCCGACTTTTTATTTCTTGCCTGCCGGATTGCCTCGTGCCGGATTGCGCAAGGCTTTGCGGAAAAATACCGGAGCCTTCAGGCGAGGATGATTTTTCCGGCAAACCCCGGCGGGGCCCGGCCTTGCCCAATCCAGCCGGGCACGGGGCTACCTTTGCAGGCGGAAATAAAACGACGGTTCCTTTTTATCCGTTCTCATTTTCCCCCTCATTGTTTTCCTTTGGAATCAGGTGCCTCAATTCCGGGTCGTTGGCTATGCGCTCCATCTCGTCCTCGATGATCTGCAGCACGTCGGCCTTTATCTGCGAGTAGTTGCGGTCTATCTGCTGCTGCATGATGTCGTTGCCGTCCTCGTCCCTGAACTCGTTGATGACCGGAATCTTCTTGTAGGCTTTCATTTCTTCCGACACTTTCGCGCTGTCCACGATGATGCGGGCATGGAAAATCTTCTGCTCTATCTCCTCCCCGAAGTTGTCGGCCACGCTGCCCACGAACGTGCCCTGCGAGAGGTTGGCAATCTTGGAAGCCGGTATGAGGGAGTCCATCTGCGTGTTGATGGAAGTCGAGGTGTCCTGCCGGTTGATGGAGAGGGACTGCCGCTGCTGGAGTATCTTGCCGAACCGTTCCGACAGGCTCTTTGCCGTTTCTCCGACCACCTGCCCGCTGAAGATGTTGCCCACCGTGTTCTGGATGACCTTCGCCTCCTTGTCCCCGTAATCGCGGGCAAGCTGCGAAAAGTCCTGGAAGCCGAGACAGACGGCCACCTTGTTGCTTCGGGCGGTCGCAATCAGGTTGTCGATACCACGGAAATAGATGGTCGGAAGCTCGTCGATGATGATGGAACTTTTCAGTTGTCCTTTCTTGTTCACCAATTTGACGATGCGCGAATTATACAGGCCGAGAGCCGCCGAATAGATGTTCTGTCGGTCAGGATTATTGCCCACGCAGAGGATTTTGGGGTGCTCGGGATTGTTCAAGTCAAGGGTGAAATCATCCCCCGTCATCACCCAGTAAAGCTGTGGCGAGATCATTCGCGAAAGCGGAATTTTCGCGCTTGCTATCTGGCCCTGGAGCTGATCTTGAGCTCCGCCTTGCCATGCGTCCATAAAGGGGGAAAGGTAGTTTTCGAGGGACGGATATGAGGTCAGAATCGTGAAGATATCGGCATACGGCTTGTTCAGGAATTCGATCGCATGAGGGAACGTACAGTACCTCCCGTCCTTGTAAATCCGCAAATACCAGATGATTGCGGCAAGCAGGATAATCGGTGATTCCACGAAAAAGTCACCCTGTTTCTGTATCCAGGTCTTGTTCAGGTTGAGCATTATCGTATAGGCCGACTCATAGGCATCGGATATGTCCGCCATGAATCTCGGGTTGATGGGATTACACCGGTGGCTGCGCCTCGGGTCATCGAAGTTGATGACATAAAACTCCGGCTTCACCTTATAATGTTCCTTGTGCTTGAGCAGGTGGTTGTAGGCTATCTCCGACAGGTCCGGGAACTTGTAGTCGTAGATGTACATGGCAAATGATTTCTCTATCTGCTGCTTGATGTAGTTGTTCACCACGGCGTAGCTCTTTCCCGATCCCGGCGTTCCCAACACGATGGAGGCGCGGAAAGGATTGACGATGTTGATCCAGCCGTCCCATTCCCTGCCCTGATAGACAAACTTCGTGGGCAGGTTGACGGAATACTCGTTCTCCATGAGCCTTGTCTCCTGCATGAAACTCTCGTTGGCGGTGTTGAACACGTCCTCCATGAGGTTGTTTTTCAACATCCGGCTGATCCATACCCCCGACATGAGCAGGAGGATGTAGCCTGCGGTGAGCGTCAGCGTATAGGCGGCCGCGTTCACCGTCGGGCTGAACGGGAGGTCGAGCATCCACCAGTTCATGAAGAACAGGACGATGCCGCCGAGGAAGGCGGCGTATATCTTCCGCCAGGTCATTTTCTGGTTCTTGACCCCTTTGGTGCCCAGGCATGACAGGGCAAGGAATATGAAAGCAAAGACTTTCGTCACCAGCAGGTTGCTGAAAAGTCCCGCTGTCCGCTGGAAATTAAGGAGTATCTTATCCAATACGCCTATGGTTATGCCCATATCCACGAAAGACCGGTAGCAGAACCAATAGACGTGGACGATAATGAACACGATGGAAATGGCCCGCATGAACTCCATGACCTTGGCCAGTCCTCTCAAATCATCTTCTTGTTGCATGACTGTAAAAATTTTGATGGTTGGTAATTGAAGTCAGGATATGCCGCGTGAACGGCGTCTCTTTTTCTTTTTGCGTTGCAGCCTGCGGGCAAGCGCCTCCTCCTGCGGGTCGGGGCCGTTGATGTCGGGACTGAATATCCCGAAAGCCTGTTCGATGGCGCTCTCCATGCTGTCGGAAAGGTTTTCCAATGTGCCGGCGTATTGCACGGGGAATTCCGGTTCGGGTAACTCCTGCGGCCTGTTGAAGAGCTGCTCGAAGACATTGGCCGAAAACTCCTTCCCCAGACGGGAACCGTTATATACTTCTCTGTTCTTGTGGTCAATGAAGGTCACGCCATAGATGCGCCCTTCCTCATTTTCCCGGAACACCACGTCAATGCCCCTTTCCCCGAGCAGCCGGACGAAGTCCTCCCGGTTGCCCCGGCAGCCGTGCATGGCCAGTGCCACGTCGTTCCGTATCTTCGGCTGCCATTTCCGGTTCCTGAAGTCACGGACATTGTGGGCAATCCGTTTCTCGATACCCTCGTAACCGAAGCGCCTGCCGATAAGGGAAGACTTGATGGGCGTGCACAACGGTTTGCCCGCGTCGTCCGTCAGGGTATAGACGATGCCGTTGTAAGGGGTGCCCTCGAACTCGCCCCTGACCTGTTTCGCCTCGATGTTGAAGCAGGAAAGCAGGGCGCTGTACTCCCCGAATGTCTGGAAGCGGTAGGCGGTGAACACGCTCTTGAGGATATTGCCGGCCTGCCGTTTCACGTCCCCGTCCCGGTAGTCCGCCTTTTTGAGGTACGGCTCCAGCAGTTCGTTCCGCTTGTCCGCCACCGGCTTGAGCCCGAACCTGCTTTCCAGTTCCCGGCAGGCTTTCATCGAACGGTTCCATTCGTAGGCGTCGCTGATTTTCTCTCCGTTCTCCTTCACGCAGGTGGAGACGATATGGACATGCCTGCGGCCGATGTCCTCGTGCAGATAGACGATGTAGGGCTGGTCGCCGTAACCCATCTTCCGCATGTACTCGCGTGCCAGTTCCGCGAACTGCCCGTCCGTGAGGCGGTCGTCCATCGAGGGGTTCAGGGAGATATGCAGTACCGGCTTCTCCGTGTTCCGGTTGGCGGCCAGGTAGCTCTCGAACGCCCACAGCGTCTGCTGCATGACATTGCGGGGATTTCCGGTGAGGTCGGTCATCATGCGGTGGCCCGCGATGATGCGGGCTGTGGATTCGTCCACTTTCCGCTGGTTGTAGGCGACCGCTCCGTAAAGCGATACGCCCCGGTTGATTTTAGCCACCATCCCGCTGTTCCTCCTTTTTTCTTTTTATAAGATATTCCTCCTCGAACTCCCGGGTCAGCTGGATGATCCGCTTGCCCAGCACCACCAGGTCGATGGTGGCCTTCTCCAAATTACGGAGCAGGGCGAATGCCCGTTTCTCGCCGAAATTGGACTTGACGGCCTTCACTGTCTGGTTGTAGTTGTTGCCGATGGCCTGGAACTGGTGGTAGAAATTTGTCAGGCGGATGTAGTAGTCCGTCGCAGCCTTGTCGATTCTGACGACCTTCATTTCGCGTCCGAAAATCATCGCCTTGATGAATCTTGCCCGTTGTTTCATCCCGGATTTTT
>ERZ857521.1969-NODE-1969-length-21558-cov-3.358043_pt1 | contig 21558 bp, 22 predicted proteins | sample MGYA00519701_ERZ857521 | MGnify/ENA primary metagenome ERZ857521 (study PRJEB31778, sample SAMEA3449346) | human gut metagenome | biome: human gut; feature: human-associated habitat; material: faeces | place: United Kingdom | collected 2010/2012 ...
AGCGCCCAGCAGATAGTAGGACGCCCGGATGCGCCGTGCCATATCATAGGAGGGATGGGTGCTGCGGACGGTGCGGCAGTCGATCTCCACGGCGTGCTGATTCAGCACCCGCACCCGTGCGCCCAGCTCATCCAGAATGGAGAAAAACAGGGTCACGTCGCTGATCTGGGGGATGTTCTCGATGCGGCATACGCCGTCCACCAGCAGGGCGGCAGGAATGATGGCAACGGCGGCGTTCTTGGCACCGCTGATCGTGACCTCACCAAACAGGGGACGGCCACCGTGAATGATATACTTGTTCAAAACAGGCATCCTCTCTTTTTACATATAGCCGGGACAAGGGTAGCTTGCCCGGAGACGGTAAGCTTCATACGGCCGCGGCCGGAAGCGTTTTAACATAAGGATACCCTCGGCTTTTCACGAGGGATACATAACATAGTATACCACAATTTTTTCTAAAAGCAATGACAAAGACATTACAGAGCGAAAAAATCTGACGGAAAATTTCGCTCCGCAATGTCTTTTTTGTTACAGTTTTGTTCCTTTCCCGTCAGCCCAGCCAGCGGAAATGCCCTGTCACCGTCATGCGGGGGATGTCGTTGCGCTCCACCGCCTCGTCGATGGGGTTTCCGTGGTGGATCAGAAAGGGGATACCCTGCCGGTTCCGCCGATCCGAGCACAGCCCGATATGAACCCGATCACCGAACACCACGATGTCCCCCGGCTGCCACTGCTGTCCATCCGACAGGTCGCAGGTCAGCACCTGCGCATGGCGGCGGAAGAAGGTATCCAAGGTGTTGACCCGGCGGAAGTCGATATTGGAGTCGGGGGTGGTGATGTGGGGATACGCCTCCGGACAGGCGGCGATGTCCGCATCCACCAGCGCCTTCAGGTCATAGCCTGCCGCCTGAAGAGCCTGCCAGATGACGTCGGTGCAGACGCCCAGTCCGTCGTCGGGATAGCCCCCGGCATAGTACTTGCTCTGATAGTGGGGATCCGTGGCGATGTAGGCCCGTGCGCCCAGCACCACATCCGTCCAATCGTCCACGCCGTCGCCGTCGGCGTCGTTGGGGCTTTGCAGGTCCGTCAGTCCCAGCTGCTGGGCGGTATAGGACCGCTGCGGTCCGAAGCGCCACAGGGTATAGCCCGCCGCCAGCACCGGGATCATCAGCAGCCACAGCCACCGAAGGTGCCGTCGTCTGCGGCCTGAGTATCGCTTTTCCATCCGTCATCCCTCCTTGTTGGGGAGAAGTATACCAGACGTCTGGCGAAAAATCCATTACATTTCCGTCACCGACAGCTGCTCCGGGGAAAAGTGCAGCCGGAAGGAATTGCGGTAGAACTCGATGAGCCCCTCCTGCTGGAGCCTGCTCAGCTCACGGGACAGGGCGCTGCGGTTCACCGCCAGATACGCCGCCATCTCCTCACGGGACAGGGAGAGTCGGAAGCAGTCGGATCCCTGACGGCTGCGGCAGTCTTGCAAATACAGCAGCACCCGCCGCCGCAGGCTTGGCTCGGAGAGATAGGTGACCCGGTGCCGCATCTGCCAAAACTTTTGGGCCGATTCCCGCAGCAGATTCATCCGCAGCCGGGCATGGCCCTCACAGTGGCGCTCACAGCCCTCCATGATCCGCTCCAGCGGCAAAAACAGCACCTCCGCCCCCTCCGGGGAGAGCACCGATACCGGGCTTGCCTCGCCTGCTGCCATGAGCATTTCCCCGAACACGACCCCGGCGGTGTGGCGGGCCACCAGCTGCATGGCCCCGTCCTCCCGGTACTGTACGGCGTCCACGGCCCCCTGCAGGACGATGCCCGCCTGCAGGACCGTGTCCCCGGCGTGCCAGAGGAACTCCCCCCGGCCATAGCGGCGCACGGAGCCGCCAAGGCACGTCAGCAGATGCCGCAGCTCCTCCGCCTCGATGCCGGAGAAGAGAATGGTTTGTTGTAACAGAGGGATGTCCGGCTGCATAGACGGCTCCTTTCGTTGCACGGGCAACGTAAGCCCAGCGATAGTGTGGTAAAATAGGGAAAAACTTCTGGAGGTATAAACCCATGAACAAGAAAACACTCTGGATCACGGAGACCGCCGTGATGATCGCCCTGCTGGTGGCGCTGCAGTGGGCCACCAAGCCCTTGGGACAGTTCGTCACCGGCTCCTGCGTGAATCTGGTGTTGGGGGTATCGGTGCTGGTGGGTGGCCTGTGGTGCGGCCTGACGGTGGCGCTGGTGAGTCCCTTCTTCGCTTTTCTGCTGGGCATCGGCCCGGCGTTTCTGCCCATTGTCCCCATGGTGGCCGTCGGCAACATGGTGCTGGTGGTTATCCTGCACCTTCTGGCAAGCCGTGACAAGATCGCCGCACGCAGCTATCTGGCCGTGGCTGTAGGAGCCGTGACCAAGTTTCTGGCCCTGTGGCTGCTGATCGTGAAGCTGGTGCTGCCTACACTGGGACTGGCGGAAAAGCAGGTGGCGGCAATCTCTGCCAGCTTCTCTTGGCCCCAGCTGGTGACTGCCGCCATCGGCGGTGTGCTGGCCGTGACCATCGCCCCCCTGATCCGCAAGGCCCTGCGCTCCAAGTAAGAACGTATCAACCGTCTTTTAACGGAAAACAGCCTGCCGGTGTTACCGGCAGGCTGTTTTTTGCTTGCCAAGGTCGGCGCTTGAAAAATCCTTAGATTTTCGGGCAGCGCTATTACCGCTCCCGCCACATCCGTGGGGAGAGCATCACCAGAATGGGCATCAGCTCCAGCCGCCCCAGCAGCATCAGCAGCGACATGACCACCTTGCTGAACCCGGAGAAGGGGCTGAAATTCCCCGCCGGGCCCAGACGGCCCAGCCCCGGTCCCACGTTGCCGAGACACGTCAGCACGGCGGTAAAGGACTCCGTAAAGCCCAGGTTGTCCCAAGCCAGAAGGGTGGCCCCACCCAGCAGCAGGATCATATACGCCACCATGTAGGCCGCCGCCGAGGAGACCACCCGGTCCTCCACCAGCTGTCCGTCCACGGTGATGACGGAGATATGCTTGGGGTGCAGGATCTTTTTGATCTCCCGGTGCAGCAGCTTTCCCAGCAGCAGGATGCGGGAGACCTTGATGCCACCGGAGGTAGACCCGGCGCAGGCACCGGTGAACATGAGGATCACCAGCAGCATCTGACCAAAGACCGGCCACTGGGCAAAGTCCGCCGTGGCGAAGCCGGTGGTGGTCACGGTGGACACAGCGTTGAAGACGGAATCCTTCAGCGCCCGACCCAGCGGAACGCTTTGCTGCACCATGAGACTGGCGGCGATAAGGCCGATGGACCCCAACGTCAGCAGGGTATACAGCCGCAGCTCCTCGCTGTGCAGCGCCGCCCGGATGTGTCCCCGCAGGGAGATGAAGATCAAAGAGAAGTTGATGCCCGACAGGAACATGAAGATGGCCACGATCCATGTGATGGCCGGGGAGCCGAAGGCGGCGATGCTGGCGTTGCGGGTGGAGAAGCCACCGGTGGAGATGGTGGAAAAGGAGTGGAGCACAGCCTCGTAAAAGTCCATGCCTGCCAGACACAGGGCCACGATCTCTGCCGCCGTCAGTCCAATGTAGATGCCATAGAGTACCTTGGCGGTGTCACTGACATGGGGCAGCAGCTTGCTCTTGATAGGGCCGGGGCTTTCGGCCCGCATCAGGTGTACGGCCCCCGCCCCCGTCCGGGGCATCAGGGCCAGAAACAGCACCAGCACACCCATGCCGCCCATCCACTGGGTCAGCGCCCGCCAGAAGAGGATACCCCTTGGCATGGCCTCCACATCCGTCAGGATGGTGGCTCCGGTGGTGGTGAGGCCAGAGGCCGTCTCGAACAGGGCATCAGCATAGTGGGGGACAGCCCCGCTGAGGACGTAAGGCACCGCCCCGAACAGGCACAGCACGACCCACGCCATGGCCACCACCGCATAGCCGTCCCGGCCCTGCAAACGGTTCTTCCGGGCCGGGATGCGGGTGAGGATCAGACCGCACAGGCTGCACAGCCCCAGCGTCCACAAAAACGGCTCCCAGCAGGCCTCACCATAGCCTGCGGACACCAGCAGCGGCAGCAGCAGGCACCCAGCTTCCACCCAGAGGGTATAGCCCATGATGTTCAGTATCAAACGAAAGTTCATGTCACTTGTCCTTTGCACATTCCGTAAATATTATAATAAGAAATAGCCGTATCGCAAATGGCCATAAGTATTCAAATTATATTCCCCCGGACTGTCCCTGTCAAGTCCGGCCCGATGCCCCCTCCGGAGAGGGGAGGGGACTGCGTGGGACGAAAATTTTTGCACAAAAAACATCGCCGCAGGAGGGCAGGACGCCCGGCCCCCACGAGGTGAAAAACCATGTTCTGTGGAAAAATCTCACAATTTCTGCGGAATTGTATACACTTTCGTGACTTTTTCGGAAAACTAATGATAATTTTTCACTGCAACAAAAGATTTTATCCCATTGACTTTGGCTGTGAATTATGTCATTCTTAACATAATTCAATCATATGCACCGGAGAATGGGGTGCTATTCTCCGTGCCGACGAAAGGAGTGTCCTGCTTTGAGCAGACTGGATATCAAGACACCCAGCCGGGCCCAGACCGTGGTGGAAGGGCTTTACCGGGATGTGGAGCGGCGCATTGCCGCCAGCCCTCCGGGCCTGTGTCCGGTGGATATGTCCCTGTCGTTTCTGCAGCTGTGCCATGCACAGACCTGCGGCAAATGTGTCCCCTGCCGGATCGGGCTGGGGCAGCTGACGCTGCTGATCAATCAGGTGCTGGACGGCGAGGCTACCATGGAGACCATCGCCATCATCGAAAAGACCGCCCGCAGCATCGTCAACACCGCCGACTGTGCCATCGGCCGTGACGCCGCCCGTCTGGTGGTGGAGGGGCTGGAGGGCTTCCGGGATGACTACGAGGAGCACGTGAAGCACAACCGCTGTCTGGCGGGCCTGCAAAATCCCGTTCCCTGTGTGGCACTGTGTCCCGCCGGCGTGGATATCCCCGGCTACATGGCGCTGGTAGGGGAGGGTCGCTGCGCTGATGCAGTGCGCCTGATCCGTAAGGACAATCCCTTCCCCACGGCCTGCGCCTATATCTGCGAGCATCCCTGCGAGGCCCGCTGCCGCCGGAATATGGTGGACGATGCCATCAATATCCGTGGCCTGAAGCGCTATGCCGTGGACCACGCCGGGGTGGTACCCCAGCCGGAGTGCGCTCCCGCCACCGGCAAGAAGGTGGCCATCATCGGCGGAGGCCCCAGCGGTCTCAGCTGCGCCTACTACCTGGCCCTTATGGGTCACGGGGTCACGGTGTACGAGGAGCGGGAGCAGCTGGGCGGTATGCTGCGCTACGGCATCCCCAGCTACCGCTTCCCCCGTGAGAAGCTGGACGCCGAGATCGAATCCATTCTGTCTCTTGGCATTGAGGTACATACCGGCGTCACCGTGGGCCGGGATATCTGGCTGGAGAAGCTGGAGCAGGAGTATGACTGCATCTACATCGCCATCGGCGCTCATCAGGATAAAAAGACCGGCATCCCCGGCGAGAACAGTAAGAACGTCATCTCCGCCGTGGAGATGCTGCGTGCCATCGGCGACAACGAGATGCCGGATTTCACCGGCAAGCAGGTGGTGGTCATCGGCGGCGGCAACGTGGCCATGGACGTTACCCGCAGCTCCATCCGACTGGGGGCCGACAAGGTCACCTGCGTCTATCGCCGCCGTCAGGCGGACATGACGGCGCTGCCGGACGAGATCACCGGTGCGCTGGCGGAGGGAGCCGAGCTGATGACGCTGGCCGCTCCCGTCCGCATCGAGGCCGATGAGGACGGCGCCGCCAAGGCCCTGTGGGTCCAGCCCCAGATCATCGGGGAGGTGGATAAGGCAGGGCGTCCCCGTCCCGGCAAGGCGGCGCTGGAGGAGGTCCGCATCCCGGCGGATGTCATCGTGGTGGCCATCGGACAGGGCGTCGAGATCCAGGGCTTCGATCAGGCCGGCGTCCCCATCCAGCGGGGTGCCTTTGTGGCGGGCCTGTCGGGGCAGGTGCGGGATATGGACAGCGTGTTCGCCGGCGGCGACTGCGTTACCGGCCCTGCCACTGCCATCCGGGCCATTGCCGCCGGCAAAGTGGCAGCCGCCAACATCGACGAGCATCTGGGCTTCCGCCACGAGATCACCGTGGATGTGGAGATCCCCAGCCCCAAGCTGAACAACTCGCCCCCCCACGGGCGCATCGATACCACCGAGCGGGAGGCCTGTGAGCGCAAGCACGACTTCGAGGATATTGAGTGCGGCTTGACCCAAGAGGGGGCCTGCGCCGAGGCAGGCCGCTGCCTGCGGTGCGACCACTTCGGCTACGGAATTTTCAGAGGAGGTCGAAACGAAAAATGGTAACATTGACCATCGACAATCGGACCGTTACCGTGCCGGAGGGTACCACCATTCTGGAGGCCGCCCGCACCGCACGCATCGAGATTCCCACCATGTGCTATCTCAAGGAGATCAATGAAATCGGTGCCTGCCGCCTGTGCATCGTGGAGGTGGAGGGTCAGGAGCGCCTGATCCCCTCCTGCAACAACGTGGTGGCCGAGGGCATGGTGATCCGCACCCACTCTCCCCGTGTGCGGGAGGCCCGCCGGGTGAATCTTCGGCTGCTTCTGAGCCAGCATGAGATCCGCTGCACCAAGTGTACCCGCAGCGGCAACTGCCGTCTTCAGCAGCTGGCCAACGATTATAATCTGCTGGGGGAGCACTACATCAAGGACTTGCGGAATATCCCCACGGATTTCAGCAACCCCGTGGTGCGGATCGAGAACCGCTGCGTCCGCTGTATGCGCTGCGTCCAGATCTGCGATAAGGTCCAGGGGATGCACGTATGGGACCTGATGGGTACCGGCTCCCACACCACCATCGGCGTGGGGAAGTACCGCACCCTGGGGGAGTCCGACTGTACCTTCTGCGGCCAGTGCGTGGCCCACTGTCCCGTGGGTGGTCTGCAGGAGCACGATGACACCGGCAAGGTGTTCGATGCTCTGGCCGACCCCAATAAGATCACCGTGGTGCAGATGGCCCCCGCCGTCCGGGTGGCCTGGGCGGAGTACTACCATCTGACGCCGGAGTTCGCCTCGGCGGAGCGCATGGTCACCGCCCTGAAGCAGATGGGCTTTGACTACGTGTTCGATACCAATTTTACTGCCGACCTCACCATTATGGAGGAGGGCAGTGAGTTCGTGGACCGCTTTACCCATCGGGAGCGGTACACGTGGCCCATGTTCACCTCCTGCTGTCCCGGCTGGGTGCGGTTCCTGAAGGGCCAGTTCCCGGATTATACCGACAATCTCTCCACCGCCAAGAGCCCTCAGCAGATGTTCGGTGCTCTGGCCAAGAGCTACTTTGCCGAGAAGATCGGTGTGGACCCCAAGCGCATCTTTGTGGTGTCCATCATGCCCTGCATCGCAAAAAAAAGCGAGGCGGCCCTGCCCACCATGCGGACCATCAGCGACGATCCCGACGTGGATGTTGTGCTGACCACCCGTGAGATCGTACGGATGTTCCGGGGCGAGCAGATCAATCCTGCCACCATGGAGGAGACTCCCTTCGACAGTCCGCTGGGTACCGGTACCGGTGCGGCGGTGATCTTCGGTGCCTCCGGCGGTGTGATGGACGCCGCCCTCCGCAGCGCCTATTATCTGGTCACCGGCTCCAATCCCGACCCTGATGCCTTCAGCGCCATCCGTGGCGTGAAGGGTTGGAAGGAGGCCACCTTCACCATTCCGAAGGTGGGCGACCTCTCCGTGGCGGTGGTCAGCGGCCTCTCCAACGCCCGCCAGCTGATGACCGATCTGGAGGAGGGAAGGGTCCACTACGACTTTGTGGAGGTCATGGCCTGTCCCGGCGGCTGCGCCGGCGGAGGCGGTCAACCCATCCACGACGGCACGGAGATGGCCGAGGCCCGTGGAAACGTTCTGTGGAGCATCGACAAGAAGTCCCCGGTGCGGTTCTCCCATGAGAATCCGGAGGTCCAGACCCTGTACCGGGAGTACCTGCGTGCGCCTCTCAGTGGCCGTTCGCACCATCTGCTCCATACGGATCACGAGGGCTGGAAAATGCCCAACCAGAGGTAAGACATAAAAAAAGGACTCTGAGCCATCGGCTCAGAGTCCTCTTTTTATGCAGCGTCAAGCAGCACCGTCATCCACGGGGCTGGAAGGGCTGACCCGTCACCACGTCCAGCCATGTGAACTGTCCGCCCTCCAGCACCATGCAGCTGTGGGGGGTGTTCTCCTTGGGCAGGGCTACGGAGCCGGGATTCAGATAGGTGTAACGACCACAGTCCCGGCGCACCGGCACATGGAAGTGTCCGCACAGCAGGATATCTCCCTGCCGCAGGGGCGGTGGCGTGTCCGGCCCGTGGATGTGGCCATGGGTGGCGTGGATGGTGAGGCCGTCCAGCACCAGCAGGGCGGAGTCGGAGAGAATGGGGAAGTGGAGAACCATCTGGTCCACCTCGGCGTCGCAGTTGCCCCGGACGCACAGCAGCTCATCCGCCATGTCGTTGAGCAGCTTGGCCACGGCGGGCGGGTCATAGCCCTCCGGCAGCGGGTTTCGTGGGCCGTGGTACAGCAGGTCTCCCAGCAGCACCAGCCGCTGGCAGCCGGTATCCCGATAGAGCTCCAGCAGCCGCCGGGTGTAGGCGGCGGAGCCGTGGAGGTCGGAGGCGATCATCAGTTTCATGAGAAAAACTCCTTTCGGTGGAGAATATGTCTCATTCTACCAGCCTTGGAGGAGAAGGGCAAGCTTTTTCTGCCCCTTACGCCCGTTCCCGCCGCACAAGACCCAGCAGCAGGCTCACTGCCAGCATCACCGCCGCCACACTGACCCAGCAGAAGCCCATATCGTACAGGGGCAGCTTCCGGCAAAGCTCCGTCACAGCGCCCAGCGACAGCTGTGCGGCATCCAACGCATAGATGACGCTGACGGTTCCGGTGCCCGCCACCACCAGAGAGTAGACCCAACGATTCTTGACCCACAGGCTGTGGGTCAGCCCCAGCAGGATCAGCACAATGGCCACGGGGTAGATGGCGTTGAGAATGGGGATGGAGATGCTGAGGATGGCGTTCAGTCCCAGATTGCACACCAAAAAGGAGAAGCCCGTCATCACCAGCACCCACTGGCGGTAGGAGAGCTTTCCGAAAAGGGTGGAGAAATACTGGGAGATGGAGTTGATAAGCCCCACGCAGGTGGTGAGACAGGCCAGCGTGAAGATGGCCGCCAGCAGCACGGCTCCCGGCGCACCGAACAGTTGGTAGACGATGCACCGCAGGGTCCATGCGCCGTTTTCCTGAATGGCATAGACTCCGGAGCTGCACATCCCCATGTAGGACAGCATGGCATACACCAGCGCCAGAATGGTTCCGGCGAAGATACCTGCCAGAACGGTGTGGCGCATCCGATCCCGCTTTTCCGTCATGCCGAAGGAACCCAATGTGGTGGCAATGACCAATCCGAAGTTCAGGGCGGCGATGGTGTCCATGGTCTGATAGCCCTCGGAAAAGCCCTTCAGGAAGGGGGCGGCGTCATAGGCCGTCTGGGACGGGGCCACGTTCACCTCTCCCCGGAACAGAAAGCAAACGAACAGGAACACCAGCAGCACCAGCAGACTGGGGGTCAGGAAGTGGCCGATGCGGTTCACCAGCTTTCCCGGCGTCATGCACAGCCACAGAGCCACCAGAAAGAACGCCAGCGAGTACACCAGCATCCACACGGTGGTATTGGCGCCCTCCGGCAGATAGGGGGCCACCGCCATCTCGAAGGGAACAGAGGCGGCACGGGGGATGCCAAGACCGGGACCGATGGAGAGATAGATCAGCAGGGTAAAGACGATGGCGAAGCGCTTGCCCACCTGCTGCCCCAGCCGGTCCAGCCCGTCAAAGCGGGCCACGACCACCACCCCCAGCACCGGCAGCACCACCGCCGTGGCCAGAAAGCCCAGCATGGCCGGCAGGGTGTGGCTCCCGGCGTTCTGCCCCAGAAAGGGCGGGAAGATCAGGTTCCCCGCCCCGAAGAACAGGGAAAACAGCATAAAGCTCACCAGCAGCATTTTGTTTCTACTCAGTTTCATGTCGATACTCCTCATTTTCCAAAAATTTCCGCAAAAAAAGACCCGTCCCAAATTTCTTTGAGACGAGTCTTGCTATACAATACCCGCGGTACCACTCAAATTGCACGACGAAAAACGTCCTGCCACTTCAGGCTCTATCAAGCCCTATGCACTCACGTAGCCTACACGGAGTCTCCTACTGACAGATGTGTTGGGGGACTCGGCTCGGAAGGGATAAGAGTTCTGGTGCTGTCCGCCGGGCTTCCACCGTCCCCGGCTCTCTATGCGACGTGCTGCCAGCTCCGTCTTCGTCATCGCTTTTGATGTTCACTTGTCACGGACATCATACCATCCCGTAAAGAGCTTGTCAAGAGGGAAAATCTCACGCCGACGCATCGTCCTTCACCGGATCCTCGCCGTGAAGCTCCCGCCGGATGGCCCGGAAGCGCTGGGGGACCTCCTCCTCCGCCATGCGGATGGGGACGTCCGTGGTGCCGGCGGCCTGCGCCGTCTCATAAAACCAGCACTTGTATTCCACCGTCTCCAGCGTGTGCTGCATCTCCCGGATCTGATCCAGCAGAACCTGCCGCTGGTGGTGGAACATCTGCAGCCGGGTGTCGATGGTATCGTCTCCCTGCATGGCCAGCTGGATGTATTGCCGGATGTCACGGATGGACATACCGGCCTTTTTCATGCACCCGATGATCTGTAGCCACTCAAAGTCCGATTCCCGGAACATCCGAATGCCGCCGGAGGAGCGCTCCACAAAGGGCAGCAGCCCCTCCTTGTCATAGTAGCGCAGCGTGGATGCCGGGATATTCAGCAGTTTCGCCATTTCACCCACGGTATAGACCATTTTCCAATTCCTCCGAAAAAATTTTGCAAAACCCCTTGACTTAAAGTGTACTTTCAGTTTTAGAGTATAGATAAGCTTTAAGAGCATCATACAGCGCAGAAGCGCTGCTGTCAAGGCCGCACTTCTTTGAGCCGGTCAAAAGCATTACAAAAGGAGCGATGAACATGAACAAACCCTATATCGTGTGCCACATGATGGCCTCCGTGGACGGACGCATCGACTGCGCCATGACGGAGCAGCTGCCAGGAGTACTACGCCGCACTGGACGCTCTGGAGGCCCCCACCCGTGTCAGCGGCAGGGTGACGGCGGAACTGGAGATGGCCCGGCCCGGCGCCTTTCAGAGTGAGCACCATACCCCGCTGGGCCGCACCGCCTTCTCCAAGGCCGCCGAGGCGGAGGGCTACGAGGTGGTGGTCGATACCCACGGCACCCTGCTGTGGGACAGCGTCCCGGAGGGGGAGCGTCCTCTGCTGATTCTGACCTCGGAGCAGGTGAGCCGGGAGTATCTGGCGTATCTGGACCGCAGCCGCATCTCGTGGATCGCCTGCGGCGCTGAGGGCATCGATCTGCCCCGTGCCTGCGACATTCTGGCGCAGGACTTCGGCGTAAAGCGCATGGCGGTGGTGGGCGGCGGCCACGTCAACGCCGGATTTCTGGCGGCCGGCCTGCTGGACGAGGTCAGCGTGCTGGTGGGCGCCGGCGTGGACGGCCGGGGCGGCCAGCCTGCGGTGTTCGACGGACTGCCTGCCCAGCGCCCGGTGACGCCTCTGACGTTCACCGGCGTCAAGACCTATGACAGCGGCACCGTCTGGCTGCGCTACCGCACCGTACACGACTGAAAGCAGGAGGAAGTCATCATGAAATACGAAACCAAAGAGGCCTTTGAAGCGGCCAATGCCTTCGGCACCGGGGAACCCAACACGGCGTATGCCCGATTCTTTCAGGGGGATTCCTTCCTGAACCCCCTGACGGACCCCAAGAGCGGCCTGTTTGCAGCCAACGTCACCTTTGCGCCGGGCTGCCGCAACAACTGGCACATCCACCATGCCGCCAAGGGCGGCGGACAGCTGCTGCTGTGTACCGCCGGGGAGGGCTGGTATCAGGAGGAGGGCAAGCCCGCTGTTTCCCTCCATGAGGGCAGTCTGGTGATGATCCCGGCAGAGGTGAAGCACTGGCACGGCGCCAAGAAGGACAGCTGGTTCAGCCACATCGCCGTGGAGATCCCCGGCGAGGAGTGCCGCAACGAGTGGTGCGAGCCGGTCAGCGACGAAGCATACAGAAAACTGTAAGGAGGAGAGCCATATGGCAGTCAAACAGACGGCGGGGCGGGACGCCCTGGGGGAGTTCGCCCCGAAATTTGCAGAGCTCAATGACGATGTCCTGTTCGGTCAGGTATGGAGTCGAGAGGACAAGCTATCCCTGCGGGACCGCTCGCTGGTGACGGTGGTGGCCCTGATGGCGCAGGGCTTGACGGATGAATCCTTCCGCTACCACCTGCTCAGCGCTAAGAAAAACGGTATCACCCGTGAGGAGATCACAGAGATCGTCACCCATGCGGCCTTTTATTGCGGCTGGCCCAAGGCGTGGGCGGTGTTCCGCATGGCCAAGGGGATCTGGACGGAGGAGGATGCCAAATGATTTTGCAGGAGACCTATACGCTGGCAAACGGTATAGCCATCCCCAAGCTGGGGCTTGGCACATGGTTCATTGACAACAACAAGGCGGCGCAGGCCGTCCGCACGGCGAGGCCCTGAAAAATCCGGCCATCACCGCCATGGCGGAGAAATACGGCGTTTCCGTGCCGCAGCTGTGCATCCGCTATGTCCTGCAGCTGGGAGCGGTGGCCCTGCCCAAGACGGCGAACCCCGGCCATATGCGCTCCAACGCCGCCGTGGACTTTGCCATCTCCCCGGAGGACATGGAGACGCTGCGGAGCATGGAGCACCTGACGGATTACGGCGATTACAATGGATTTCCGGTGTTCAGCGGCAAGCCGTTGGCGTGAAAGGAGAAGAATGATGCGTAAACTGAAAAAATGGAGCTGCCTGCTGCTGGCTCTGCTGATGCTGCCGACGCTGGCCGCCTGCGGAAAGAAGCAGCAGCCCGACAGTGATGCCTCGCAGAACGAGGTGCAGGACACCGATACCCCACAGGACAGCACCCCCACCGAGGAGCAGACCAAGGTGCTGGTGGTGTATTTCTCCGCCACCGGCAGCACCAAGGCTGTGGCGGGATACATCGCCGAGACACTGGGAGCCGATACCTTTGAACTGACACCGCAGGAGCCCTATCTGGCGGCGGATCTGGACTACAACAAAAGCGAGAGCCGTGTCTGCCGGGAGCACGCTGACCCCGCCCTGCAGGATGTGGCCCTCACCTCTATAGCTGTGGAGAGCTGGGAACGATACGACACGGTGTTTGTGGGCTATCCCATCTGGTGGGGCGGTAGCGCATGGCCTGTCAACGGATTTGTGAAGGCAAATGACTTCACAGGGAAGACGGTGATCCCCTTCTGTACCTCCGCCTCCTCCGCCCTCGGCCAGAGCGGGGAGACGCTGGCTCAGCTGGCCGGCACCGGCGACTGGCAGGAGGGCCAGCGCTTCGGCAGCAGCGCCGCCCGGAGCGACGTGGCGGACTGGCTGACAGGGCTGGGCTTCACTGTCCGATAAGCACCCATTTCCGGGAAAAGTGCCTTGCATCCGCCGCCCTCGGCTGATACAATGGGGGGAGAGCGGGATGTCCCGCCGCCCGGAGCGATCCCGGAGAAATGTTGAAAGGAGCATACACATGAGCAAAATTCTGGTTGCCTATTTTTCTGCCAGCGGCGAAACGGCCCGTCTGGCCAAGACGCTGGCGGGGGTCATCGGCGGCGATCTCTTCGAAATTCGTCCCCAGACGGCCTACACTGCAGCCGATCTGGACTGGAACAACGCCAAAAGCCGCAGCAGCGTGGAGATGAACGACCCCAAGAGCCGCCCGGCCATGGCGGAGACCCCTCGGTTGGCGGGTTATGACACGGTGTTCGTGGGCTTTCCCATCTGGTGGTATCAGGCGCCCCGCATCATCCAGACCTTTCTGGAGAGCGCCGATTTCTCCGGCAAGACCGTGATTCCCTTCGCTACCTCCGGCGGCAGCGGCATGGGCAAGACTGTGGAGCTCCTGCGATCCTCCTGCGCCCCCGATACCCGCTGGGACGGGGGCAAGCGCCTGTCCAGCCATGCCTCCGCACAGGAGGTCTCTGCGTGGACGAAGAGCCTGTCCCTGTAAAGTAGTTTCCCTTGAAAGCCTATCCGCCTGAGCGGATGGGCTTTTTTCTTACCCGTCGTTGACGGAACCGGCAAAACACGGTACAATAGCTTCATCTAATCATGTGAAAGGAGCCCGCCGCCATGGAACACACCAACCGCACCATCCGCCCCTTGACCCAGCAGGATCTGGAGGCCTATCTGGACATCTATCTCAACGCCTACCCGGCCTATAAAACGCTGGACGAAGCGTGCCGGGAGCACTACCGGGAGAAGCACCGTCTGGAGCTGCGGGAGGACCGTCAGGTGCAGACGGTGGGCCTGTTTGAAGGGGACGTACTCATTGCCACCATGAAGCTGATCCTCTTTTCCATGAACTGCTTCGGCCGGATGCAGACGGCCTGCGGCCTGATGGCGCTGGAGGTACACCCCCTCCATAAAAAGCAGGGGGCGGCGCTGGAGATGATCCGCTACTTCGAGGACTACGCCCGCCGCCACGGCGCTCTGCTGACGCTGCTGCTGCCCTTCCAGATCTCCTTTTACCGCCGCATGGGCTATGGCTTTGCGGGGAAGCTCTACGAGTACCATCTGCCCACCGCCGTGCTGCCCAAGCCCGAGGGGGAGGCCCGCCGCCATCTGCGCCTGCTGCAGCCGGAGGACTTTGACCGGGTGCTGGCCTGTCACAGCCGCTTCGCCGCCCAAAACCACGGCATGGTGGAGAAGTTCGAGGAGGAGGTTCGGGCCGCCCGCACGGATGTTCAGGTGCGCCGCATCGGCTATTGCGCCGACGACGGGACGCTGCGGGGCTATGTGGCCTATCGCTTTGAGAGCGCCAGCGACACCAACTACACCCGCAACCGCCTGTCGGTGGAGGAGCTGGTGTACGACGACGGCGTTGTCCTCCGGGCGCTGCTGGGAGCGCTGAAGCTGCAGGAGGATCTGGCACAGACGGTGCTCCTCCGCACCGGAGAGGAGGACTTCCACCACCTGCTGGAGGACCCGCAGGACGTCTCCGGCAACTACATCGACTACGGCTTCCTGCAAACCAACGTCTCCGCCATAGGCACCATGTTCAAGCTTCTGGACCCGGCGGCCTTCGTGACCGCCACCGCCTACCGCGCCCTCCCACAGGGGACGCTGACAGCGGCCTTCTGCTACCGTGATGAGCTGGCCCACCGGGACTGCCGCACGGTGCTGCGCTTCGACGGCGGCCACTGGTCCGCCCTCCCGGAGGAAGCACCCGCCGAGGTAACGGTGACGTGCCGGCAGGGGGATCTGGCATCCCTGCTGATGGCCTCCTGCGGATTGGAGGGCATGGTGCGGCTGGGAGCCGTCGCCGTCACCGGCCCTTGGCAGCAGCTGGCGCAGCTTCTTCACTACGGCCAGAAGCCGTGGCTGAACTCCGACTATTGATTCCTCCGTTTAGTTTACTCAGCCGTCTGGCTTACCCCGCCGGTTGACGAAAAAGAGAGTGTGTTCCATCCGGAACACACTCTCTTTTCGTATCGGGTATCATTACACGGAGAACAGGATGTCTGCATAGGTGGGATAGGGCCAGTAGTCGGCCCCCACCAGCGGCTCCATGCGGTCAATGATGCTCCGCATCTCCTCCAGCCGGGAGGCCACCTCATCCCGGTAGTACCGGGCGGCGTCGATGCCGGCATCGGCGGCGGGAGCGGCCTCCAGCGCCCGGCTCATAGCCTGGCAGGCGTCCAGCAGGTCGCCGCTGAGGGCGTCCAGCTGCGCCACCAGATAGCTCTCCACCCGGCAGGAGGTGGTCATCTCCGCCTGCCGCTTCCTCACAACGCCCTTGGCCAGATCGCCGGTGTAGCGGGTGACGGCGGGCAGGATGCCCCGCAGGGTCATATCCCGCAGGGTAGCGGCCTCAATGGCCGTGACCTTGCAGTAATTCTCCAGATGGATCTCATACCGGGCGTGCATCTCCTCCGGCGTCAGGATGCCGAAGCGGGAAAACAGCGCCACATTCTTCTCGTCGATGTAGGCGGGCATACAGTCCACGGTGTCCCGCAGATTGCTCAGCCCCCGGCGCTTGGCCTCCTGTACCCAGTCGTCGTCGTAGCCGTTACCGTCGAAGATAATGCGCTGGTGATCCCGGAAGGTATCCCGCAGCAGCTCCTGCAGGGCCTGATGGAAGCTCTCCGCCTTCTCCAGCCGGTCGGCAAACTGCTCCAGCTCGTCGGCCATGATGGTGTTGAGCACCACATTGGGGCTGGCGATGGACTGGGAGGAGCCCAGCATCCGGAACTCGAACTTGTTGCCGGTAAAGGCCAGCGGGGAGGTGCGGTTGCGGTCGGTGGTATCCTGCGGCAGCTCCGGCAGGGTGTCCACGCCGATCTCCAGCTTCTTCTTGGTGATGTCCACATAGGCCGTGCCGTCGATGATGGAGCGGAGGATGGCCGTCAGCTCGTCGCCAAGGAAGATAGACACAATGGCGGGAGGCGCCTCGTTGCCACCCAGCCGGTGGTCGTTGCCGGGATAGGACACGCAGCAGCGCAGCATCTCCTGATACTCGTCCACGCCCTTGATGAAGGCCGCCAGAAACAGCAGGAACTGTGCGTTCTGACTGGGGGTGCGTCCGGGCTTGAGGAGGTTCTCACCGGTATCCGTGGCCAGAGACCAGTTGTCGTGCTTACCGCTGCCGTTGACCCCGGCAAAGGGCTTTTCATGGAGCAGGCACACCAGATCGTGGCGATCGGCCACCTTCTTCAGAAACTCCATGGTCAACTGATTGTGGTCGCAGGCGCTGTTGGCGTCGGAGTACACCGGGGCGATCTCATGCTGAGCGGGCGCCACCTCGTTGTGCTCCGTCTTGGCCAGCACGCCCACCTGCCACAGCTCCTGATCCAGTTCGTGCATAAAGGCCGCCACACGGGGCTTGATGGCGCCGTAGTAGTGGTCATCCAGCTCCTGCCCCTTGGGAGGCTTGGCACCGAACAGAGTGCGGCCGCAGAGCATCAGATCCTCCCGGCGGCGATACATGGCCTTGTCGATGAGGAAATACTCCTGCTCCGGCCCCACCTGAGCGGTAACGTGCTGCACCGTGGTGTTGCCGAACAGCCGCAGGATGCGGACGGCCTGTGTATCCAGCTGCTTCATAGAGCGCAGCAGAGGTGTCTTTTTATCCAGCGTCTCGCCGCCGTAGGAGCAGAAGATGGTGGGGATATACAGGGTCTGATCCTTGATGAAGGCATAGGACGTGGGATCCCACGCCGTATAACCACGGGCCTCGAAGGTGGCCCGCAGACCGCCGGAGGGGAAGCTGGAGGCGTCCGCCTCACCCTGCGACAGCTCCTTGCCGGACAGCTCCATCAAAATGGTGCCGGGGACGTTGGGGGCGATGAAGCTGTCGTGCTTCTCGGCGGTAAAGCCCGTCATGGGCTGGAACCAGTGGGTGTAGTGGGTAGCGCCCTTTTCGATGGCCCAGTCCTTCATGGCGGCGGCGATCTCGTCGGCGATGGAGCGATCCAGAGAAGTTCCTTGGATCAGGCACTGCTGCCATGCGTCATAGACCCGTTCCGGCAGACGCTGTCGCATCTGAGCCTGGCTGAATACCATGCTGCCAAAAAGCTCCGGGATGCTTCGTACATTCTTCTCGTTCATGTGATGCTCCTTTCGCCGCACGCTGCGGCACTAAAGTTTTTACAGAAACAGCTTCAAAAGCTGCGGTGTCACATAGGCCTCTATCACCGCCGCTGCCATCAGCAGGGGGATGATGTGCATGACGAACAGGCGCAGCAGATCCTTCATCAGGGGACCCATAACGCCCTTTTCGTTGTGCCGGACGTAGTCTGTGACCTTGCGGCAGAGATAGATGCCGCTGCTGAGGGCCAGGATCAGGGCCGGCAACTCAAAAATGCCGTGGGGGACGATGCCCGCAAAATACGCCAGCAGGGAGATGCCGTTGTTGACGTATACCCCGGCAAACAGCCCCAGCAGCAGGGAGTTGATGCCGATGGACAGGGCCGGGAGATAGATAAAGGGGATAAAGCCGTAGGCGATGCTGAACACCGTCGCCCGGACGTTGTTGCCGAACAGAGCCAGCACATCCACCCGGCCGGTGGTGTCCATGATGCCCAGCTCCGCCATCTGCTGGGCGAACTGCAGGAACAGCTGGTCTGCCAGATCCGGCAGCAGCAGGCTGGCGGCAAAGCCCAGCAGGATCAGTGCGCCGAAGGCGATGGCGGTGATGCGGAGGGAGTAGCGGTACTCCGTGCGGTAAAATCCGTGCAGCCGGGTGCGCTGCTGTTCCAGCCAGTCCATCATGCCCCCAGCATGGCGAGACCGGCGTTCAGGCGGCGCAGCGTCTCATCCTTGCCCAGAATGCGGCAGATCTCCACGGCTCCGCCGGGGGTCACCAGCTTACCGGCGGCGGCGATGCGGACAGGCCACATGAGGGTGGCGTTCTTCACCTCCAGCCGCTGCGCCAGATCAACCAGTGCGTCGTGAATGGCCTCGTCCGTCCACTCCGTCAGGCCCTCCAGCACGGGGATGACCGCCTCCAGCATGGCACGGGAGACGTCGGGGTTGGTCTTGGATTTCTTATTGGTATAGTAGTCCACGGGATACTCCGGCAGGGCATCGAAGAAGTCTACCTTCTCCGGGATGTCCGTGAGCTTCTCGCACCGGGCCTGCAAAAGAGCGGCGATGGCGGCGGTGTCAAACCGGGGGTCTGTCACCGTCTGGCGGATGTAGGGCTCGGCGGCCTTGGCGAAGGCCTCCGGGGCCATGCTCCGCAGATAGACGGAGTTGAAGTGATCCAGCTTCTGCCGGTCGAAAATAGCGGGGGATTTGGAGATGCCCGTCATGTCGAAGGCCTTTACCAGCTCCGGCAGGGTGAACAGCTCCTGCTCCGCCAACTCCCCCTTGGGGCTCCAGCCCAGCAGGGCCACATAGTTGAGGATGGCCTCGGTGAGATAGCCCTCCGCCTTCAGATCCTCATAGGAGGGATCGCCGTGGCGCTTGGACATCTTGTTCTGAGCGTCCCGCATGACGGGGGAGCAGTGAACATAGGTGGGGACCTCCCAGCCGAAGGCCTCGTACAGCAGGTTATACTTTGGGGCGGAGGCCAGATACTCGCTGCCCCGCACCACATGGGTGATGCCCATCAGGTGGTCGTCGATGACGTTGGCGAAGTTATAGGTGGGCAGACCGTCCCGCTTCAGCAGCACCTGATCGTCCAGCGTGCTGTTGTCCACGGTGATGTCCCCGAAAATGGCGTCGTGGAAGGTGGTGGTTCCGGCGGGGATACGCTGGCGGATGACGTAGGGCAGACCTGCCTCCAGCTTTTCCTGTACCTGCTGGGCCGTCAACTCCCGGCAGGGATCGGCGGCCCGGTCAAATTCCCCGGAATCCTCCTCAGACTCCGTCTTTTCGCAGAAGCAGTAGTAGGCGGCGCCCTTTTCCACCAGCAGCCGGGCGAACTTTCCGTAGGTGTCCCGGCGCTGGGATTGGATATAGGGGGCCACGGGGCCGCCTACGTCCGGACCCTCGTCATGGGTCAGGCCGCACTCGGCCATGGTGCGGTAGATGACATCCACAGCGCCCTCCACCTGACGGCTCTGGTCGGTGTCCTCGATCCGCAGGATAAACGTGCCGTCGTGGCTGCGGGCGATGAGCCAGGTGTACAGCGCCGTCCGCAGATTGCCCACGTGCATATAGCCGGTGGGGGAGGGGGCGAACCGGGTGCGGACCTTTCCGTGGGGGATCTTGGCCTCCATTTCCTCGAAATAGCTGTGATCCAGTGTCATGGGCTTGTCCTCCTAATATCGATTCATCACGTTGCAAAAATTTTCACCCATATATTATATTTCACCTCCGGGAAAAGTCAAGAATGTTTGTTGCATTTCTATGGGAATCATGATACCATCCATAGAATAGACCACATCACTTGAATATGTCTGATACTTGCCCCGCTTATCCGATTGGCTGCTGGTCAAGAGAGCGGGGTAAAACAGGGTGGCCCGGCCGCCTGATAAGGAGGAAAAAGCAATGCTGCGAAAGGATCGGGAGCGGGATGCCGCCTTTGCCTGGGAGGTATTCCAGAAGGCTCCCTATGCCACCCTGTCTCTGACGGATGAGGTGGGGAAGCCCTATGCCATCCCCATCTCCCCGGTGGTGGATGAGGCGTACCATGTGGTGTATTTCCACTGCGCCGGTCACGGCAAGAAGTGGGAGCTGCTGGCGAAAAACCCGCCGGTATGCCTGTCGGCAGTCTCCTATGCGGCGGCCATCCCCAACGAGTTCTCCATGGCCTATGCCTCGGCGGTGCTTCATGGCCGTGCGGAGGTGGTCACCGACGAAGCGGAGCAGGTGAAGGCCATGCTGCTGCTGTGTACCGCCTATGACCCCAAGGGCATGGGCCGGTTCAGCGAGTATATGGAAAAATATATGTCGGCCACCCGTGTGGTGAAGATCGTGCCGGAGACGGTGACGGGAAAGAGTTACGCTGCCCCGGAGAAGGAGCCCCACGGCTGCGGCGGCCACCACTGAAACCCGGTGGCTGAAAAGCAAACGATAGGGGAGCAGACGATTGGGGGAGTAGCTGGCGGAGCGACAGATGACAGAAAAGTCAGACAGCTGAGGATAAACGGCTGCCGCTCTCCCCGGCAGCCATTTTGAAAGAGGAAGCTGGAAGAGGATCGTTTGGAAGAAGAAAATGCAGTTTTCTGATCGGGACAAATAATCTGGACAAAATTCCAACTGATATAGGACAGATATAGGACGAAATTTCTGTCAGAGATCAGGACAAAAGGAGACGGAAAAGTGGACATTTTATATGCGCTGGAAAAAATTCGAACGCCCTTTTGGAACGGCGTCATGAGTGCCGTGACCCAACTGGGCGGCGAGGTGATCTTCATTGTGGCGGCAGTGGTGGTGTTCTGGTGCGTCAGCAAATGGGAGGGGTACTATCTGATGACCATCGCTTTCTGCGGCACGGTGCTGAACCAGTTTTTGAAGCTGATCTGCCGGGTGCCGAGGCCGTGGGTGCGGGACCCCAACTTTACCATTGTGGAGAGCGCACGAGCGGAGGCCACGGGGTACTCCTTCCCCAGCGGCCATACCCAGAACGCCATAGGGCTCTTCGGCGGCATGGCCCGGTGGGGCGGACTCCGGTGGGTGCGGCTGGGGCTGACGGCACTGGCGCTGGTCATCGCCTTTTCCCGGATGTATCTGGGGGTACATACCCCGGCGGACGTGGGGGTGTCGCTGGTACTGGCGGCGGCGCTGGTGCTGGGACTGTATCCCCTGATGCGGCGGGCGCAGGAAAAGCCCCGATACATGGGCTATGTGCTGGCTGCCATGCTGGTGGTCAGCGGGGCCTTTGTGGTGTTCG
>ERZ857521.1973-NODE-1973-length-21511-cov-19.157998_pt1 | contig 21511 bp, 16 predicted proteins | sample MGYA00519701_ERZ857521 | MGnify/ENA primary metagenome ERZ857521 (study PRJEB31778, sample SAMEA3449346) | human gut metagenome | biome: human gut; feature: human-associated habitat; material: faeces | place: United Kingdom | collected 2010/2012 ...
CGGGGCTTTTTGATTAATTGTTTAACTCGTCCCATTTTAACGGGACACTAATGATAATAATAGTATTGTTGAGACGGAAATTAATGATTTACTAACGAATCTTAATGCGAGTCTGACTATCGCCTGCATCACAAGAAACTTTATACAGAGCAATTTGTAGAAGCTTGTATCAAGTTATGAGAAGAGCCCATTCAATGTCCTCAAACGGCCTGTTTGGAGGAATTGAATGGGCTGTTTCGTAACTGCATACGACCTGTTTCATAGTCCCGACAAACCTAAGTGGTTGTCAAACATTATTGGGACTCAATGTTCTGTTTATGACGGAATAGAATACATTTATATGAGTTACCAGTTGTCATCCTCATTACCTGTTAAACCGTTTTTTATGCATTCTTCAATTTTATCCATAACAATATTGGAGTAAGCATGGGCCATTACAAGGGCTTTACTTGAAGTCTTTTTGTGAGAATCTTTTTTGGCAAAAGGGAAACACTCGTCTAAAGTCCAATTCTCGTCTGAACGTGTTGGAATGGTACCACCTAATGCTCCAATCCAGCCCCCACCTACAGCTACATTCACGGAATAGAAAGGAATGGTATATGTTACTCTGACTCTGCCATCTTTAATATCACACTTAATAACTGGTCGGATATTCACATTATAGCTGTTAGTTCCGCCAGCGTGCTGAGCTATGTCTGCAACATATCCTTGTGCAATAATCGTCCCCAGTTCCTTGTCATTTAGTTTAATGACAGAGTTGGCATCATTGAATGTGGCCGTAAACCAATAGTTGAGCAGCACATAGAGCTCATCTTTTGTTTTACCTTCGGCAGGAATAATCTGAACATAGGTTATTCCGTTGTTTTTGTCTAATTGAAGTTGTTTCCCAAGGTTTTCCGCCGCATCGACCCATTTCTCACCATACTTCTCTTTTGCGTAATTCTCCAGTTCGTCGGATCGCAAAATTTGTGCATTTATTGATGTAAATAGAAAAAGCGACATTAGTGCCGTAAATAATACTTTTTTCATAAGTGTATAAATTATAGATAATAATATTAGAAATCAAAACTTGATTGAATGACAATTATTCATGTAAATATGATTATAATAAGGAAAACTAGTTTTTATCGTCATAATATAATATTTGTAAGTCTTTACCAGATGCTAAACGCAACTATTGCTTAAAACAATATAAGGTGTTGTTTTATAAAATATAGTCATGTTTGTATAATCTGGCTATACTGATTCTATTTTACCTCATTGAACATCTTTTTCATAGTGGGATTACCATAAGTAAGTCTTTTGATTGTAAGTCCTTCGGTATCATCATTAGCTAGACGTAGATAGTTCTCAGAACTTACAAGATTTTCGCGCATTTTCTGTAACGATTTGATAGTCTTGTCTATTTCTTCAATTGCCTTGTAGAACTTGTCACTTGCATACTGATAGTGTCTACCAAATTTATCTCTAAAATTATTCAACTTGGTTTCAAAATTAGTTATATCAACGGATTGTTGGCGGGCTACAATAAGCTCCTTTTGATAAGCAACACTATTTCTTGCAGCTTGAGTCAGTAGTGATATCAAGGGCATAAAGAATTGAGGACGAACAACATACATTTTCGGGAAACGATAGGATACATCAACAATACCTTCATTATAGAAATCGCTGTCAGGCTCCAGCAAAGAGACAAGAACAGCATACTCACATCCTTTGTCTTTACGATCTTTGTCAAGTTTGGCAAAGAAATCTTCGTTTTTATGTTTGGTGGCGGTTTCGTCCATTTCGTTTTTCATTTCAAACATTATAGAAATATACTCAATATCGTCTATATAGTCTTTAAATATGAAATCACCTTTACTTCCCTTACTGGTATCATTATCCTTTTCAAAATAAGCGTTAGGATACATGCTTGTACGCACTTTATTAAATTCATTGTTGCAATGAACTTCAAGAGATTCACCAATCATTTTAGTTGATAACCTTGCTTTCATATCTTTATAGTAATCGACAAGTTCCTGTTTCTGTTTTAACTGGCGTTCGAAATCCTCTTTGATATTGGTTTCACGTATTGTAGCTTCCTTTTGTTTGAGATCAATCAGACTTTTTAACTCTATCAGTGAATTTTCTTTAGATTGAATAATGTCTTTGGCTTTGTTTCTTTCTTGAAGAACTGCAACCTGTACATTATTTTCATTTTCTTTGATGATAGATTTCAGCTTTGCAATTTCCTCATTAGATTTTGCGCGTGCGGCTTCAATTTCCAATTGCTTAGCTTGGTCATAATTTTCCAACCTGGTTTGGAGTTTTGTAATTTCATTCTCCATTTTTGAGAGTTCAATTTGCTTTGCTGATAGTTGGTCTTGATATTTCCGGCTAATTTTTAAGGATTCTGCCTCTTGTTTAGCTTCGTTTTGTTTTTGGAGTTCTTGAATACGTGAATTGACTTCTGCGTCAAATTCTTTATTCTTTACTTGACTTACAATTGAAGCATAATCTACTTCATTAACTGTGAATACACTTCCACAATGAGGACATTTTAATTCTTTCATATTAGTATTTTTATATTACATCAAATATTTTTTGCAAAACTACATATTATCTATGCAGCCTTTCTGCATAGTATGTTTTTATTTAATATGAGTTCAATATAAAATATCGTGAATTCGTCGAACTCATGTTATTCATAAGAAACAGAAAAATGATATATAAAAAGAATAGTCTGATTTATAAACTCTTATATCTTAAAGAATATGTAACTGTTTTGTAAAAATGGGGTATCTAATAAGTAGATATGATGTGTTTGACCGTAGTTACAATTGTTTTAAAAAATTATATAAGATAACGTGAGTTCGATGAATTGTGAGTCCTTGAAAATTTGGTGATTAGCGAAAATTGTTGTATTATTATAGTACTGAATTACAAAGAATTACAAACAATAATCGCTTTGATCACCAAAAGCAAAGTTATGGAATTGTTTTGTATGGCTGATGATTTAGTTTCGTTGATTTTCAATTTTGTAAGTTTTTGATGCAATGATGTCAGAATATACGCTAAAACCTGTCATGAAGCGCTCATATTACCGTGCCTCAACCATGTCAAAGGCAGGAATCATGCTCATCATGATACTTTTCCATGACTCGGGCTACCGTTGTCTGAAACATATCTATTTGGAAAAGGTCTGTCGGCATATGCGCTATCTCTTTTAGAAAGTCGTCTCCTATAACTGTTTTGTTGAATTGGAAAGAGAAGTGGTCATCCCATTGGCCCTGTTCATCAAGAAGGTGCTTTTAGGCAAATGCACAGGTATCAGCTTCGTTGACTCCACTCCTTTACGGGTATGCAGGAACCAGAGAATCCATATCCATAAGACGTTCAAAGGAATAGCACAAAGAGGTAAATGTTCCATGGGCTGGTTCTTCGGCTTCAAGTTACATCTCATATGCAACGAACGCGGAGAAATCCTTAATTTTATGATTACCCTAAGTGATGTGGATGATCGTAACCCTCTTGAATACAAGGCTTTTGTGGAATTCATCTATGGAAAGCTCGTCGGATATAAAGGATATATCGGCAGGAATCTTTTTGAGAGACTGTTCGTGTATGGGATACAACTTATAACCAAGTTGAAAAGCAACATGAAAGGAGCCTTGATGTCAATCTCAGACAAACTGCTACTCAGAAAACGGGCCATTATCTAGACTGGCAGTGACGAACTTAAGAATATAGCACAGGTGGAACATTATTTTACCTTGCTCCGCGAACAGTGACCTTCGGTTCAAATACAGGAACTTTGATAATATTATCGTCAATCTATTGGGATGCAATTGCTGCGTTGCTTTCCGAAGAAGCCGTGTATCAATGTTACAAGAACTCTTGACACACAGCTCGCTTTGTTTTGAATTCGTTGAACTCACGTAAATTATCTCTTTAGTTCGCCAAATCAGTTTCATTGCGTACCACAGCATTCCAAGGCGTTCCAGGTTGTCCACCATCTGGCAGACAGTAAATCAGGCTTTTAGCTTGTGAGGTACACAGGAGGTACAAAAAATGGCGTAAAAAGGCTTAACAACGATTATCAACGATACTTGAGCAACAAAAATGGCGCCCGTAAAGAGCGCCATATTAATCGATTATAATCAATTTAACTATTTGATAATCAGATATTTACTTGCCGATGCAAAAATTTATGATCCATATACATTCGAAAGTCTTGCAGGGCAGAAAAATGTTTTATATGACTGTTCTTCAAATTCAAGTTATATCTGAGAATATTTCCAAAAGAAGATTAAAAAGAGACTATATGCCAACATGGATTTGGCCAGACTCTTTTTAAGAACCTTTTCCTTAACGGAATACTACTTGTAATTGATATTTAAAACAATATGAAAAACTCACTGATAAGCATTGCAGACAAAATCCTGATCAGAAAAAGAGCATGGATTTAGAAAATCAATGATAAGCTAAATAACACCACACATACCGAACCTCCAGACATTGTTCTTTCAATAAACTTCATTGCCTATTATTTGTCTGCTATTGTGGCATATTACTCCTATGAAAAGAAACCCGTCATTGATGTAAATTTCATCAATGACGGACAACTTGAAATTTTTAATCTTATATTTATATCTAACTCAAGTTAGTTATTATATCTTGTCTGCAGTTTTTAATATCAAATCAATATACGCCTCTGACACTGTTTTTCCTACGCCATACGCATGAGTATTTGGATTTTCATCAGGTACAAGATACAACATACATTTCTCGACAAAATTATCATACCCAAAAACTGTAAAATAAGTATCGCCAAAATAATCCAGTACTTTCATGTGCTTATCTTCTTTGGCCATAATCCTATATAATTTATCATTAGCATAAATATAATCAGTATCCTCCCATATCTGCTCCACCAGATTATCTGGTACTTTATGATTTATAGTAACATCATTAAACGCCTTGTTATAAGATAGGATGTTTCCTCCAACAATTAAGTCTTCTGGTAATGAAGTTATTGGGGTTCCCATTATACTCAAATTACCTTTAACAATCAAGCCTTTGGGCAGTTCTTTAATTGAAGTATATGACAAATCCAAATCGCCATTAACCTTAAGTCCTTCCGGTAGATACTTCAAACTTTTACATCCGTCTAACAATATGTCAGTCCCTACTTTTATATTTTTCGGTAGTGTTTCTATTAAATTATCGCAAAGTAACAACATATCTCCTACCTTAAGTTGCTCCGGAAGCGAAGTAACTTGAGTACCTCTTATACTATACATTCCATGAACAATATTTAAATCAGGAACGGCAGTTACATTAGGACACTCTTCTACAAGAAAATCATGCATAATGGCCTTACGACATTCAGGCAATTCTTTAATATACTGACAATTCAGCAATATAAGATCTGAATAACAATATGAGTTTTTAGGTATATTCTCTATGTTTGAATCAAATAAACATATATGAGCCAAGTTCAAACATTCCGGCAAAGTCTTCAACACGGGACATCCCCAAACGTCCAACCACCGAATCCGTAAATCTTCTGGCAGCTCGGTTAATAAAGGACAATCCGTCAAAGACAATCCTAAAAAGTTCAAGCCGTCAGGCAATCCATCCACTTCATTACCACACAATTTAACAACATCATTATAACCATCAAGTTGTTTTAAATCAACACCAGAAATTCTACTAACATCTTCTTTAGTCAACATCTCACTTATTATTTTAAATTACACATGTTTTTTAGCATCTTCCCTTCTTCGTATCAATTCATCAATAGTTAAAACCTTTGAACTACGATGTATCATAGAATGGCAGTTAGAACAAAGTGGACGAAGGTCTTTAACAGGATCTACCACATACTCATTTCCTATAGATGAAACTGGCACTATATGGTGCACCTCGATAAACTCGTGTCCAATCTCACCATATTCCTTTTCAAAATCAAATCCACAAACAACACATTTATAACCATAATGCTCAAGACACTTCTGACGAGCTTTCCTGTTTCTTTCGTATCCCGTACAATGATTTACAAAAACATGTCCTTCTGTATATAATGAGATCTGTTCATTGTCTGAGCCTCCGTCAAAAGTTTTTGATAACACTTTTTTCCCTGGATAATAGTCCGATTGAATAAACTGCATATAGCATTTCAATCCGCTTGTAAATGTAGAGGCATGAGAATGTATATTGTACGACCTCCATTCTTCATTATTCAATATACGGTCATAAATGCTTTGGAGTTTATCCAAATCCAGAATATCATAAATGGAACCAACAACTATTCCCATATTATTTTCCATAAAGCGTGGAAGATATCGTTCCATTGACTCTGTATAATCTTTGGCTGTTTTAGGAGCACGCCCTAAAACGTCACACGCATAGCGTTTCATGGCTTCGCGAATGATTAAATGACGCTCAGATATATTAAGTCTATCCATAATTACGATTTATTCAAAATAATGTATATTATTTATGTTATTAGATTCAATTTGTATTTATAACAAGAGATACAAGACTTTAAAGACAAGACAAAGTCTTGCCTTATCAAAAAAGCAAGACTTTGTTACAACAAACAGGTTAATCACTCAAAACACCTCTAAAACCATGCATTAGCAAGGAGTGATGCTCAGAATAGTAATTTCCTGGTCACGTGACACATGACCTCTATACAATTCTGCCTTTGCTTCACTTTCTGTACCTCCGTAAAGCATCAAAACTATTCTACCTCTACTCATACCAGCCTGATAAACGACTTCATATCTACTTTGTGTCATAAATTTAAATTTATAAAGTTATACATATTATTTTTTAATCGTTGCAAAAGTAATTATTAAGACAATAAAATGCAATTAATTTCATACACGCAAAAATCATCTTATCCATTTAACAATATATTATTTAAATAATGCATCTCCATAATTTAAAATGATTTCTTGCATATTAAAAAATTAATACACCGAATACATTTAACTCCTATTACAACAAACTGCACAAATTGTATTATAAGTAATATAATATTGCCTTTTACACTAGGTTATTAAACAAAATACTATTGTTATTTAAGATAAATGAACTATATTTGCATAATAATTATACATCCCACTATGAATAAACAAAATACAGAATAAAAAAGAGAAAAGCCACTACTGATAATTAGTGCTCAAATATGAAATATCCAATTAGATAATATTTTGTTATAACTTAAAAGAATATTTTACATAAGACATTATAAAAATATTCTGCTGCTTAAGAAAATTCAAAATTAACACCGCTTATCAATACCAACATAAATAGTTGTCGGTTTTAGATATTGTTGTATTTGCAGCTGAATAAATAAATTTATCAAATTAGCGCTATAGGAAATATATAACGAATAATTATACTACACAATATATGAATAAACAACAACTTGCCAATAAGATATGGGCATCAGCCAATAAGATGCGCTCCAAGATAGAAGCCAACGAATACAAAGACTATATACTTGGTTTGATTTTCTATAAATTTCTGTCAGACAACGAAGTGAACTATCTGAAAAGTATCGGATGGGCTGATGAAGATATGGAGATGCTCGTAGAAAATCATGAAGACAAGGAATCTGTCATGATGATGGAATATTGCAGAAATAACATCGGCTACTTCATAGAATATAAAAATCTGTTTGGTACCTGGCTGAAACCTAATTCTGAATTTAGTGTGGCCGACTTAAGCGGAGCACTCAGCAGTTTCGACCGCCTGATTAGTCCTCATTACAAACATGTCTATGAAAACATCTTCAAGACATTACAGGCTGGATTGAGTAAGCTGGGTGAGAACCCTACCTCACAGACACGCGCACTAAAGAATTTAATCAAGCTGATAAAAGATATACCCACCGATGGAAACCAGGACTATGACGTGCTGGGATATGTGTATGAATACCTCATCAGTAACTTTGCAACCAATGCCGGTAAAAAGGCAGGAGAGTTCTATACGCCTCATGAGGTGGCTATGCTGATGTCTGAAATTGTAGCCGAACACCATAAGGACAAAGACAAGATAGAGATCTACGACCCGACAAGTGGTTCCGGTTCTCTGCTGATTACCATTGGTAAGGCAATAGGCCGTCATATCGAGGACAAGAACAAGGTGAAATACTATGCGCAGGAGCTGAAGGAAAATACCTACAACCTGACACGTATGAATCTGGTGATGCGTGGTATCAAACCGGATAATATAAATACCCGCTGTGCCGACTCTCTGGAAGAGGACTGGCCTTTGCAGACTGACGGTGGAGATATTGGCAAACCGCTTTACGTGGATGCCGTTGTCAGCAATCCTCCCTATTCGCAACAGTGGGATGCCAACGACCGTGAACTGGATCCGCGTTTCAAGGATTATGGTGTAGCCCCTAAAAGCAAAGCCGACTACGCCTTTCTGCTTCATGAGCTTCATCACCTTAAACCAGACGGCATCCTGACAATTGTACTTCCTCATGGAGTTCTCTCCCGTGGCGATGCCGATGAAAACAGTGAAGGGGAAGGCAAAATACGTCGTAACTTGATTGAAAAGAACAACATCGATGTCATTATCGGACTGCCGGCCAATATCTTCTTTGGCACAGGTATCCCTACCCTCATCATGGTGCTCAAACAGCATCGTGACAATGACGATGTGCTGATTATCGATGCCTCGAAGGGTTTTGTAAAGGAAGGGAAAAACAACAAGTTGCGCGAATGTGACATCAAACGTATTGCCGATACGGTACGCGACCGCAAGACGATTCCTGGATATTCCCGTACAGTGTCCCGTGATGAAATCCGTCAAAACGGTTACAATCTGAACATCCCTCGTTATGTAGATTCCAGCGAGCCTGTAGAAAAATTTGATATTTATGCCACCATGTTCGGAGGCATCCCTCACAGTGAGATTGACGAACTTCAAAAATACTGGAACACATTCCCTTCTTTGCGCGAAGAATTGTTTGTTGCGGATACAGACAAACCTTATTCTCAGTTGAAGACCGAAGATTCTCAATCGGTTATAGAGCAGAATGCAGACGTAAAAGCCTTCCAGCAGAGGTTTGCACAGGCTTTCGAAGGTTTTGCCTATAGTGTTCACCATCGGCTGATTGATCAGATAGCGACTGCAAATCCCCAAAAAGAACTGGATGCTATTTCCGATGATATTTTTGCCCGTTTACATGAAACACCTCTTATTGACCGATATGCAGCCTATCAAGCTTTGGCTGACAACTGGCAAGGCATCACAAATGATATTGAGACCATACAGCAGGAAGGTATTGATGCAGTAAAGGTGGTAGAACCTGCTTATAAACTGGTAAAGAAAGGCGACGAAGAAATTGAAGTGCCGGATGGTTTGAAAGGGCGCATCATTCCTTTTGACTTGGTACAACAGGAGAAATTTCAGGACGATTTGAAAGCAATTGCCGATTTGCAGATGCGAGTAGAAGAAATCTCCGGAGAACTGGATGAAATCCGTGAAAACTTCTCGGAAGAGGAGTCTGAGGCTTATTTGGATAGTGAAAAGGAAAATGCTTTTGATAAGAAAGCCATTACTGCTGGAGCAAAAGCCAAAAAGGATGCGGTAGAAGCAGAAACTAAAGAGAAACTGAAGAAGATTGTCAAACTTTGGGAGGAACAGAAAAACAAGAATAAACAAATTAAGGAAGCAAAGCAGGCTCTTATTAGCAAAACGGTAGAAGCAATAGAGAATCTTTCTGACGAAGATATTTCTCTATTCCTGCATAAAAAATGGATTGATCCTATTGTCAAAGGTATTGATAATACGCTCGCCGAGGTCTTATCTACTTTTGAAAATAAAGTGCGTGCATTAGGTAAGAAGTATGCCGTAAGCTACAAGCAGTTGAATGAGGATTTGGAAAAGTCTCAAAAAGAATTATCCGATCTTATTGGCGAACTGACTGGAGATGAGTTTGCTATTCTTGGGCTTAATGAGTTGATAAAGGCAGCAAGCCTACAATCTATGTTCCCACAAGAAGGAGAAACTGTACCTAAAGTAAGATTCAAAGGATTTGAAGGAGAATGGAAAAATTTGACGTTAGGAGAAATTGGCAAATGGTCAAAAGGACGACTTTTGTCAAAATCAGATTTGACTGCAGATGGGAAGAATCCATGTATTCATTATGGTGAGCTCTTCGTAAATTATAGTGAAGTTATTAATGAAGTTGAATCATACACCAATGTTGATAATGGATGTTATTCCGAAATAGGAGATATATTATTCCCTGATTCTGATGTAACCGCAACAGGTCTTGCAAGATGCTCTGCTATTATGCAAAATGGAGTAATACTTGGAGGCGGAATTAACATTTTGAAGGTTGACAAGAAGTTCTATTCTCCATATATAAGTTATTCCATAAATCAAGAAAGGGGGCAAATAATAAGTCGAGTTACAGGAACAACTGTTCGTCATATCAATTCAACTGCTCTTTCTGAAGTTCAAATCGCTGTTCCTTCAGATATTAAGGAACAACAACAAATTGCGGATTACTTCACTTGTCTCGATAAACAGATTACATTACAAACCCAGCGTCTTGAAAAGCTAAAACAAATCAAGTCAGCTTGTCTGGATAAGATGTTTGTATAAATATCATTCAAACCTTTAATGGAATAAATATGGATACTATAAACGACATACAATATTTCGTCAAGGAAAGTCAGTTTGAACAAGCCTTGGTCGACCTTCTCCCCCATCATGGTTGGGAAAAGGAAGTCCTTGTACAACCCACAGAAGAAGATTTGATTCGGAACTGGGCCAAGATTCTCTTTGACAACAACCGAGACATCAATAAATTAGGCAATTATCCGCTTACCGCAAGTGAAATGCGCCAAATCATTGATCAGGTGAATCTGTGCGACAGCCCATACGCCATGAATATGTTTATTAATGGCGGACAGGTATGCATCAAACGCGACAACCCTGCCGATACCAACAATTACGGTAAGGAAGTCTATCTGAAGATTTTCGATGCACGTGAAATCAGTGCCGGACAGAGTCGCTACCAAATTGCTCGCCAACCTCGTTTTAAAGCTTCACACCCGTTGGGCGGTGACCGACGGGGCGATGTGATGTTGCTCATCAATGGTATGCCGGTGATTCATATCGAACTGAAGCGTTCCAAAGTAGATGTAAGTCAGGCTACCTTCCAAATTAAGCGTTATACTCATGAAGGCGTATTCAGCAACGGCATCTTCAAGATGGTGCAGATTTTCGTAGCCATGACTCCGGAAGAGACACTCTATTTTGCCAATCCGGGCAAAGAAGAGAATTTCAAGCCAGAATTCTATTTCCATTGGGAAGACTTTAACAACACTGTCATACGGGACTGGAGACGAATTGTATCCGATTTGCTCAGTATTCCAATGGCGCATCAGCTAATCGGTTATTATACCATTGCCGACGATAAGGACAAGACACTGAAAGTACTTCGCAGCTATCAGTATTTTGCAGCCAGCAAAATCAGTGACATAACACATAAAACAAACTGGGATACCCACCAGCATCGTGGCGGATACGTGTGGCATACCACCGGTTCCGGAAAGACCATGACCAGTTTCAAATCAGCACAACTCATTGCCAATTCCGGCGATGCCGACAAAGTAGTATTCTTGTTGGACCGCATTGAGCTGAGCGTGCAATCGTTAGACGAATACCGTGGATTTGCGGGAGACGACGAAACGATACAAGATACGCAGAACACGGCTATCCTGTTGAGCAAGCTCAAAAGTACGGATAACGACGACCGGCTGATTGTGACTTCTATTCAGAAGATGTCGAACATCAAAGCCGGGAAAGATATTTCACAGGACGACATTGATTTGATAGACCGTAAACGACTGGTATTCATCATAGACGAATGTCATCGTAGTGTGTTCGGCTATATGCTGATAGGTATCAAGAACACGTTCAAAAGAGCCTTGCTTTTCGGCTTCACAGGCACACCGGTGTTCAAAGAAAATGCCAAGAATGAAATTATGACCAAAACCATATTCGGCAACATGATTCATAAATACACCATTGCCAACGGAATCCCTGATCACAACGTATTGGGATTCGATCCGTATATGGTGAGAACCTACGATGACAATGAGCTTCGCGAAAAAGTGGCATTCTCCCAACTGAAGGTAAACTGCATAGAGGAAATTGAAAATGACGAGCAGAAAATGGCTGTTTACAACAGGTTCATGAATGAACTGAAGATGCCGGACACTTATAAGGAAGGAGATGAAACTATATATGGAATAGAACATTATCTGCCTAAAGACTTGTATCAGCAGCCTATTCATCATCAGGCTGTTGCTGCCGACATCGCAAGCGGAAGAGATAAACTGAGCAAGAACGGTAAATTCCACGCCATTCTGGCTACAAAGAACATACCTGAGGCAATAGCTTATTATCGGATATTCAAGGAGCAATATTCTTCTCTGAATGTGGTGGCCGTATTCGACAACAACATATACAATTCTGATGGCAAAATCGACAAGAAAAAGAAAAATGCCTTGCTGGAGATGCTGGATGACTATAACCGGAAATATGGAACAACATTCCAGCTTTCCACATACGCCAAATACAAAAAGGATGTGGCCAAAAGACTGGCGCACAAGAAGCCTTACCTCAATATAGAACATAATCACGCACAGCAGATAGACTTGCTTATTGTAGTCTCGCAGATGCTGACAGGCTATGACTCCAAATGGGTAAATACGCTGTATGTAGATAAGGTAATGAAGTATGTGGACATTATCCAGTCGTTCTCACGTACTAACCGCCTGTTTGGTCCGGACAAGCCTTTCGGCATTATCCGCTATTACTCCTTCCCTTACACCATGGAGCAGAATATCAATGATGCACTCGATGTATATGTGGACAGGCCGTTAGGTGTTTTTGTCGATAAACTGGAAAGTAATCTGACAAATATCAACCAGAAGTTCTTGCACATAAGGGATATATTCCAGGCACAGAAAATCGAGAACTTTGCAAAATTGCCGGAAGCAATAGAAGACAGGAATATGTTTGCCAAAGATTTCAGCCAGATGACTCATCTGCTGGAAGCTGCCAAGCTGCAAGGATTTACATGGGATAAGGATGAATATGAGTTCCAGCATGGTGATACCTATACCTATGTCAAGATGGAACTGGACGAACAGACTTACCTTATTCTGCTGCAACGATACAGGGAACTGTTTGAAGGTAATGGAGGGGGCAGTACGGAAAGAGATGATTTTGACTATCCTATTGACACCTATATCACAGAAACAGGTACGGGTACGATTGATGCCGAATATATCAACTCCAAGTTTGTGAAGTTCATCAAGAACCTCTACATGTCCGGTCCGGGAAGCGAACTGACCAAAGAAGCCTTTAAAGAGTTGCACAAAACCTTTGCATCTCTTTCACAAAAGGATCAGCGTACGGCAATGATTATCCTGCACGACCTGCAAAGTGGAGATTTACACCTGTCGCCGGGGAAGACGATTTATGATTATATCGCAGAATACCAATTCCGCGAATTGCACAAACAAGTAATGATTCTGGCCGAAGCGACTGGTATAAACGCCAGTCAACTGGAGCATATCATGAGTCGTAATGTAACGGAACAGAATCTGAATGAGTTCAGTCAGTTTGACAACCTGAAACTGACATTGAACATGGCCAAGACTCGTGAGTTCATTGCCAAAGTAGAAGGTACAGAAGTTCCGGCTCGTCTGGTTATTCCCAAAGCAGACAAATTACTTCGAGAGTTTATTCTGGACAGCAGTTGTAGAGAACGTATTCTGAAAGCGTACTTGAATATGGAGGAGAATTATCAATCCGAAGAAGAACAGGTGCCGCAAGACGAAGACGTTATTATAGACGAAGTACAGCATGTAGACGTGGCCGTCATAAAAGATAATATTCGGAGCATTCTGAAAACAACTTTGACCGCAGTACTGCCACAAATGCGTCCTATCGATGAGATTATAAACAGCGTATTCTATGTGATAGACACACCGTCAATTGACTCTTTGGATAATGTAGGCATGTTTATTCAGCGGGCATTTACCAATCTATACGGTAAGAAAGCAACTATCGTAGATAAGTTTGTGGCATTTAATTTATTGGTCACCAAGTTTGAGGCATATCTGAAGAAATTGTATTATCTGATGAAAGACCATGAAGTTCCTGCCCAAAATCCAGGTGAAGATGTAACTTGGAAAAACGTGATTTATGCCCACAAATGTCTATGGAATCTGAAATACAGCACGGATGAAGGAAAGCAGCAACTATATCAATACCTTATGCTCATTAAAGGCTGGAGAAACAGTGAATCACATATTTCTCCTACTGCTTCAGAACAGGAAGTTGATACTGCAATCAGTATCATCTTGACCATGTATTTCTATGCCACTGGTTCGTCTATTACAGACCTGGAAATGAATGGACATGACATACCCACGTCAGAAGATGCAAACAATGAAAATACTACTGCCAATAAAGTGATCCAAATGAGCACTTATCATTATGACAGCAACGATGCCCAACAAAGAATGGTAGCAGAACAAGAAAAGGTCGATAATTGGACAGAGGAAAAACGCATCGCTACTCTGAAAAAGAGTATCTGTCAGCTTATAGGATATGAGCCAAAGAAGTCACCTTTGAACAAACAAAGACATTGGATAGCAATTTATCGTATAGCAGCGGATAATGGATTTGTCATAGAAGGTGATTTTGCTTATTTCAAAAAAATCATTGATGACATGCAAATAAGTAATCTTCCAGTTCCTCTTAAGATAGACGTATTAGAAAGTTCAATAAAAGATATGTATGCCAAAAAATTTGAGGAATGGACTGCAGCTAATCTAAGTGGCAATAAACTGACAGAATATGAAGATATAAAAAAATGTGCTGACAAATTTAATCAGATTGTAGAGAACAATATCCATAAATCATAACTTATATGAAGTAATATAAATGATATACTTATGAGATTGCTCTATAATAAATATTTGAATATATTCTTTGTCATCACTCAAAAAGCAAACAGCTTTTATCTTACTAAGATAAAAGAAAAGGATATCGTAATATTAAAAATATCAAGACGAAACGTATAAAATGTATTATATTGGGTCAGTATAACATTTATTTAAAAATTAAATTATATGATAAAGTTTTAGAGTGCAGAATGTCTGCACTCTTTCTTCATACATTTGCCTCCGACAATAAAAACATAATAGTATGCCCACAAATAAAAATGCACAATTAAGATATCAAGCTATAGATAAATGTCTGAGTAACTGGTCGAGACGTTATTATATAGAAGATATAGTAGAAGCCTGTAACGAAGCACTCTATTTATATAATGGAGAGACGAAAGATGGTTGTGGAGTCAAAAAACGTCAGGTACAAGAAGACCTTAAGTTCATTGAAAGTGAAGAAGGATATGGAATGTCGATAGACGCCATACGCGATGGACACAGAAAATATTACCGGTATAGCAAGAAAGGAGCATCTATTAAGGATCAACCCATCAATCAAGAGGAACTGAACTTAATACATGATGCCTTAATTCTCCTTAAGCGTTTTGACGGGGTGCCACAATTTGAGTGGCTTGACGACCTTGAAAAGAAGCTCTACACGACCAGCAAATTAGGGGAAGATTTAGATTCGGTTGTCAGTTTTCAACACAATCCCTATCTGAAAGGAATGGATACATACTATAAACCAATCTTCAATGCCATTGTAAACAAAAGGGTTATTGAAATTATTTATCATCCATTCGGGAAGAATGCAAAATCTATAACAGTTACTCCTTACCATCTAAAGCAATATAACAACCGCTGGTTTCTTATTGGTAAACATAAGGATTCAATTTATCTCTCCAATTATGCAATTGACAGAATTGAAGGAATAAAAGAAACATCTAAACCATACGTAGCACCGCCAGAGGACTTAGATTTCAAAGAATACTTCAGCGACATTGTAGGTGTTTCACGCTCAAACGCTCCTGTAGAAGAGGTTGTTCTGAAGGTTAGCGATAAAGCTATTGGCTACATCGTGACAAAACCACTACATGAATCACAATCAGCAGTAACAACCCCTCTGGAAAAAGGATACTGGAAGGTCACTTTAAAAGTTCAGAACAATTATGAACTGCGCTCTTTGCTTAGGTCTTTTGGAGAACAAATAGAAGTTCTTGCACCTGAATCATTAAGAAAAGCAATGAAAGAAACGGCAGATGCGGTAAGTCAAATATATAACAAATGACAGTTATCAGCTAATAATATTATTTATGATGCAGAAACAAATTATACATAAGTAAAATGAGAAATAGCTGTTATTTACTACTTTCAAATCAGAATCCTCAACCACTTTAAAAGTGGTTGGGCACTCTGAATACGGCCTTTTGGAATCGCTGTATGTCAAAATCCGGATATAGAAGAAACTGCGGATGCAGGTTTTATTCTTGAAGTATTGTAGGATGCAGGAAATCTTCCCAACAAAGTGGATTTGTATAAACCGCAACTATCAATAATTCATACTATAATAAATTCCTGTTATTAAAACTGACGACTCATCGACGAATACATTCCGTATGTTTATACACTCCTCATATCTGTATTTTTCAAAGAAAACCACTGAATTTACTTACAATTTTTCTTGACTTTATTTTGACAAAACAAAATCGGGAAACAGATATAAACGGATGTTAAATTTTGCATTATAAAAGATGTTTCAGCTCGTATCATAGTTCCATATACCCGGTGTTGTAGTTATGAATAGTTCACTTGACATTATGATTAAGCCCACATCAGCCTCTGATTAAGCTCATATTAGGGCACAATACGGTGCTTTTCAGCCCTTGAAATGGGCCATTTCGAATGCTGAAATGGTGCTTTTTACAGAACAGCAAAATACTGATCAAATATAAATTACTGATATTCAAGATATTATAAAAGTCTCTCATAATTCGTGTATATGCGACTGATGGGGAGCCAGCCTACAAAAACTCGCTTATTTTTCGGGGTAGAACAGAAAACTCCGGCGATAAAATTACAATATGATAAAAATCTGAAAGTGCACCGTATTGCTTTCATTTCATCTGAAAACAAAAGACACTGATTATTGAGTGATGACACAATTTCCTATTGAAAAATTTCTCAACTAAATTTCTACAGAACAAAAATTCTGATTATAGTATGTGTTTTTAACGCTTAGTATAGACCCTTTTAGAATATGAAATGGACTTAATTTAGCGTAATCTTAGGTTGAGACAATATCAATGTATAAATTACAAGAGGAAGAAATATGAAATTATTACATAAGATAAAAAAGTATACAAAAACAATATACATAGTTATTATAAATAAACAATATTTATTTCCACATAAGTTTTAAGTAAGACAATGTATTATAACATGAATTTGTTGAACGTACTTCTTACTAAAAAAGATAATGAAACGCAGCCTATACTCTACCCTTTTCCCATCGAATTCACGAACTTTCTTATTATGCAGAAAGACTGCACAATAACCCATTATCTTTGCATCGTGATTGAAAACAAACTTAAATTCATCATTTATTATGACAAAATATGAATCCTATTCAAATCTGACACCGCCATGAATATAAATAGAAACACTCAAGAATATCCGGGTTATGGTTATAAACCCGTAATTCAATTATAACCGATGATTTTCAAATAACGTAGAAATGACAATTATGAAAAACAATCTTCACTAATCTGATAAAATACGCACTGAAATGAAACGTCACCTTTTTTCATTAAAAAACAAACTATCATCAAAATAATCATTTGAATGTAAAAATGAAATTCTTGAATAAGATTTATGACATTCGTGCCTGACAATGTATGAGATTAATGGCACACATCACTACTTTTATCTAACTTTGTAAAACATAAAATTTCAACAATTATGAAAAAGACTGCAACAACAGAGATTATTAACCGCATTGATTATTTATTAAATACAATCGACAAGCTAGTAGAAGAGGAAAAATACAACAAAGCAAATAAACTCCAGGAAGAATTCAATAAAATAGAAGAAGAATACAACCTCTTCGATCAAATTTACGAGGAGAACGGCAAGAAGGGAGTAAAAGACATTGCCGGGAAAATACTTATTCCTGCTATATATAGTGACTATTCTGAATGTTATAGTTATACTTTCAAACGGGAGGCTCCTATGGCAGCAAAAAATGACAAAGGAAAGTATGCCTTAGTTTCAACAGACGGCAAGGGCACACCACTCTGTGATTTCAAATATGACTTCATTACGTTTAAACCATATACTGATCTTTATACTTGTTGTATAAATACTGATGAAGGTAAGCATAAATTAGGTCTCCTTACATATAACGGGGAAGAAATAGTCCCATGCGAGATGGATACAATTTATGGTATATCCAACTGCATCATCAGCTTTGAGAAAGGCGATAAATACGGTCTTATAACCTGTTGGGGACTTTACGTTCCTCCTATATATGATGAAATGGAAGAGGATGAAGATGAATGGGTTCATGTTAAACTGAACGGACAGTGGGGCCATATCAGTGAAGACGGTAATTTCATCCCTGATGAAGACGAAGAAACATTCGACGACACAATTTGTTTAAGTTTTGGCATAATTGATTAATCTGACAATGGGAGTTATGATTATAACATAACTCCTTGCAGATTTTGCCGTTTCGTTAAATTTACATATCTTTACATTAAATTCATTATCATACTAAAATGACACATTACGTACCAAAAGTCATTCAGCTTATGCTTATCGAACAGTTTAACTGCGATATGAAGCATTCAAGCCACCCGATAAAAATAAGTACGGAAGGTCCGGTCAATGATAAAGAGTACACCCTGTTCAGCGATCATGTGGCAAAAACCACAGACACAAAACCAGCCCACATCAATACCTGGAAAAGGGTATTTGAGAAACTTGTCAACAAAGAAACAGGCCAGCCGTTTAAACCCTCGGCAACAACATATATACGATAGCCAAATTCTTGGGGTGTGAAAGCTGGAATGATTTAGAGGCAAATAAAGACAATTTAAAACCACGACAAAGAAGGGTCTTCGCACAAATAGTCTTTAATAAAGAGGACAACACATCAATGAATCATGGCGACATACTGGAAATACAGTATGGCCCTGACAGAAAATTACGCTTAGAATATCTGGGTGATCAACATTTCAACTATAAGGTTGTTCAAACAATTAACACACTATTTAAATATGGCGATATAGTTCACGTACCTGATATTAAAGAAGGAGAGCCTCTGAGTGGATGGGATGTTATAAGAGACAACAAAATGATAGGAAAATATTATTCGGCAGAGAACCATCTGATTAATTCTAAAAGAATTATACGACGGCAAAAAAATAATTGATAATTATGGAAAAAATGTATCATGGATCTAATACTTTATTTGATCATTTCGACCTAAGCCATGCCTTGGAAGGAAATGGTAAAGTCAAGTTTGGATATGGTGTGTATGTCACCTCCAGCATCAATTCTGCCACACATTATGCTTTAGTAAACAAAGAAGCAAATGATTTCTATGTCTATACAATATGTGTCCCCGAATTAAAAGAAGACAACCACATCGCATTCAAACAAGCTGTACACCCAGCGATAATACAACGCACGGAAGAGAAACTGAATATTACGATTCCTGAAAAGGAGAAACAGGATGGTAAATTTTTCAGAAAGTACTTGGCAAAAACACTGACCGGAAAGGTAGATTTCCTGGGAGAAAAGGCTGCGGCAGAATTTTTGGATAGTATAGGTGTGGTATGTATCGTCTGGCCATACAACTGGAACAAACCTGAAGGCTCAACTAATAGAGCTATATTTGATGCCAATAAGGTGAAAATAATAAAAGTAGACAAAATAAACCGTTAAAATGATTATTTGCAAATATGAGTTTTTACAGTATCGCGCCGTTCATTAAAGAATATTATCCTCAGTACTATTCCTTTGAGACCTATCCTGCGACCCAATGTATACTCGTACATAAGGTAAAAGAAGAATGGGGACTATTCAGCAATTTCTCTCACACCCCTATTGTCCTTAACGGAGTGACATTTAAGTCTGCAGAACAGTTGTTTCAGTTGATGAAGTTCAAAGATGAAGAACCCGTCAAAGCAATATTTCATGCCAACAATCCAAAAATGACTGCAAAAAAATGGGAAAAGACACATCGTCGGTCTGACTGGGGAAAAATGATCGTGGATGCTATAAAATTCTGTATCCAACTGAAATATGAGCAAAATGAATCTTTCCGCAAACTTTTAGAAAACAGTAAAGACAAATACATTGTAGAAGATCAAACAAGTTTTCGTAAAAAAACACCAGACACATGGGGTGTTAAACTTTCCGGAAGCGAATACACTGGTCCTAACTTATTAGGGCGATTATTAATGGAGCTTCGTGAGAAAAAGAAATTGGAATACAAACTACCTGACGATGCTCTATGTTTTATTTCTTACTTAAACAACTGATAAACTACTAATTATGTTATCTAAAGAACAAATAGAGGCAAACAAAAGTACGATTATCCGCTTATTAAACAATACAAATAGAGAGGGTATAGAAAATATCATAAAATACTTAATCAAAAGCGACTTTTTCAACATATACTCCTCTCTTACCCGTCATCACAATTGGCCTGGCGGCTTGGCTCAACATTGTTTAGGAGTCTATAATATAGCAAAAAAGCACGCTGAAGGAATTGCTCCTGATAGTGTAATAATTGCTGCCATCCTGCATGACATATGTAAAGCTGGGATGCTCAAATATGACAACAATGGTACGCCTCGTCCAAGAAAAGTACATATATATGGACATGGTAGGCGTTCCGTAAAAATTATAGAAGATGTATGTCATTTCAAACTTACGGATGAAGAACGACTAGCTATAAGATGGCATATGGGTGGTAAACATGCTCCAGACTATGCCCGGCATGAAGTTGAAATGGCTCATAACTCTAAACTCTGGAAAATCATACATTCAGCAGACCATCAAGATGCTGCATTAGGCAAAAGAATATAAATCCAAAGCCAGATCTTTTAAATATGATCTGGCTTTGGATTTAATCTTACGATATATCCATACGTACTACACTGCCTATCACTGAGTAATAAATAAGAGTATCACGAACCTTATACTTAGCTGCCATCAAAGACATCTTATAAGCATTCAACTGTGCTGCATACATTCCTGCATAATGACGGGACACAGGGTTTTCTAATTCACTTTCCTTACCTGGGAAATTTTTAAAGTCGACCAAAACACAAGTATTATCGCGTAATAGCCAAAGTAGATCCATTTCGCCACGAATGACCTGCCCATTCAACGAATAAACGAAAGGTACCTCGTGCAGTATGTCTACCGGCACTCCATATTGTTCGGACAAATAATTAATGAATGTCCGCAAACGTCCAAATTAGCAAAGTTTAAACAGGCTCTGAGATGCC
>ERZ857521.1980-NODE-1980-length-21451-cov-4.099458_pt1 | contig 21451 bp, 21 predicted proteins | sample MGYA00519701_ERZ857521 | MGnify/ENA primary metagenome ERZ857521 (study PRJEB31778, sample SAMEA3449346) | human gut metagenome | biome: human gut; feature: human-associated habitat; material: faeces | place: United Kingdom | collected 2010/2012 ...
GGAAGGAGCCGCATGAGAAGCTGCGGATCCAGCCCACCCGTCAGGGCGGGAGATCTCAGCCTTTGCTGTGGCCTCAGGCGTGACCAGCCCCAGTTCAAGAGCGGTCTGGCAGGCTGTGGAGTAGTCCCAGGTTACTTCCGGCAGATCCAGATACCGCAGTACCACCGTGCAGGCCGCCTGCGGAGTCACACCATCATCCGCGCCAAAGACTCCTCCGCCGTATCCTGCCATCAGCCCATTGGCATAGCAGTAGCCTACATACAGCCTGGCCCATTCCGGCACATCCGAAAACTGACACTGGCTGATATAGTATGCCTGCTCGGCCTGGACATGATCGGGATTCCCCTGCAGCCGGGTCAGGATCGTAGCCAGATGGGCGCGCGTCAGGCCATCGTTCAGACGCAGATCTCCGTTCTGGTCGCCTGCCAGTATGCCCAGTTCCTTCAGGTATGCTGCGGCGGTCTCCACTTCGGGTACCTGCCCCACGGCCAGAGCCGGGCAAGCCAGCGACAGCATCAGCACCACACAGAGTAACGCGCTTGTGATTTTTTTCATAGTATCACGCTCCCTTCCTGTTTCTGTATAGCGTGGTCGTCACGCTCGCCGTCAGGCGGCGGGTGGACTCGTTGTATGAGCATCTCTCGAACTCATAGAGGCCCAGCCGCTCCACCTCATTTGCCACTTCGGCAGGAAGGTCAACGGTAATATCCATGCGGATCCTGACGCTGTCATCCTTTGCCCCGTGGCTGGTTTTCTGTACCATAACTGACCCTTCCTTTCCTTTGGATTTCCCCCGAAAACTGGGGGAGTAATTTGAGCATAGTACAGAACTTAGCCGCTGTCAAAGGATTATTTTGAATGCTCACGCCGCAAAAACAACTTTGCAACAATCACCCCCTAAATTCCTTGTTTTTCAACGGTTTCAGCCGTTTATCTGCACCGCCTGGACACAAACTCTTTTTTCTGGATGATTGGCCAGGCAGGTGGTCAGCGTGATGCGGTTGTCGCTTGTCGCCTGCAGACTGCTCCAGTCGTTGCTGGCGATGATCTCCACCGAAACGACGGCGTAGGTACGGGTCCCATAGACCGTGGTATAGGTGATCAGATCGCCCTTCTCCATGTCCTTAATGTCGCCGATCACATATTTTGAGCCCCTGTTATGCCCACACATCGCAACATTTCCATCCCACGCCGATGTGGAACTGTAATGCCCAAGTCCCTTGGACATACTGGCGTTTGTTTCGCCTTCCCAGACCTTCATATTGATACCCAGGGAGGGGATCTTCAAGGTCCCGATACTGCCGTCGGACCGCTCCATGCCATCCACACTGGTGTAGGCCGGCTGCTGATAGACGATGGTCGGAGTTGAATCCTGGATTTCAGGGGCGGCCACATATATGCCGTCCCCGGTCGTGATACCGTAGCCGGTCCCGCCTTCTGTCGAATAGACGCTCTGCTGCAGGCCGGGCAGCAGGGCTTTTTCCATGAGTCCTGTCTGGGTGGTGCTGAAACTGCCGTACTCCAGTTCGGGGATCTGGTAGTCCACCACATTGGGCCCGCCGTAGTTATACTGGGAGCCGTAGACATCCTCGTAGGAGGTGGAGCCGTAATAATCTGCCGGCGCCTCGGTGGTAAAGGAATAGTCGGCCGCGTGGGCGCTGACCGACAGCGAGCAGACCGCCGCCGCGATCAGCGCAAGGGATAAGAGTTTCCTGGTGTGTTTCATCTGCTATCCTCCGTTTCCTCATAATCATCCTCTGCGTCTTCTGCATCTTCCGCCGTTTCCGTTCCGGCCTGCAGGGCCTTGACCTGCCTGCGGGAACGCATCAGCAGGGCCCCCAGGACGGCGGCGGCAATCAGACCGGCCCCGCCGAAGACAAAGGGCAGTGCATGAAGGACTGCATCCGGCGCACTGCCGAGCATATCTCCGTCGTGGCTGTCAGCCTCGTCGCCAGTGTACTCCGTCCCGAGGTAGGTAAGCGTATAGGTGACGCTCTCCACGCCGGCGCGGGTAATGTCCCCCACATACTCGGCCGTGGTGATGTAGCCGTCGGCGGCGCTATAGTACGCCTTGCCGGAATAGGTGGCCACCGCCTGCCAGGAGGAGGGGGAGAGCACCTCACCCACGAGATCGGTCCCGGTGACCTGCCAGTCCACGCCGGCCAGATTCAGCGTGACGCCGTCCTTGATCGTCGTGGCCGGGACATAGGACATATCGTTGCGGTCCAGCTGGCTGATGGTCTTGGTCTCGGACACCGTATAACTTCGGGTGGAATAGCCGGTGGCCTCGGTGTGCAGGCTGGTGTGATCCAGAGACAGAGTGCCGGAGTAGAGGCCGTCATCATACTCGATGACCGGGGCCAGCTGCTCCAAAATAACATCCAGGTCGTCCTTGGAAGTCTCAACCGTCACCGTCTCCGTATGGCTTTTCACATCCTCCATATGGTTGTCTTCCTTGACAATATCCGCAAAGGTGTAGAGGTAGCCATCCAGGACAAAGGACTCCTCGATCAGTTCCTGGGGATCGGCGCCGGGGTCGATGGTGTAGGTCTTGATGACCTGCTGGCTGCCGTTGAGGTTCTGCACCACGGTATCCGTGGGAACCTCCATGGCAAAGGCGCTGGTGGACAGGGAAAGGGTCAGCGCCAGCGCGATGAGCGGAACATATTTCTTCATACACACTTCCTCCTTGAATAGACGGCGCACGCAGCAAGGAGCGCCGCCGCGGCCGCAGTGGCCAGTCCGATGATTTTCATGATTTTCACAGATATTCCTCCCATTTCATATTTACCGCAAACTCCGGGGCGTCTCGGATGTCCGCAAGCATCTTGAGTGACTGCTCCAGCGCCTTCATGGTGTCCCGGGGCTGGCGCTTGATGAAGGGCGCGAGCAGAATAATGTCCCCGTCCCGGATCGTGAAGATGATCCGGGCGAGGACCTTGTTCTTCTCCCGCAGTTCATACAGCTGGTTATATTTTTCGAGGACAAAATGCTTGAAATGCGGCTCCTTCAGATCGCACAGATGGATCTGGGAGAGCCGTACGATCTGCTGGAGCAGCTTGCGCCGGAGTTTTTCATCCAGCGTAGGCAGAAACTCCAGAAGAGGCCCCGGCTGTCCCGGCGGCACATAGATTTTGATGGTACGCATCATGGCATCACCCCGCTTCCCTCGGTAAATTCTGAAAGACGCCTGAGAAAGCCGGCGGCAAATTGGGCGGCTACCTCCAGATTGCCCGCCATCCACCATATGGGCGCAGGCAGTGAACGGTATATGGCGTCATATGCCGAGCAGATGGATAGAAAGGGTAGCCGGGCGTCCTCCGCGTCAGCGAGGTCGATCAATTCCCGGCAAACGCTGTTCACGCTTCTCATATCGCTGTAGAAATCGTACAGGTCGTCATAGAACGCCCCGGCATAAAGGCGGGAGACGACTGCCATGGCGTCCCGATCCGGCTTTCCGCCTGCTGTCAGAAGGCCCATGCGGCGCAGACGCTCCGGCACGGAGTCGTCAAACGGGTCATATGGGTGGAAAATAGAGTGCTTTTCATGCGCCAAGAAAATCCTCCTTTCATTTGGGCAATAAAAAAGCCCGGCTCCGCAGAATTTCTGCGGAGCCAAGCCGATGGAAAGAAACTCCTGTTATTCATCCTTTTCCGGTTCCACCGGGTCGGAGATGAACGAGGCGGTGGCCTCGATCATCCCGGTGACAACAGCGTTGAGCTGGACGGCATTTTTCTCGGTGATGACCGGCTTGCCGGTGCGCTCCTCCAGCGCCTTGCGGGCAACACCCGCCACCTCGCCGCCCTGCCGGGCCACATCCATGCTGGCCGAAAAGCCCTCCGGCTCTGTTTCTCTGGAAATATCCCGGGTGGAAGCCTCCGCCAGCATCGTCAGCACCAACTCGGTATCGCTCATATTGTCCCGGAGATTCTGCTTTTTCAGGCCCTTCAGTTTCTTGTACTGCCGGGTCGTCATGCCAGACCAGGTGCGGGTAATCTCATCTGTCAGGATAGCGAACTCCTTACCCCGTTCCACCCCGCGCTTTTGCCATTCTTCGGTCAATTCATTGCGGATTCGGATGGACAACAGCCGCTGATGGACCCAGTCCGGGTCGTAGCCCTTCTTCAGATAGGTCTCCAAAGCCCGGTCAATGGCCTGTTCCGGGTCGATGGTCTCCTCAATCCGCTCCCGTCCAACCTGGGCGAGCCAGCGTTTCATCGGTTCGGCGCGGGGAGAGGGAATAGACTGGATGATGCGCAGAAGTTGTTCCGTAGTAGCAACATCCGTGGCATAGCGTTTGCCATCCTTGGGAGATCTCAATTTCAGTTGCTGACAATTTGTCAGCAACTGATCTGCGCCTTCTGCCTTTAGACGTTCCTTCAGTTTGGCCCAGTAGTTGCTGGCACCGCGCTGAGTCGACTGCCCAGTCAAGACCCCCACTACATCTACCACAGAGAAGTACCACTCCTCCTGATCTGGGTCCCATGCGGTGCGGATGGGCTGGTCTTCAAAAAGCTGTATCTTGTCCTGCTCGCTCATAGCATTCCTGTCCTTTCTGATTCCTTGTCTGCATTATATCTCACCCGACCCGCTCCCGCAAGAATTCCAGGAACAGGGCCTCGATCTCCTGGTCGCCGCCCAACTTGTCCAGATAGGGGGCAAACCTCTTGCGGTCAAAGGAAATCTTCTTGGGCGGGGCGTTGCGGCGCTTTTCCGCCTCAGCGCGGGCCTCGCGCCATGCGGCAAAGACAATTTGCCTATCCGCCATGGGCGGCGGGCATTTCCGGGCGATATACTGTACGGTGGCCTTGTTGAGTTGATACCCCTCGATCCCGCACATCTCCACAAAGGCGCACTGGGATTCCGGGTCATAGTCAGCAATCAAGTGAGCACAGGCAAGGTTGAGCTTTTTGGGACTCTCCTCCAGGATGGACTGCAGTTCCGGGATAAGTTGAGTCAATTTGATGGCCTTTCGAATCTCATACTCGGTCACATCAAAAAATTCAGCGACGATGGCCCGGGCAGAATACTTCTGGCGATTCTCGCCAGAAGTTCCATCAGCCAGATCGGAGCGGCAGCCTTGCCGGTTTTTCGCCTCCAGCAATGCCTTGTATGCCTTGCCTCTCTCGATGATAGACAGGTCCTGCCTCTGAAGCAGGTTCGTAAGGGTAGCGATGGAAATGGCTCTGGCATCATCCGCCACCACAATCTCCGCTGCGATTTTGGTCCAGCCCGCAAGCCTCGCCGCAGCGGTGCGGTTGTGGCCGGCCAGGATCTCATAACGGTCAGAGTGGGGAATGCGCCGGACGATAATCCGGACCAAAAGCCCTTCTTCCTGCAACTGCTGGGCAAATGCCTCCAGTTTTGCTGGGGAGTATGGCTTGAAACCAATATCCGCCGTAAAGAAGTTGTCCAGTTTGTCCAGCGGAAGGTCGCAGATTTCAGAGGGAGCCGAGGGCGGCGCACGCTGAAAGATCTGTTGATAGGCTTCATCACTGGCTTGAAGTTCCGAGGCCTGCTGTGCGGCCGCCATCCTGCGCTTGAGAATGGTGTTTATGTCAGCCTTAGCCAAGGCGCAGCACCTCCCGAGCAAGGCTGCGGTAGGACTCGGCGGCGGCATTCTTCGGCGCGTACTCAAAAATACTCTGGCCTGCTGCCGGGCATTCCGCCACCTTGATGGAGTATTCAATGGGCCGCTCAAACACATGGTAAGAGCCGCCGTAGATGTCCACTACGCTCTCCCGGACACTGCGGCACAGCTGGGGACGGGTCTGGTACATCGTCAGAAGGATGCCCGCTACTTCCAACCTTGGATTAAACTTTTCCTTGACGGAGCGCACCAGATCCAGCACATCCGGGACACCCTCGCTGGCAAGGAAATGGGACTGGACCGGGATGATGCAGTAGTCCGACGCCGCAAGAGCGTTGACGGTCAGCAGTTCATGCTTCAAGCCGCAGTCGATGATGATGTAGTCGTAGGCGTCCCGCAGAAATGGCATGATGCTGTCCATAACCTTTTCGCAAACTCGGTCGGCATCGCCCACGGCATTATACTGCGAGATCTGCATCACCTGGAGCCGGGCTGCCGCATCGGCCAGCCGACGATTGGCGGGGATCAGGTAGAGTCCGCTTCCCGTGTGAAGGATCCCGCGTTCAAGGTGAATTTCCAGGTCTTCAGGGTAGTCAATGGCTGCCAGCAGAAGGTTTGCCAGTGTTCGTTTTTGTTCAGCAGGGGTATATCCCAGCGCGGCCGTGAGGTTGCCCTGGGGGTCGTTGTCAATGAGGAGAACTTTCTTCCCGGCGTCGGACAGGGCCGCGCCGAGGTTTAACGCTGTGGCTGTTTTGCCCACACCGCCCTTGAAATTTGTGATGGCTACGATCTTGCCCATGTTCCACATCCTCTCTTGTTACAGCGTCCTGGTAACAGGAAAAAAAATTGGGATCAAACCAGCAAGGCCTTGTGTCTCAAGAGCCTCCTTGATTTGATCCCAACTATAACACTTTTCTCGCAGTAGTAGTCGTAGAGCGTCCAACCCTGTTCCCGCACATACCGGGCGAGCATTTCCTTTTGATTTTCGATTGACACAGACTCGCCGGCGCGCTCATCGTCCCGGCTCAGTCTGGCGTAGATTCCAACACTGTACTGTTCCTGCATTTTCTTTTTTAACCTCCCGAAATGCAGTGCGTATCACAATCAGAAATCCTGATTGTATTATACCACTGCGCCGTTGCTGATTCCACTGGGCAAAGTGCCGGGATTCACTGTGACCTTTCCAGCTTTTCCATTGTGAGGGCATCCAGCACATCGCCCATCATCAGATCCCCATCGAAAAAGCTGCGCACATGGTAGATGGTACCGTCCTCCATGTAGAGGTCGATCTGGTCGGGAATCCGTAGTTTCTTGGGTTCCTTCGGGCAGTTATTTTCTATGCGGCTGTATTGATTTTTCATATTCCAATTTCCTCCGTAGTTGTCGTGTGTGGCACAGCAGCCCGCCGCAGTCAAGGAACTGGCTTCGCCTCGCTGCGCGTCCTTGACAGCGGCGTTCTGCCGTGCCGGTGAGTAACCAAGGCGGCAAGGCCGCCCTTTGCCAAAAGGCTTTGACCGGTTCAAATTCTGTTTACATGACACGCTCCTTCCCGCTGGCGGGAGGGCAGACGGAGGAAACGAAAAGAGCCGCATGACGGTAAAAAATCTTCCCATACCTACATCACAGAAACCCCTTGCGGATTTCTGCATTCATGCGGCATTAGGAAGACTTCGCTTCGTCAGCGGCTCCACAGCACAGCTACTTTATTTGATTGGTTTCAGTATAGCAGGAACGGGTGTTCGAGTCAAGATTCCAAACGAAAAAAAGTGTTCGTGTTGGCGTAAAAGTTGCGAGGGCGCGGGCTTGGGGACTGAGATTTGAGAGAAAAGCAAGCACAGCAAGTGTACATACACTTGCAGAAAATCGGTGCTTGCCATACCAGAGTGACTTGCTGATTAGCAAGCACATCCGGTGTGGCCACACACCGGAAAAATGGCGCTCCGGGCTGTCTGCCGAAGCGCCGTTTTTCTATTTTGGGATAGTCCCAAACCCTTAGCTCAAGCCTTTACAAAATCTTTCTGGATAGTCCGGCGGCTGTCTTGATTTTATTCGGTTAAACGAGTATAATATTTACTGTATTATTGTATCTATCCCAAAAATCACGGTGATCGGAGGCTACGAAATGAAATATCTGTCCGTAACGGAAACCGCTGAACGCTGGGGTATTTCTACGCGCCGCATACAAATTTTATGTAAGGAAGATCGCATACCGGGCGCGATAAGGATTGGACGTACTTGGGCAATCCCTGATGATGAGCCGAAACCGGCAGATGCTCGAATAAAAAGCGGGAAGTATATTAAGAAGCCAGATGAAAACGGGGTGAGATAATGCAGATAATCGACAACATCAATACCACAGTCAAAGGAGATTTACAGTCAGCAATTCATAAGGGGAGCAAACTTTCCATTGCCGCTGCCTGTTTCTCTATCTATGCCTATCAGGAGCTGAAAAAGCAACTGGAAGGAATCGATGAGCTGCGTTTTATTTTTACCTCCCCAACCTTTGTTACAGAAAAAGCCTCCAAAGCCCAGCGTGAGTTCTATATTCCCCGCATCTCTCGTGAACGCAGCCTTTATGGAACGGAATTTGAGGTAAAACTGCGCAATGAGTTGACACAGAAGGCGATTGCAAAGGAATGTGCGGATTGGATCCGGCGAAAGGTAACTTTCAAATCGAATGTTACGCAGGAGCAGATGATGGGCTTCATGACGGTGGATGGAAGCACCTATATGCCCATCAATGGCTTTACAACGGTTGACCTTGGCTGCGAGCGTGGAAACAATGCCTATTATCCGGTGCAGAAAACAGAAAGCTATGAGAATGCAAATTACTTTCTGAATCTTTTCGAGCAGTTATGGAATGATAAGAAAAAGCTCCAAGAAGTCACCGATGTCGTGATTGAAAATATCACCGCCGCATACCGGGAAAATCCTCCTGAGTATATCTATTTCTTTGCCCTTTACAATATTTTCAAAGAGTTTTTGGACGATGTTTCGGAGGACGAGCTGCCCAATGAGGCAACCGGCTTCAAAGAGAGTAAAATCTGGGGAATGCTCTATAACTTCCAGAGGGATGCAGTCCTTGCCATCATCAGCAAGCTGGAAAAATTCAACGGTTGTATTTTGGCGGATAGTGTGGGTCTCGGTAAAACCTTCACAGCTCTTGCCGTCATCAAGTATTACGAAAACCGCAATAAATCCGTGCTGGTGCTCTGCCCTAAGAAGCTGTCCGAAAACTGGAATACATATAAGGGCAACTATATCAACAATCCCATCGCAGAAGACCGGCTGCGCTATGATGTGCTGTATCACACCGACCTGTCGCGAGAGCACGGGCAGTCCAACGGCATTGACCTTGACCGCTTAAACTGGGGCAATTACGACCTTGTGGTGATTGACGAAAGCCACAACTTCCGCAACGGAGGCGAAGTGTCCGGCGAGGATGCAAAGGAAAACCGTTATCTGAAACTGCTCAACAAAGTTGTCCGGGCGGGTGTGCGGACGAAGGTGCTGATGCTCTCTGCAACGCCGGTCAACAATAAATTCATTGACCTGAAAAACCAGCTTGCCCTTGCTTATGAAGGTGACGCAGAACAGATCAATCAAAAGCTGGCGACAACAAAAAGCATCGACGAAATTTTCCGTCAGGCGCAAAAGGCATTCAATGCATGGAGCAAACTTCCCGCCGAGCAGCGCACAACGGATGCGCTGCTGCGGACGCTGGACTTCGATTTCTTCGAGCTGCTTGACAGCGTGACCATCGCCCGCTCCCGCAAGCACATTGAAAAATACTACAACACTGCGGACATTGGCAAGTTCCCGGAGCGACTCCCGCCGATCTCTCTGCGCCCCTGTTTGACCGACCTGAGCGATGCCATCAACTACAATGACATCTATATATTGCTCATGTCGCTGAATTTATCTATCTATACGCCGTCGAACTACATCATGCCGTCGCGCCTTGCAAAATACCTGGACATGACCCACCACAAGGGTACAAGCCTGACTCAGCAGGGACGCGAAGAAGGCATCCGCCGCCTGATGAGCATCAACCTTCTCAAACGGTTGGAAAGCTCGGTGTATTCCTTCCGGCTGACGATCGACCGCATCAAAAAGCTGATTGAAGACACCATTGCAACTATCAACAACTACCAGCCCGGCGGTTGTGTCCTCAATCTGACCGAGCTGTCGGATAACGAGGATTTTGACTACGACGACCAGAACACCGACTTCTTCTCGGTTGGCAAGAAGGTCAGAATCGACCTTGCCGATATGGACTATGTTTCGTGGAAGCGGGAGCTGGAAAAGGACGCAGAAAATCTGGAACTGCTGAGCCTGATGGTGGCGGACATCACACCTGAGCACGACACCAAGCTGCAAACACTGTTTGACCTGATCCAGAAAAAGATGGAACACCCCATCAACCCCGGCAACCGGAAAATCATTATCTTCACCGCTTTTTCCGATACAGCCGATTACCTTTACGCCAATGTCAGCCGGTTTGCCAAAGAGAAGTTTGGGCTAGAAACAGCGGAAATCACGGGCACAGTGGACGGCAAAACCACAATACCCAGGCTCCGCGCCGACCTCAACACTGTCTTGACCTGTTTCTCGCCGGTCTCCAAAGGCAAAGCTGTTTTGCTTCCGGGGAGCACAGATGAGCTGGACATCCTCATTGCCACCGACTGTATTTCCGAAGGTCAGAACTTGCAGGACTGTGACTATCTTGTCAACTATGACATCCATTGGAACCCCGTGCGTATCATTCAGCGTTTTGGGCGAATTGACCGTATCGGCAGCAAAAATGACCATATCCAGCTCGTCAACTTCTGGCCGGATATGGATTTGGATGAGTACATCAACCTGAAAGCCCGCGTAGAAACCCGCATGAAAATCACAGTTATGACTTCCACCGGTGATGATGACCTGATCAACGCTGAGGAAAAAGGCGACCTGGAATACCGCCGTGCGCAGCTCAAGCGGCTGCAAGAGGAAGTGGTGGATATTGAGGATATGACCAGCGGCATCTCCATTATGGACTTGGGGCTGAATGAGTTCCGGCTCGACCTGCTGGAATACATAAAGCAGCACGACGAAATCGAAACAGCACCAAAGGGACTGCATACTGTTGTTGAGAAAACAGAGGATTGTCCCGCCGGTGTGATTTTTGTCCTGCGGAATATCAATGACAGCGTGAACATCGACAACCGCAATCGCATTCACCCGTTCTACATGGTCTATATCAGTGAAGAGGGCGAAATCGTCTGCGATTATCTGAATCCGAAGAAGCTGCTGGACACCATGCGGCTGCTCTGCCGTGGCAAGAGTGAGCCGATCATGGAGCTTTGCAAAAAGTTCAATCAGGAAACGGATGATGGGCGCAAAATGGGCGAGGTTTCCGAACTGCTCAGCGAGGCAATCAACTCCATTATTGACGCGAAAGAAGAGAGCGACATCGACAGCCTGTTCAAGAGCGGCGGAACGACAGCACTGCTCTCTGCTGTATCAGGGTTGGATGATTTTGAATTGATCTGTTTCCTTGTAGTGAAATAAGGAGGGCGTTTTATGTTCGGTTTTCCCGCTTCAACCGAGTTTGGCAAACGAATACCGAAACAGAAGTTTTATGAGAATATAGACATATCCTCCGCTCTGAAACGGGTTTTTGTGGAGCAGATCCGTCTCATATACTGGCGGAATAAGCTGGCTGCTGCCACACTGAACCTTGCTGCGGGTGAAACGGTAACGGAAATTGAGGTGTTTGAGGTCCGTCTCAACACGCCGCAGCTTGAGGAAGCTGTCCTCCGCCAGATGGATAAAGAAATCCCGTACCACATCCTTTTTGTTCTGACTTGCGAAGGCAAGGCGCAAGCGTGGATCGGGTACAAGGAAGCGACTGCATCCGGTGCTCATGCGTTCAAGGTGAGTCGGTACTATCACACCGACTGGGTACCGGAGGATGAGCTGCAATTCCGCGTGGATGGGCTGAACATGGATGCTGTGTACGAAAGCCTTGTGCGGCAGATCGCCGGAGATGAACTGCAAGCTGACGCCGGGGAGAGCTTACAAGCTTCCGTTGCGCGAGACGAAAGGCGGCGACAGCTCGAAAAGCAAATCGCCGCACTGGAAAACAAGCTGCACAAAGAGAAACAGCTTAACCGACGGATAGAGATCAACGCGGAAATAAAACGGTTGAGAACCGAGAAAGGGCAAATGTAAATCATGACCTGCACAAACTTGGAGTGAGGATATATGGATGTTCATGAAGAGTATGTTAGAAAAATACTTTCTAATAATTCTGTTGACGGTACACTAAAAAGCAGAGAAAGCAACACCGTAGAATTCAAAGAAGCGTTCAATAAAAACAGCACCGCAAAATACGGTAAAACAATGGCTGCATATTCCAATAATCGCGGTGGTTACATTATATTTGGCGTAAAAGACAAGCCAAGAAAGATTATTGGATTGAAGAATGATAATTTTGAAAACATGAGTCAAGAGCAGTTTTCGGAAGCTATCAATTCTTTGTTTGCACCGGCAATGGATTGGAGCTGTGGTACATTCACGATTGATTTACCATCTCTCGATCCTTCAAATTCTCCCAGAACGCTGAAAATTGGATGGATATATACGGAGGAAGCCGAGTATAAACCTATTATCGCTCAAAAGGCAAATGATGGAGAAAAGATAAATAGTGGAGATGTTTTCTATCGTTATCGTGCGCGAAGCGAAAAAATAAAGTTTGCAGAGATGAGTCGCATTATCGAGGAAAGGACCGCCAAAGAACGGGAGGGGTTACTGAAACTCTTTGAAGTCATTCGCAAAAGTGAAACCGCAAATCTTGGGATTGTCAACTACTCAAACGGCAAAATTACAACTCCGTATGGTGTGGATGTCGCATTTGACAGGAAGTTAGTAACACAAGTTTTGAAAAAAGCGAAATTCATAAAGGAAGGTAGCTTTAATGAAACTGATGGCATTCCTGTGATTAAAGTTACAGGCAATATTGATCTAGCAGAAGAAGTGCCTGTTCCAGAGGGCAATCCAGATGAAACACACCCTTATATTCAGAAGCAGTTAGCAGAAAAGCTGGCTATCTCAACACAGGATTTGTATGCACTTATCTGGTATTTCAAAATGAAGGAATCTAAAAAATACCATCTAGAAATTACAACTTCCTCAACCAGCAAAACCCATAAGTTTTCTAATTTCGCGCTACAATTCTTGAGAGAAAAAATCAAGGAATTTGATGATAAACCGGAAGAACTCGACCATATACGGCAGGCATATAAAGATAGAAACAAAGCAGGAGGAAACGCATAATGGACAAAATGAAATTTGAAACCCCCGATCTGACATCGGAGAACATAGAGAAAATCGCTGCCCTCTTCCCCAACTGCATTACGGAGATGCGGGATGCAAAGGGTAAGCTCAAACACGGCATTAACTTTGAAATGCTCAAGCAGATGCTCTCCCCGGATGTGGTGGACGGGGACGAGTGCTACGAATTTACATGGGTGGGCAAGAAGGCTTCCATTGTGGAGGCAAACAAGCCCATCCGCAAAACGCTGCGCCCCTGCCCGGAAGAAAGCAAAGACTGGGACACCACCGAAAACCTCTACATCGAGGGCGATAATCTGGAAGTGCTCAAGCTGTTGCAGGAGGCGTATCTGGGCAAGGTGAAGATGATCTACATCGACCCGCCGTATAATACAGGTGGTGACAGTTTTATTTATCCTGACGATTTCACTATGGATGATGACGAATACAGCACTGGAACAGGTTCAGTCAATGAAAACGGTGATAAGATGTTTCACGAAAACAATCGCAGTAATCCTCGCTTTCATTCTAAATGGTGTTCTATGATTTACCAGAGACTTCTTCTTGCTCGCAGCCTTTTAAGTAGTGATGGCTTGATTTTTATTTCTATCGATGACAACGAACAAGAAAATCTGAAAAAAATTTGCGACGAAATCTTTGGAGCAGCTAACTTTTTGACCTGCGTAACTCGTGCAACAGGCACACCTACGGGTGGCGGATTTGATGGATTAGTAAACGAACTCGACTATATGCTTATTTACGCAAAGGATGTTCACTGTGCGCATATTAACGGATTACCCATGAGCGAGGATGACGCTAAAATTTACGATCAAGAGGACGAAAAAGGGAAATATCTTATTAGACCTCTCCGTAGAACTGGAGGAGAAGATCGGCGTGAAGATCGACCTACAATGTACTTCCCGATTACTGCCCCTGATGGAACACAGGTATATCCTATGGGTCCCACTGGATATGAAAGCCGGTGGATTTGCTCTCCTGATACAGCGAAGAAAATGGCGGATGCTGGAATGCTTGCGTGGAAGAAAGTAAAACGGCAAGGAGAGGATGTGTGGCAAGTATATCAAAAATTCTATCTTAATAACCGCACAAAAGCACCCGGCAATTTATGGAACGATGTAGAGGGAAACAAGAAAGCTACCAGAGATATTAGGACTATGTTTGAGAACCAAAAAGTATTTGATTTTCCCAAACCGGTTGGCTTTATCAAGAAAATCCTCCAAATTGGAAGCGATAAAGATAGTTTAGTAATGGACTTTTTCTCGGGTTCTGCAACAACTGCTCACGCTGTGATGCAGCTTAATAGCGAAGATAAGGGACATCGTCATTTCATTATGGTGCAATACCCAGAAATATCCGGCGATGGAACGGAGGCGCTGAAAGCTAATTACAAAAACATCTGCGAAATCGGTAAGGAGCGCATCCGCCGTGCCGGTGAAAAAATCAAGGAAGAAAGTCCGCTTACCACACAAGACCTCGACATCGGCTTCCGTGTCCTCAAGCTGGATGATTCCAACATGAAGGATGTCTATTATGCCGCGGATGACTACGACCAGCAAAACCTTGTGGACATGATCTCCAACATCAAGGAGGACCGCACCGACCTCGACCTGCTGTTCGGCTGTCTGCTGGACTGGGGTCTGCCGCTGTCTCTGCCCTACACCAGCGAACAGATCGACGGCTGCACCGTCCATACCTACAACGACGGCGACCTGATTGCCTGTTTCGATTCCAATATCCCGGAGAGTGTCGTGAAAGAAATTGCCAAGCGCAAGCCGCTGCGGGCGGTGTTCCGGGACAGCAGCTTTGCAAGCAGCCCTGCCAAAATCAATGTGTTCGAGATTTTCAAGCTCTATATGCCGGAGGACGCGGACGATATTGGAAAACGAGTTCGAGTGATTTAAGAAAGGAGCTTCGGGATGAAATTACAATTCAAGCATCAGAAGTTCCAAGCGGACGCGGCAAAAGCCGTGGTAGATGTATTTGCCGGGCAGCCTTACCTCACCCCTACCTACATGATGGATAGAGGCATCAATTACCAGCAATCCCTCACTGATGAGGATGACTTCACCGGCTGGCGCAACGAACGCATTGTACCGGAGCTGTCTGACCGGATTATTTTGGAACATCTGCAAAAGGTGCAGCGCACCAACCAAATCAAGCCCTCCGAGCGTTTGGAAGGGCATTACAACCTGACCATCGAGATGGAAACAGGTGTCGGCAAGACCTACACTTACATCAAGACCATGTACGAGCTGAACAAGCACTACGGATGGAGCAAGTTCATCGTTGTAGTGCCGAGTATCGCTATTCGAGAAGGTGTGTATAAGTCCTTTCAGGTGACACAGGAGCATTTTGCGGAGGAATATGGGAAGAAAATCCGCTTCTTCATCTACAATTCCTCGCAGCTCACCGAGATTGACCGCTTTGCCTCCGACAGCGCCATCAATGTGATGATCATTAACTCACAGGCGTTCAATGCCCGGGGCAAGGATGCACGGCGCATTTACATGAAGCTGGACGAGTTTCGCTCCCGCCGCCCCATTGACATCATCGCCAAGACAAATCCGATCCTGATTATTGATGAGCCGCAATCGGTTGAGGGCAAACAGACAAAGGAACGGCTGAAAGAGTTTAACCCACTGCTGACCCTGCGCTATTCCGCTACCCATAAGGCAGACAGCATCTACAACATGGTCTACCGGCTGGATGCGATGGAGGCGTACAACAAGCGTCTGGTGAAAAAGATTGCCGTCAAGGGTATTACCGAGTCCGGCAGCACGGCGACAGAGGGTTATGTCTATCTGGAAGGCATCAATCTCTCCAAAGCCGATCCCACGGCGACTTTGGAGTTCGACTTCAAGGGAGTAAAAGGCATCCGCAAGAAGACGATGAAGGTGGGCATCGGCTTCAACCTCTATGACAACTCTGGCAATCTGGATGAATATAAAAACGGCTTTGTCGTCAAATTTATTGACGGACGGGACAATTCGGTGGAGTTTCTAAACGGCATCAAAATCTTTGCCGGTGATGTGATTGGCAAAGTCAGTGAAGACCAGCTCCGCCGCATTCAGATCCGTGAGACCATCCTCTCCCATATCGAACGGGAGCGCCAGCTTTTCCATAAGGGCATCAAGGTGCTGAGCCTGTTCTTTATCGATGAGGTGGCGAAGTACAAACAGTACGACGCGGCGGGCAATCCCTATAACGGCATCTATGCCGATATGTTTGAGGAAGAATATAACGATATTGTCGGCAATTTGCAGCGGGAACTGGATGATGAGGATTATATCCGCTATCTTGACTCCATCTCTGCCCATGAGACTCATGCCGGTTACTTCTCTATTGACAAAAAGGGCAAGATGACCGACAGCAAGTTGAGCGACAAAAAGGAGAAAACTTCCGACGATATTGACGCTTATGACCTGATCATGAAGAACAAGGAACTGTTGCTCGACCGTGACCCGAAGCGGTCGCCGGTGCGCTTTATCTTCTCCCATTCAGCTTTGCGGGAAGGCTGGGACAATCCGAATGTGTTCCAGATTTGCACGCTGAAACAAAGCAGCAGCGAAGTGCGCAAGCGACAGGAAGTCGGACGCGGTTTGCGCCTGTGCGTCAATCAGGATGGCGAACGCATGGACGCAAATGTACTTGGAAATGATGTCCATACGGTGAATGTGCTGACCGTCATCGCCAGCGAGAGTTATGAGAGCTTTGCCAAAGGCTTGCAAACTGAGTTGGCGGACGCAGTTGCCGGTCGCCCTGTGGCAGTTACCGCAGACCTTTTCAAAGGCAAGGTGATTGTGGATGCAAGAGGCAACGAACAGGTTGTGGATGGCGAGCTTGCTCAGGCAATCCATTACGACCTGATTGTCAACGGTTACATTGACCGCAAAGGCGCTTTGACCGATAAATACTATGCGGATAAGGCGAATGGTGCGGTTAAGGTGGCAGAGGAAGTGGCGGACAGCCGCGATGCTGTGATCAACATCCTCGATTCGGTCTACGACAGCCGCGCTATGCAGCCTGAAAATGCCCGGGACAAGAATGTGGAGCTGCAAGTTGATCCCGAAAAGCTGGCAATGCCGGAGTTTAAGGCTTTGTGGCAGCGGATCAGCCCCAAGTCAGTATATGTGGTAGATTTTGATACGGACGAGCTTGTGCAGAAGTCGATTGACTCTCTCAATCGAAATCTCCGCGTGTCCAAGATTTTCTTCAAGGTTGAGACAGGGGCAATGGAGGAAATCAAGTCGCAGGATGAGTTGCTGGAAGGAACCGCCTTTTCCAAGTCTCAGTCCTCTACCTATGACACCAGCAAGCGCATTCGTACCAACAGCAGCGTCAAGTATGACCTTATTGGAAAGCTGGTAAGCGAGACCGGGCTGACAAGGAAAGCCGTTGTGGAGATCCTCACCGGGATTGAGAAAGCCGTCTTTGAACAATTTAAGGATAATCCCGAAGAGTTTATCATCAAGGCGGCTGGACTGATCAACGATGAAAAGGCAACAGCTATCATCCAGCACATCACCTACAATATGCTGGATGAGCACTATGACACAGACATTTTCACCGAACCGACAATCAAAGGCAAGCTGGGCACAAATGCAATGAAGGCACAGCGGCACTTGTATGACCATATTGTTTATGACTCAACGAATGAGCGTGATTTCGCATCAGAGCTGGACACAAACACAGATGTCGCCGTCTATGTTAAACTGCCGGACAGCTTCTATATCTCGACACCTGTTGGGCATTACAACCCGGACTGGGCGATTGCATTTTATGAGGGTACTGTAAAGCATATCTACTTCGTCGCCGAGACGAAGGGGTCTATGTCCTCTATGCAGCTCAGGCAGATTGAAGAATCGAAAATCCACTGCGCCAGAGAGCATTTCAAAGCAATCAGCGGAGACAATGTTGTCTATGATGTGGTAGACAGCTACGAGACATTGCTCAATAAAGTAATGAAATAGTCTGGCAACCAAGTATTTGCAAGCTACAACTTGAATCTTATCATCAAGATGGATAGATTGATATTTAATTAGATTGTTATTTGATTCTTTGGTATTTCTTTTATTTAGTATTTAATTGTGCGGGATTTTCCGTGTACGGTTTTCCCGTGAACGGATTATCCGTATGCGGGTTTTCCGTATATGGATTTTCCCTGCGCGGATATTGCCCATACGGAGTGGTCGAAAAATAACTTATTTGCCATCTGAACACTATTAGCTGGGGTAGGAATACCGGGATATGGTGCGACCGTCAAAGCCTCTCACAGCGAAAGAAAACGTCCAAAATCGACCCTTATCCTGGCAGTAAATCACCCCATCCATCCCTACTGCAAAGCAAAAATCGTCTACCCTGTAAGCCGATTAGATCGGCACAGTGGCAGATGGTTTATTTTTCCAATAATGCTACCCATCAAGATTGATAGATTGATATTTAATTAGATTGTTACTTGATTCTTTGGTATTTCTTTATTTAGTATTTTATTGTGCGGGATTTTCCCCGTGTGGTTTCTCCATGTGTGGATTTGCCAAATCTGGATTTTCCATGTGTGGATATTCCCCATGTGGAGGGACGTAAAACACCCGATTCGCGCTCTGAGCGGCGTTTCCCAATGCGGGAATATCACAGAATATGGCAAGCCCTTCAAAAGCCGCTTAAAGGGAAAGAAAATGCCCAAAATCGACCTTTATCCTGACAGTAAATCGTCCTGCCTGTCCACCCATTTAAGTCAAAGAAAACCGCCCGCCCCAAAGACCGATTGGTTTGGCCATAGGGACAGGCGGTTTGGATTTTCTGATTGCTTGCGCACCGCTGATTTTGTGTCATTCTTTATTCAAGGTTGTCATTGAACAGATTTTTGAAGGGTACAAAATCCGAGAGGCCCTTTTCCGTATCCTCATTGTCGGAAACAGCGATGTAACGGACTTTCTTCTCCGGGAAGTAGAATTCCAGGTAGTAGTCCATCATCACATGTTCACATCCAAAGCGGGACAAGTCCTTGGTAATGACACAGTTGACCTTGCCGGCCTCAATGTCATCCATCATGTCCTGGAACCGTGGACGTTCGAAATTCGTACCAGACCAACCATCGTCAACGTACTCGTCCACCACATGGAACTGATTCTCTTTGACGAACTGCTGCAGGATCGTTCGCTGCGTCTCAATGCTGACGCTGTCACCATATCTCTTGGGACGAGGCGCTGCCCGGCGATCTGGTATTCTATCCAGAGGACTCCCATGTGGGCATTGTAGGCGGCAGGGACGAGAGCGGCAATCTGCTCATCATCCACTGCGCCAGCGGATACAACAATGTGGTGATCACCGGCATCGAGGGCTTTACATCCATTGGCAGGCCGGTATACTTTTCGGACTAAAATCAGGAGGACCGCTGCGGGGATACACCCCGCAGCGGTCCTCCTGCCCCGTAAAGGTGAGAGGGATCTGCCCAGCGTTTCCTGGGCGGACCCCTCTTGCTTTTATGTACGCAGCCACGCGGCCATGTCTTTCATCTTTACCAGCACATCCGCAGGCCCCTCGATGCGGATGGCGCCGCCAAAGGTGAACACCCAGGCGAAGAACGGCGGGGTAGGCGCCACGTCCACGGTGGCCTGGAAATGGTTGGCGCCTACAATCTCCGTGTCCACGTCCTCTCCGAAGTGGTCTATGACGTTTCGCATGGTGCGGTTTTCACACAGCAGCGTCACCTGTTGGGGCACGTCGTGATACATTCCAAAGACCTCCCGGACGTATGCCGCCGGATCAAAGGATGGATCCGCAATGTAGGCGGCATCCGACTCCTGGATGGCTGTCATGCGGTCCACCCGGAACTGGGCCAGTTTGCCGTGCTTTTCCGACCAGCCCACCGCATAGTAGAAATCTCGGTTCCAGATGAGGGCGTAGGGGCTGAACCCATAGCGATAGCCCTTGTGTTTCAGGACCTTTTCCTTTTTCGGTGTGTACTCGAAATACTGGAAGGAGATGGCCTGCCGTTCATGGATCGCCGTCTGGATCGTGTCGATGGCGTAGTACACGGTCTCGTTGTCCGGCTTGGCTGTGCCGTCCATGTAGACGGGGCGGTTCAGGAACGCGGCGTTGTGCCGGCTGGTGAGATGGCCCAACTTCTCGATGAGGGCGGCGCTTTTCTTCTCCGTGATGAGGTGGGAGGACTCCACGGCGTCCACCAGCAGTTTCAGTTCCGGCAGCTCCAGCAGCCGGGAGCCGATGAAGTAACGGTTCTGCATATTCCTGATACAGATAATATCCACGCCGAAGTCCATGAGCAACTGGATGTCGCTGTACACGTTTTTCCGGTTGGCTTGGATGCCGTGGGCCTCCCAAAACTACAGAATATCTGCCACCAATACACAGTGGGTTTCGTCTGTCTGTTCCAAGAGAAGTTTCAACAGCAGAAGAATGCGTTTTTGATTTTCGCTTGTCATAATGGGTGATCTCCTAAAAAGAGAAAATAAGCGTAGTTCAAGTTACCCTTGCTCGTGATAGGCCGCCAGCATCTCCTGATATGCCTTTTGCCGGTAAGTGAATTTATAATTCCCCGCACACACCGGGCATCCGGTCTGTTTCGTTCTGCCTGTGCGGTTGTAGACCGCCGTGCGCCAAACATGCCCCTCGGGACAGAGCCACCAGATGCGCCGGTTACTGCCTGCCGTTACCTCTTGGGGTGTCAAGGCGCCATTCAGTTCGGGGTGCCACTGAGCCGCCACTTCCGGGTGGGTAGTGGCAAGGTCATTGAACCCTGCCAGCACTTTTTGTCCCGCACAGTAGGGGCAGTTATTGGTGCCCCTGGTCCGGTCCACCACCTTGGCCCGCCACTCATGGCCCAAATGACATTGCCACCAGACATAGCGATTACTGCCCGCCACGACCTGGCTCGGGGTCAACGGCCCGTTTTTGGTGGGGTGCCATTGGGCGGCAATGGCCGGATACAGGGTTTGTAGGTCATTGTAGCCCGCCAGCGCCACATAGTTAGAGCAGATAGGACAGCCGGAACTCTGCTTCACGCGGGTTGCCACTGCCGCCTGCCAGGCATGCCCCTGTTCGCATAACCACCAGACCTTTTTCATATATCCCGCGCCAACCTGTGTCGGTTGCAGATCTCCGTTTCTGGTGGGATGCCACTGTTTCGCCAGATGAGGATGGGTAGTGGCGAGGTCGTTATAGCCTGCCACAATCACGCGGTTGGCGCAGACCGGACAGTCACAGCCCGCGATCCGTGAGGCAACTACCGCCTGCCAACTGTGGCCTCGCTCACAGTGCCACCACACTTTTTGGTGGCTGCTGGCTGCCACATCCTGTGGAGTAAGGGGAGCATTGCGCTCACAATCCCACTGCTGCAGCAGTTGCTCCCAGCCATTACCTGCTTTCACATCTTGAGGCAGTTTCTGCTGAGTTACTCATACTGTTTCCAGTCGGGATCAGCTGTCATCTCCGTCCAATGCTCATGCACACCGTCGCTCTTGCGGTCGAAGTCGTGGCTGTTGGTGGCCTCCTGAACCGCCA
>ERZ857521.1989-NODE-1989-length-21391-cov-3.208896_pt1 | contig 21391 bp, 18 predicted proteins | sample MGYA00519701_ERZ857521 | MGnify/ENA primary metagenome ERZ857521 (study PRJEB31778, sample SAMEA3449346) | human gut metagenome | biome: human gut; feature: human-associated habitat; material: faeces | place: United Kingdom | collected 2010/2012 ...
CGCTCGCCGTTATAGGCGCAGTCGGCCACCCGCACCGAAGGGATGGCCGCCGCCGTTTTCAAGAATCCGTACCGATCCATCGTCAGGCGCTATTTGGCCCACAGCTGCGCCAGGTTCAGGATCACCTGCACGGCCTTGCGCATCGTCGTGAGCGAGCAGTACTCGAACTTGCCGTGGAAATTCATGCCGCCCGTGAAGAGATTGGGGCACGGCAGTCCCATGAACGAGAGCCGCGCACCGTCCGTACCGCCGCGGATCGGACGCACGAGCGGTTCGACGCCCGCCATCCGCATCGCCTCCATCGCCTTGTCGATGAGCTGCGGATGCGGCTCGACCATTTTGCGCATGTTGAAATACTGGTCTTTCAGCGTGAGCGTCAACACCCCGTCGCCGTATTTTTTCGTCAACAGGTCGACCGCGCTCCACAGATAACTCTTCTTCTGTTCGAACTTCGCGGTGTCGTGGTCGCGGATGATGTAACTGATCTCGGCGCGCTCGACCGTCCCGTCGAAGCCCACGCAGTGGTAGAACCCCTCGTACCCTTCGGTATGTTCGGGACGCTCCGCGGCGGGCAGCATGGCGTTCAGCTCGCAGGCCACCTCGATGGCGTTGATCATCTTGTTCTTGGCATAACCCGGGTGGACGTTGCGGCCCTGCACGGCGATCTTGGCGCTGGCGGCGTTGAAGTTCTCGTACTCCAATTCGCCCTCCATGCCGCCGTCGACCGTATAGGCGAAATCGGCGCCGAAAGCCGCGACGTCGAAGTAATCGACGCCCCGTCCCACCTCCTCGTCGGGGGTGAAGCCGATGCGGATCTTGCCGTGCGCGATCTCGGGGTGCGCCAGCAGATACTCGGCGGCGGTCATGATCTCGGCCACGCCCGCCTTGTCGTCGGCGCCCAGCAGCGTCGTACCGTCGGTGTGGATGAGCGTATGCCCCTTGAAGAACGCCAGTTCGGGGAAATCGGCCACGCGCATCGTCAACTGACCGTTAAGCACGATGTCGCCGCCGTCGTACTCCTCGATCGTGCGGGGACGGACGTCCTTGCCGCTCATGTCGGGCGAGGTGTCGACGTGCGCGATAAAACCGACGACGGGCGCCGACTCGCAGCCCGGCGTGGCGGGCACGGTGCCCATCACGTAGCCGTGCGCATCCATCGTCACTTCCGTCATTCCCAACGCCTTCATTTCGTCGGCCAGCTCGCGCAGCAGCACCAGCTGCTTGTCGGTCGAGGGGAAGGTCCGGCTCTGCTCCGACGACTGCGTGTCGTAGGAGACGTATTTCAGAAATCGATCTTTGAGTTCCATATCTTATTCGTTACAAATGAATTACTCCTGTTCGGGCTTCGCACGCATCGTGTGCCAGGCCATATAGCCGATCAGAGCCGCATACATCGCAAACCCCAACCATTCGGCGCCGTTCGACGACGCCCACTGCCCGAAGTACCAGTCGGCGCCCGCGAATTTCAGCACGGCTGAAACGACACCCATCAGCGCACCGCCGGCGATGAAGCCCGACGCAATGAGTGTACCGCGGTCGAGCCGAGCCTTGTTCACCGCAGCGTCCTTCGAGCGGGTCGAGACGTACCACGCCACCAGACCGCCCACCACCAGCGGGGCGTTCAGCTCCATGGGGATGAACATCCCCAGCGAGAAGGCCAGCGCCGGCACGCCGATCGAGGTGAGCACCAGCGCCAGCACGGCGCCGATGAAATAGAGCACCCACGGCGTCGTGCCGCCCTCCATCAAGGGCTGGATCACGGCCGCCATCGCATTGGCCTGCGGCGCCACGAGCGCACCCTCGCCCACGAAACCGTAGGTGCGGTTGAGCACGATCATCACGCCCGCCACCGTCGCCGCCGAAACGGCCGTGCCGAGGAATTTCCACGCCTCCTGCTTGGCCGGCGTCGTACCGATCCAGTAGCCGATCTTCAAATCGGTGATGAAGCCTCCGGCCATCGAGAGGGCCGTGCAGACCACGCCGCCGATGACCAGCGCGGCCGTCATGCCGCTCTTGCCGCTCAGTCCGATCGAGACGAGCACCAGCGACGAAAGGATCAGCGTCATGAGCGTCATGCCCGACACGGGATTCGTCCCCACGATGGCGATGGCGTTGGCCGCCACGGTCGTAAAAAGGAAAGCGATCACGAAGACGATCGCGAGCGCCACGAGCGTCTGCGCCCAGTTGCCCAGCACGCCGAACTGGAAGAAGACCAGCAGCGCCGCCAGCGTGGCGATCACGACCGTGAGGATCAGCCGCATCGTCAGGTCGCGCTGCGTACGCACGGTCGTCTGCTCGGCGGTCTTCTTACCGCCCAGCTCCTTCACGGCCAGCCCCAACGCCTGACGGATGATCCCCGCCTGCCGCACGATGCCGACGAGTCCGGCCATCGCGATGCCGCCGATGCCGATCGGCCGGCCGAAGTCCTTGAACAGTTGTTCGGGCGACACGCTCGCCGCATCGGGGATCACCGATCCCACCAACGGCACGACGAGAAACCACACCAGGCACGAACCCGCGGTGATGATCGTGGCGTATTTCAGGCCGATGATGTAGCCCAAGCCCAACACCGCCGCGCCGGTATTGAGACCGAAGACCACCTTGAACTTGTCGGCGCACATCGCGCCGAAATCGCAGATGCGCGTCGAAACCGATTCCGTCCATGCCCCGAAAGTCGACACCACGAAATCGTACAGTCCGCCCACGGCACCGGCCACGGCGAGCAGCTTGGCCTGCGCGCCGCCCTTCTCGCCCGACACGAGCACCTCGGTGGTGGCCGTCGCTTCGGGGAAGGGATACTTGCCGTGCATCTCCTTGACGAAATAGCTGCGGAACGGGATCAACAGCACGATGCCCAGCAGACCGCCGAACAACGACGAAAGGAAGATCTGGTAAAACGCCGCGTCCAGCCCCAGGATGTAGAGCGCCGGCAGCGTGAAGATCGCCCCGGCGACGATCACGCCCGACGAAGCGCCGATCGACTGGATGATGACGTTCTGGCCCAGCATGTTGCGCTTGCCGAGCACGCTACCCATGCCCACGGCGATAATGGCGATCGGGATCGCCGCCTCGAACACCTGTCCGATTTTGAGTCCCAGATAGGCCGCCGCAGCCGAAAAGACGACGGCCATGACGATGCCCATCCCGACCGAATAGGGCGTCACTTCGGCGGGAGCGGCCGACGCCGGCAGCATCGGCGTGTACTCCTCGCCCGGCGCCAGCTCACGGTAGGCGTTCTCCGGCAACGAGGTCAATTGTTTTTCCTGTTCCATTCTCGTTTTTTAAGTTTGAATTCGCGTCTGATTGACAAAGTTAGGAATTTTTTCGAAAAATCGATCTTCCGCCCGCCGAATTCGGCCGATCCGAAAGGAACGAACGCGGACACCCGACGACCGTCGGGCATCCGCATACTATCCGCGCTTTCTCCTGCCGGACACAAGACAAGCATCAGCCAAAGCACTGACCGATCACAACCACTCGATCAATCGTTCCAGTCCGATCCCGTGCGACCCTTTCAGCAGCACGAACTTGCCCGCAAACGGCGACGCCTGCAACGCGGCGGCCGCTTCGTCGCACGTGGCGAACAGACGCACCCGTTCGTCGCCGCACCCCATCGCACGCCACGCGGCGGAGAACTCCGTCCCCACCAGCCACAACTGCTCCACGTCGCCCGCAAGCGCCTGTTCGACCGCCGCACGATGCTCCGCCGCACTCCACGCCCCCAATTCGAGCATATCGCCCAACACGGCGACCTTGCCGCCGACCGACTCCTCGCCGAGGAAATTGGCCAGCGACGCCTGCATACTCGACGGATTGGCGTTGTAACAATCGACGACGAGCGTATTGCGGGCCGTCGATCGCCGCTGCGAGCGGTTGTTGTCGGGCCGGTATGCGGCCACGGCGTCGCGGATACGCTCCTCGTCCACGCCGAAATAACGGCCTACGGCCATCGCCGCCGCTACGTTCAGGCGGTTGAACGCCCCTTCGAGCCGATGCCCGACGCCGTCGGCGATCGCCGGATCGTAGAATTCCACCGCCAGATTTCCCCGTTCGGCGGCCATTTTCACCAGCGTCCCGTCGTCGCGCCGCACGAAGGCACGGCCGCCGTTGGCAGCCAGATAGTCATACAGCTCGCCCTTGCCGCGCCGCACACCTTCGACACCCCCGAATCCTTCGAGGTGCGCCCGCCCGACGTTGGTAATCAGGCCGAAATTGGGCTCGGCGATCGCACAGAGCAGGGCGATTTCGCCGCAGGCGCTCGCCCCCATCTCCACCACGCCCAACTCCGTGTCGCGCGTCATCGCCAGCAGCGTAAGGGGTACGCCGATATGGTTGTTGAGATTGCCCTGCGTGGCGTAGACCGCGTATTTTTCGGCCAGCACGCGGCTCACCAGCTCCTTGGTCGTGGTCTTGCCGTTGCTGCCGACGATCGCCAGCAGCGGAATGCCGAGCCTGCGACGATGCTCGCACGCCAGCGCCTGCAAGGCCGCCAGCGCGTCGTCTACCGTCACGATCCGTCCGGCATAGGCTTCTCCGGCCGACGCCGCGACCGCCGGATCGTCGACGACGGCGCAGGCCGCACCGGCATCGAGCGCCGCCAGGGCGAAGCGGTTGCCGTCGAAACGGTCGCCCCTGAGGGCGAAGAAGATCGTCCCTTCACCTGCCCGCCGCGAGTCGGTCGCGACGGCGGGGTATCGCTCGAACAACGCATAGAGACGCTGCGTTCCGAGCCGTTCGTTTTCGTTCAATTGTCAATCGTTATTCATCGATTATCAGATATACTCCTCGCCCTTGTTGAACTTCACCTCGTCGATATACTTCTTGATGTTCTGCTCCTCGCCGCGCGGGCAGATCATCAGCACGTCCTCCGTATCGACGACGATGTACTCCTTCAACCCGCTCACGACGGCCACCTTGCCCGCGGGCAGCGAGATGATGCAGTTGCGCGTATCGTAGGCGTAACAACCCTCCGCAGGCTTGGCGTTGGCGTAACGGTCCTTGCGCGAGAGCTGGTAGAGCGAACCCCACGTCCCCACGTCGCTCCAACCCACGTCGGCGTTGGAGCGCACGTAGACGTTGCCGGCCTTCTCCATGACGCCGTAATCGATCGAAATGGGATGGCTGCACGAAAAGACCCGTTCGACGGCCTCGTCCTCCTGCGGCGTACCGAACGCCGCCTCGACCGACGAGAACAGCGCATGGTGTTCGGGCAGATATTGGGCGAAGGCCCGCACGATATCGCGGACCTTCCAGACGAAAATACCCGAATTCCAGAAGAATTCGCCGCACTGCACGAAGGTCTGGGCCAGTTCCAGATTGGGCTTTTCCGTAAAACTCTTCACCGGACAAATGGTCTCGTCGGCCGAGGCCTGTATATAACCGTAACCCGTTTCGGGGCGTGTGGGACGGATGCCGACGGTCATCAACGCATCGTGGCCCGTCACGAAATCGAGGCACTCGCCGATGATCGAGCGGAACCCCTCCTCGTCGACCACCCAGTGATCGGCCGGCGTGACGATCATCTGCGCTTCGGGATCGTGTTTCCGCAACCAGTAGGCGGCGTAGGCGATGGCCGGCGCGGTATTGCGGCCGATCGGCTCGCAGAGAATCTGTTCTTCGCGGATCTCGGGAAGGATATTGCGGATCAGTTCCTTGTAACGTCGGTTGGTCACCACGATGAAATTTTCGTCGGGCACCAACGGCGCGAAGCGTTCGAACGTATGGCGCAGGAATGATTTGCCCGTCCCCATGATGTCGAGGAACTGCTTGGGCTTGTTCTGCCGGCTCAGCGGCCAGAAGCGGGTTCCCACGCCTCCCGCCATGATGATACAGTAGCGATTCATATCGTATCTCGTTTGATTGTTCCTGAAATAATATACAAAGATATGAATAAACGAGGGCAATGCAAATTTATTTGCTTTTTGCCGAGCGCAAAAGTGATGCCTTGCAATTGAAAATTCTGATTTATCGTCCTAAGGGTACAGTCTGCAAAGGCTTTCGTCGTAAGGATCGGCGGTTTTCGTATTTGCAAGGCGAAATCTGCGGAGGACGCGTACTGCGGGCCTCCGCAGGCGAAGGCTCGGCCCGCACGGCGCCGTGGCGCCGCAGTGTCGCAGCGGGAGTTGCGGGTTTTGACAGGCCGGCAGGCCGGTCCGGTCGCATTGCGAAAATAGCGGATGAAGTGTCGGCGGCAGTGCGGAGTCGTAATAAATCGTCGTCGGATACGATCGATTGTATGCGTTTTTTTTTGTACTTTTGTAACTCGGGGAGAAGACGATGCGGATCGACCGCGGAATCGGGGCCGTTCCGTTTCCGCCCGTGCGGTCGTCTGCGCCGGAATTCTGCAAAATGCTAAAATAGATAAAACGTTATGAAAACACTACGAATCGTAGAATTGATCAAGTCGGATGCGGTCGATTGCGATGTGACCGTCAAGGGGTGGGTGCGTACCAAGCGCGGCAACAAGAACGTCGCCTTCATCGCCCTGAACGACGGTTCGTGCGTGGCGAGCATTCAGGTGGTCGTCGAGCTGGCGAAGTTCGACGACGAGACGATGCGTCAGATCGCCACGGGCGCCTGCATCCGTGTCGACGGCCGGCTCGTGAAGTCGCCCGGCGAGGGCCAGGGCGTCGAGGTGCAGGCCTCTTCGATCGAGATTTACGGCACGGCCGACCCTGCGACCTATCCGTTGCAGAAAAAGGGCCATTCGCTCGAATTCCTGCGCGACATCGCCTACCTGCGTCCGCGTACCAATACGTTCGGCGCGGTGCTGCGCATCCGTCACGCCATGGCCTTCGCCATCCACAAGTTCTTCAACGACCGCGGCTTCTACTACTGGAACTCGCCGCTCATCACGGCCTCCGACTGCGAGGGTGCGGGCGCCATGTTCCAGGTGACGACGCTCGATCTGAACAATCCGCCCCGCACCGAGGACGGGCGGATCGACTATTCGCAGGATTTTTTCGGCAAACCCTGCAACCTGACCGTATCGGGACAGCTCGAAGGCGAGTTGGGCGCGTTGTCGCTGGGGCGCATCTACACCTTCGGCCCCACGTTCCGTGCCGAGAATTCCAACACGCCGCGCCACCTCTCGGAGTTCTGGATGATCGAGCCGGAGATGGCCTTCTACGAGTTGGAGGACAACATGGAGCTGGCCGAGGAGTTCCTCAAATACCTGATCGGCTATGCGTTGGAGAACTGCCGCGAGGATCTGGAATTCATGTGCAAGATGTGGGACAAGGAGCTGATCGAACGGCTGGAATTCGTGCTGCACAACGATTTCAAGCGGCTCGACTACACCGAGGGCATCGAGATTCTGAAAGCTTCGGGCCGCAAGTTCGAGTTCCCGTGCGACTGGGGATGCGACCTGCAATCGGAGCACGAGCGCTACCTGGTGGAGGAGCACTTCAAGCGTCCGGTGATCCTCGTCAACTACCCCAAGGAGATCAAGGCCTTCTACATGAAGCAGAACGACGACGGGCGGACGGTACGCGCAATGGACGTATTATTCCCCAAAATCGGCGAAATCATCGGCGGATCGGAACGCGAAGCCGATTATGGCAAGCTTTGTGCCCGTATCAAGGAGTTGAACATGAACGAACGCGAGTTGTGGTGGTACCTCGACACCCGCCGCTGGGGATCGGCTCCCCACTCCGGTTTCGGACTCGGTTTCGAGCGTCTGCTCCTCTTCGTTACGGGCATGGGCAATATCCGTGACGTGATACCTTTCCCCCGCACCCCGCAGCACGCCGAATTTTAGGCGCAGCGGCCCGCCGACCGAAAATCGGGCATACGGGGTGTGCGGAGGGTGTGCGGCGGCTCCCTTCCTCGTGTGCATTGATTTTAACTTTATCGACCCATGGCTATTCATCAGAAACAGGTGATGACGCTTCAGCAGAAGCTCTCCCCGCAGCAGATCCAAATGATTAAATTGCTCGAACTGCCTGCCGTGCAGCTCGAACAGCGCATCAAGCAGGAGATCGAGGAGAACATCGTGCTCGAAGAGGCCGAACAGCAGAACGAGGAGGAGGAACCCCAGCAAATATCGGTCGACGAATACCTGCGCGAAGACGACACGCCGGCCTACAAGATGCGGGCCAACAACTATTCGAAAGACGACAAGCCCCGTCAGATTCCCCTGTCGGGCGGCCGGTCGTTGCAGGAGTACCTGATCGAACAGCTCGGCTACCGCAACCTCTCGGAAGAGGAGATGCGGCTGGCGGGCTATCTGGTGGGAAGCATCGACGAAGACGGCTATCTGCGCCGCGATCTGGAATCGGTGGCCGACGACATCGCCTTTACGCTGGGCGAAGAGGTCTCGCCCGAACGGCTGGAAGCGATCTTGAAGGTCATCCACGACCTCGAACCCGCGGGTATCGGTGCGCGCAACCTGCGCGAATGTCTGCTGCTGCAACTCTCGCAACTGCCTATGACGACCCGTTCGCGGCGGCTGGCGCGCAAGATCCTGACCTCCTATTTCGACGAATTCGCAAAAAAACACTACGAGAAGCTGATCTCGCGGTTGCAGGTCACTGAGGACGAGTTCCGCGATGCCATCGCCGAGATCCGCCACCTCTCGCCCAAGCCCGCCAACGGCTACTCCGACGGCGGGTCGGACGCCGCGCCCTACGTGGTGCCCGATTTCATCCTGGACTATCACGACGGCCGTTTCGAACTGTCGCTCAACTCCTACAATGTTCCCGACGTGCGGATCAACCGCCGTTACGTGGAGATGATGCGCGATATGGTGTCGTCCGACGGCCGCGTGCAGGAGAAGAACCGCGAGGCGGTGCAGTTCGTCAAGAACAAGATCGATTCGGCCAAGTGGTTCATCTCGGCGATCAAGCAGCGGCGCGACACGCTGATGCGCACCATGCAGGAGATACTGGATTTCCAGCAGGAGTATTTCAAGACGGGCGACCAGTCGAAGCTCCGCCCGATGATCCTCAAGGATATCGCCGACCGCACGGGACTGGACGTTTCGACCATTTCGCGCGTGGTGAACAGCAAGTACGTGCAGACGCAGTTCGGGATCATCCTCCTGAAATCGCTCTTTTCGGAGGCGATGCAGACCGCATCGGGCGGGGAGGTTTCGAGTTACGAGATCAAGAACATCCTGCGTAGCTGCATCGACGACGAAGACAAGCGCCGTCCGCTGACGGACGAAACGCTGATGGATATACTCAACGACAAAGGTTACTGCATCGCGCGCCGCACGGTGGCCAAATACCGCGAAATGCTGGGCATTCCGGTGGCGCGTCTGCGAAAACAGATCTGATGGACGAATCCCGAATTGCCGATCCCTCTTCCGCACTGCGCCGTAGCGACCGCAGCCTGCCCACGCGCCTGTCCAGAGCGGTGTCGGTGGTGCTGCATCCGCTGGTGATGCCGCTCTACGTCATCTTGCTGCTGGTGGCGGGACCGACCCAGCTCTCCTATTTCCCCGCGTCGGTCAAGTTCTACCTGCTGTGGGTGACCGTGCTCTACACGGCCGTCATTCCGTTGCTCTCGGTGGGGCTGCTCCGCTCGGTGGGGCGTATTTCGTCGCTTGCGATCGAGGACCGGCGCGAGCGGATTCTGCCGCTGGCGATCGGTATCGTCTGCTACCTGCTCTGCGCCGCTACGGTGGCGCGGATTCCTTCGGCGATGATCGTGCGCAAATTCATGCTGGCGGGCGCCTGTTGCGAACTGTTCTGTCTGGCGGTGACCTTCTACTGGAAAATAAGTCTTCATCTGGCTGCGCAGGGAGCCGCCGCGGCATTGCTCGTGTTGCTGACCTTCGGCAACGCAGGGAACCTGACCGGTGCGCTGGCCGTGGCCGTGCTGGCGGCGGGTGCGCTCGCCTCGGCACGTCTGTGGCTGGGATGCCACACGATCCGCCAGGTCGCCGCGGGTTATGTCGGCGGGTTCATCGTCGCGACGCTCGCCGTGCTGCTGTTGTAGGTGTGCGGCGAAAGGATTCTCTTCCGCTCGTTCCGCCGCTCGATCTTTTGCCGCTTTTGGCGCGATCCCGAAGCAGCGAAGGTTGGCCGTTGATTTCCGCACGGCGCGTACTGAATTTCGGCTGGCGGCAGTTCGATAAAAAAACAGCGAGGTAAACTGCCTCGCTGTTTTCTATTCCGGAATCGGGATCGGGTTCTCAACGTGCTGCGATACGGCAGTAACGGTCGTAGCGTTTCAGAACGTCGCGGACGTAGGCCCTCGTCTGGCTGCCGCCGGTGAACCGGCCGCAGCGTACCTCCTGCTGCTCGTAGTATTCGGGCAGCGCTTTGAGCGCCAGATAACGGGCCACGGTCTCCCATGAATCGGGATTCTCGCCATGGCTGCGCGCCAGCCGGCGTGCGTCGTTGACGTGGCCGATGCCGCCGTTGTATGCGGCCAGGATGATGCTCATCCGGTCGTCGTCCGGCGTGCCGGGCGCGAAATGCAGTCCGGCGTCGATCTTCGAGAGCACCTGTGCCGCCAGCCGGACGTTGGTCTCCGGATCGAGGAGCCGGTCGCCCGTCACGTTGAACTGGCGCGCCACGGCGGGCATGATCTGCATCAGTCCGGCGGCGCCCCGTTTCGAAACGATGTCGGGCGAGAAACGCGATTCGTGGTAGGCGATGGCGCTCATCAGACGCCAGTCGTAACCCTCCTCTTCGCTGACCGAACGGATCAGTTCGTCGTAAACCGAGATGGTGTGGGCGATCTCCGTCCTTTCGGCACTGCCGATGAAGCTGCCTGCCGTGCGGTTGCCGTAGGGGCCGAAATTGGCGTTCAGACCGTAGAAGGTAGTCAGCAATGTTAAGAACACGAACGTTAAAAATGTCTTTTTTAACATAAAGTTTTACGTTGCGGGCAGCTCTCTGCGTGCCGTACAGTACACCGATCGATCAGTCGTAGAATCCCCACGAAATACCCATCTTGAACATGCCGGGGTTGAGCGGGTAGCGGGCCACGGAAAAGTAGTCGCCGTTGCCGAACAGCCCCCTGTTGACATGCTGATATTTCAGAAAGATGCGCATTCGTTTCCACTTGCCCATGACGAAAACGTCGGTGTAGGGATAGTTCCCCACCTCGGTTTCGCGCTGGTTGTAGAACGCCGACAGGGCCGGATTGTAGCCCGGGGCGTAATACTTCGTGTTGTAGCGGCCGTCGAGACCGATTTGCAGCCTCAACACGTCGCGCACCACCCAGAACTCGTAATAGTACGAGAGGAAGGCGCTCACGAGCGGAACGGGTATGACCTCCTGATTTGTACTCCACTGCAACAATACCCTGTTGTCCAGATGGAGTCCGCCGATGCGGAAATCCTTGCGGGCATACAAACTCGTCAGGCTGACGTTGCCGTCGTGTTGCAGGACGCCTACGTTGGAGTCGCCGGGACCGACGGGGCCGTAATAGATCTTGTTCTTTACGACACCCTGCCATGCGGCGAGTTCCAGCGCGTAGTCCGGCACGCGGAACGAAGCCTCGATACGGGTTTCATTCTCCTTGGCCAAGGAGTTGGACCACACGTAGTGGTTCGAGAAGAGATTCTCCTGCCAGTAACCCGGCGAACGCTTCTCGTTCGAGAAACGTCCTTCGAGAATCAGGGCGTGACCGCGGAGATAGCCTTTGAGCGCGAGGTGTGCGCCCAGCGACATGTCTCCGCCTCTGTACCCCGACGGGTAGACCTTCATGTTGGCGTCCCAGTCGACGTATTTCTTGATTTTGCCGGCGATCGACCCGTAGGCGAAATAGCTGGTCTTTCGCGTGCGGCGGTATTTGCCGGTGATGTAGTCGCCGAGCGCGAACTGCGAGTAGGTGTGTATGTCGAACCCCACGCCGCCGTCGATGGTGCCGATCACGCCGTTGCGGTCCCACGGCTGCGCCTGTACGAACAGGCGGTTCGAAAGCCTCCGTTCGCAGAGCGTGTCGCGCGAGGCGTCGGGGTGGATGAACCAGTTGTCGTAATACTCGTGGCCCTCGGTGGCGACGAAGTTGCCGTTCTCGTCTTTCGACCCGCGTTCGTCGGTGTAGGTGCCGAAGATGTCGGTGTAGGTCTTGCTCCAAATGTCGTACTCGATCGAGTGGCCGATGAATACGGCCGAGAGGTCGGCCAGCGAAAAATCGTTTTCGGTGACGCGTTGCAGCGGAATGGCGTAGGACTGCGTGAGGAAGAAGGCGTGGTTGCGGTAGATGTTTTCGGCCTTGGCGTTCGTCAGCCGCATCGGTACGCCCGACGGCATCTCGAAGACCGTGTCGCGGATCGCCCATTCGCCCACCACGCCGCCGTTCTCCTGCGTCTCGATGTGGTTGTTGACGTAACCGGCATGTACGGAGTAGCGCTTGCCCGTGTGGGCGACCGTCACGGCGATGTTCTGATTCTTGGTACGCGACCATTCGTAGAGTCCCCGCGTGCCGCGCGACTTGTAGTCGATGCTGAAACTGGTCGAGGGAGAGATGTTCTGTGCGTGGCGGATCTCGAAATTGGTCTCGCGGTAGCGTTTCTGTCCCGATTCGATGTAGGTCATTTGCAGGAAGGGACGTTTACCGTTGTAGAACGGCGCGTTCCGCATGTCGTAAATATAGGAGTGGAACGGGGAGGCGAAACTGAAATCCTGCCACTGGGGCCGCTCGAAATAGTTGAGCGGAACCGATCCCTGGCCGAGCGCGCCGATCGGCGCATCACCCACGCCGTTGCGGTAGAAGGGGTAGTCGATTCGCCACGCCGTGAGCGTGGTGTCGAGCGGTTCGATCCGCACGCGGTTGTAATCCTGGGAGACGTTCCATTTGAAGTTGGGCAGCGCCCGGATCGAGTCGCTGAAAAAGTAGGATTCGAGCGGTTTTTTGATGCGCTTCTCCTTGGTCGAGTCGACGGGCTGCTGCGCCTGCCCCTCCTCGTCTTCGGGCGCGGGGTTCGGTACTCCGTAGAGGTTGGTGTTTTCGCCGCGTTGCTGGGCGCGCATGAGCGAACGGGCGTCGAGCTGGGCACAGACACGCCCCGGCAGCAGCGCCGCCAAGAGCAGCACTGCCGGGAGCAGATATGTTCCGAGCCGTTTCGACATGCGTTTTCTTTCTTAGGCTTCGGCCGCCCTGCGTCCTTGCAGGAGCCACCGGACGAGCGAGACTACGACATAGAGAACGAAAATCGCGGGAATTGCGTATGCGCCGAGCGTAAGAATAAGTACGACGCACGCCCCCAGAAAGAGATAGCGCAGCCGGTTGCCCGTCCAGCCGAAGCCGTGGAATTTGAGTGCGAACATGCGGATCGGGCTGATCATGAGCCAGGCCGTCGCCGCCGCGGCGAGCAGTACGGCTTCATAGGGCAGCGAGAGCATCCCTTCGGCGTGGAGCAGACCCAGCGAGGCGCAGAAGAGGCCCGCCGCGGGCGAAGGCAGTCCGCAGAACTCGGTGCGCTGCGTGTCGTCGATGTTGAATTTCGCGAGCCTCAACGCGCCGAACACAGTCACAATGAACGCCAGATAAGCCAGCCATCCGGCATCATTGGCCGCCATAGTGCTGTAAATCAGCGTGGCGGGAGCAAGCCCGAAACTCACAAGGTCGGAAAGCGAGTCAAGTTCTTTACCCAATGCCGAATAGGCGTGAAGAAGCCGTGCGGCAAGCCCGTCGCAAAAATCGAAAAGCGTTGCGGCACCGATGAATATGAAAGCCATCTCATAGCCCCGCAGGCTGCCATACAATGTATCATAATGAAAAGCGAACACCGTGGCAATGCACCCGCTGAGCAGGTTGAGGCACGTAATGGTGTTCGGGACGTTACTTTTTATCAGACGCAGGATTTTCATTTATGTTCAGATTTTTAAGATTGGCTATCGGGGTTATCCCTCCCATAGTCTTGTCACCGATTTTCACGAGTATTTCCGCATCAAGCGGCAGGAATATGTCGACCCTCGAACCGAATTTTATGAACCCGAGATGCTTCGAAAGGTTCGCCTTGCCGCCCTTATGGGCGTAGGTCACTATGCGGCGCGCTATCGCCCCTGCAATCTGGCGCACAAGGATACGGTGGCCGCTGGCAGTGTCGATGAGTATCGAGGAATGCTCGTTCTCCAAGCTCGATTTGGGAAGATAGGCGGCACGGAACCGTCCGGCGTGGTGCTTGCTCTCCAGCACTTTTCCGTCAACCGGAAACCAATTGGCATGCACGTTGAAAACCGACATGAATACCGAAAGCTGTATGGCTTTGCCGTGCAGGAACTCGTCTTCATAGACCTCCTCCAAAGCCACGACCTTTCCGTCGGCCGACGATACCACGACATTATCCCTTTCACCTTTGAAATTACGGCGCGGGGAGCGGAAAAAATTAAGCACAAGCATAAACACGACAAACGACACCACCGTCAGCACCCATGGTATCGTTATCGGCCGCACAAAAAGGAACGCCGACATACAGATTACCACGAGTATCAACAGCAGCGCGAAGATTATGTTTGCGCCTTCCCTGTGGATTTTCACTCCCATTCTGTCCGTTTTATAAAGCAAAAGTATAATAAATAATTGAAATATGAAAGGACTTTCCCATCATAGAAGTATCTTTGCCCATAAATCACGCGATAATGAAACGGTTATTATTGATTGTAGACCCGCAGAATGATTTCATCAGCGGCACACTGCCTGTCCCCGGTGCGGCGGAGAAAATGGAAGCATTGGCAAACTACATCCGCGAAACGGACAGGGAATATGAATTCAAGGTTGTCACCACCGACTGGCATCCATACCAGCACTGCTCGTTCACAGAGAACGGCGGCGAATGGCCTATGCACTGCGTGCAGGACACCGCAGGCGCAGCAATCTGCCAGACTCTTATAAAGCCTCTTTTCACTACAAAAGGCGAAGTGACCGTGCTGCGGAAAGGGACATCGGAAGACGCTGATGAATATTCGATATTCAAGAACACCATGTCGGCGGAGAAAATAGACAAGCTGATACGCGGCAACTGCATCGAAAGAATCGACATCTGCGGCATTGCCGGAGACGTGTGCGTGCTCAACACTCTCCGCGACGGCATCGAAAGATACGGAGCAGCCATGTTCCGCGTGCTGACAGAGTTTTGTCCGTCGCTCGACGGCGGCACGGCACTCGCCGAAGCCATCGTGGCAACAGGCTGCGAATCATCCGGCGGAAGCCAAATGTGACGGCTCATGCCACCTACAACGGCTGCGCCGCAAAGATGGGTCAAAACTTCCGCCTGTGCAACTTTTACGGAAGGAATTGGGGTAATGCGGAAGTTTTGCGTAACTTTGTGATTGAAACAAAAGAAGAACAAGATGGAAAGTACAAGACAAGCTAAAATAGCAAGACTGTTGCAGAAAGAGCTGAGCGAAATGTTCCGCCGACAGACAGCTGCCATGGGCGGCGTATTGGTGTCGGTCAGCGCGGTGCGCATATCCCCCGATTTGAGCGTAGCCCGCGGTTACCTGAGCATCTTCCCTTCGGAACGCGCGGAAGAAATACTTAAAAACATCAACAGCAACGCCCGGACAATACGCTACGAGCTTGGCAAAATAGTACGGTTCCAACTGCGCAAGATTCCGGAACTCTCATTCATCGACGATTCACTCGACTATATCGAGCATATAGACAACATTCTGAAACAAGATACCGCCCTGCACCGCAAGAGTCCGGACGGCGAAGAGCGACAAGACAACTCCGAAGAATAACAATCCGCCGACCGATGAGCAAACTGCCGCTACGGATAGCCTTACGCTACCTCACATCAAAGAAATCGCATACCGCCGTAAACGTCATTTCCGCAATATCGGTATGCGCGGTAGCCGTGACGGCAATGGCCATGGTGTGCGTGCTATCGGTGTTCAACGGTTTCTCGAATCTTGTAAACGGCAATCTTTCAAGGCTTGACCCCGAGCTAAGAGTTATTGCCGCGCACGGTAAAGCCATCGAGAAAGCCGACAGCGTGATTTCCATAATCAAAAGCGTCAAAGGCATACACACGGCAATCCCCACGATTACCGACAACGCGCTTGCCGTCTATGGCGACAAGCAACTGCCGGTGACATTGAAAGGAGTGACCGAAGAATACGGCAACCTTACCGAAATAACGTCGCTCGTAAAACCCGACGGCACATACTTGCTCGAAATGCAGGGCAATCCGCTCGCCGTGGTCAGCGTAGGCACGGCCGTAGCCCTTGAAGCCCATCCGGGATATTACATGCCATTGGAAATATATACACCTAAGCGCAAAGGGGCAGTGAACCCGGCCATCCCGATGACAGCGTTCCGCAGCGGAAACACATTCATTTCCGGAGTTTTCGAAGTGGAGCAGACAGAATACGACATGAATTATGCCATTGTCCCGATAGAGCTCGCCCGCAAGCTGTTCGACTATCCCACACAAGCCACCGCCATAGAAATAGGGATAGAAAGCGGGACAGACGCTGCCACCGCGCGCGATAATCTGCAAAAAGCATTAGGCGACAGCTACACCGTGCAAGACAGGCTCATGCAGCACAGCAATTCACTGAAAATGATAAATGTGGAAAAGTGGATTACATTCCTCCTTTTGGGATTCATACTGATAATAGCATCGTTCAACGTAATAAGCACCTTGGCCATCCTGATAATCGAAAAGAACCAAAGCATCTATACGCTCCGCTCCATGGGAGCCGACAACAAAATGATAACCGACATATTCCTGACAGAAGGCTGGCTTATTTCACTGACAGGGGCAATAGCCGGCATTGTGACCGGCGTAGTGCTATGCCTCATACAGCAATATTTCGGGATAATCAAAATGAATTCCGATTCAGGCACACTACTAATCGACAGTTATCCCGTAGCCGTGGAATTCACGGATGTGGCGATAGTTCTTGCCGCCGTAGCGTTGGTCGGATTCCTCACGTCGGCCGTGACCGCCGTCGCAATGCGCAAACGTCTCCGCGCATAACATTCTCAGAAAATGGTGCGGTAGATGCGTTCCGTCGCGCCGATGTTGTCACGGATGTAGTTTCCCGCTATTTTCCCATGCTCCGTGAGATATTGCCCATCGGTCAGCAACCGCTTCATTATCCGGGCAAAATCTTTTCCATTGTTGACCGTAAACGCCCCCTCAAGCCTAAGCAAATCGTGGGCTTCCTTAAACTTATGGTAATTCGGGCCGAAAATCACAGGAATGCCATAGACGGCAGCCTCGTTGATGTTGTGGATTCCCGCGCCGAATCCTCCGCCGATATAGGCTACCGAAGCGAACCGGTAGCATTTCGAAAGGATGCCGTAGCAGTCAATTATCAGGCAGTCGGCTTCCGCCGCGGTTTCCGGCGTGGCCTCAGAATAAAGTATGGTCTTGCGTTTCAGCTTTTCTTTGATTCCTGCGATTCTCTCCGGAGAAATCTCATGAGGAGCAACCACCATCTTCATCTCCGGAGTTGAGTTGAAGAAAGGTATGAGAAATTCTTCGTCAGGCTCCCACGAACTGCCTGCAAACAAGGTGAACTGTCCGCGAGAGAACGATTCTATTGCCGGAAAATCTATTTTGTTGTCGAGTATGTCGGAAACACGGTCGAAACGCGTGTCGCCGGCAACTATGGTGTTGCTTACGCCTATCGATGCCAACAGATCGGCCGAAGCCTTGTCCTGAACGAACAGCTTGTCGTAGCAGCGCAGCATCTTGCGGAACATCCCTCCGTAAGGTTTGAAAAAAGCCTGTGTCGGCCGGAAGATGGCGGATATTATGTAAGTAGGTATGCCGCGCCTCTTCAATTCCGAAAGATAGTTTCCCCAAAACTCATATTTCACGAAAACCGCTTTCTCAATATTAACGCTGTCGAGAAACCGCCTCACGTTGCGGGGCAAATCGAAAGGCAGATAGCATATCACGTCCGCAAGCCCGTAATTCTTGCAAACCTCATAGCCCGAGGGGGAAAAGAACGTAAGCAGAATCTTTTTTCCGGGAGTGTTTTTCTTTATCATCTCTATTAACGGACGGCCTTGCTCGAACTCGCCGAGAGAAGATACGTGTATCCATACGTACGGCACTTCCGGGTCGATTTGCTCTTTCATAATACCGGGAGTACGACGCTGGCCTTCGGCCATCAGCTTCGCTTTCCTGTTTCTTACGCCCGCAATCCTTACGCCCAGCGCATAAAGCCCCACGGCGATGTTATACAATATGTTCATTCCCCTTTTATATGTCAGTTTAGCAGCTTTTTATGTTTTCTATGCCTTTCCGTATACGGCGTATGGTCTCCTCCTTGCCAAGAATTTCTGTAATGTCGAACATGTGCGGGCCTTTGCATTCGCCCACTACTGTGAGACGGAAAGCGTTCATCACGTTGCCGAGATGGTAGCCTTTGGCCGCAATCCAGTCAAGTACTATCGGCTCGCATGCGGCCGACGAAAAGTCGCCGATGCCGTCGAGCACGGATATGAGCTCTTCCATAATCTGCGGCATTCCTTCTTTCCAACGTTTACGCACGTCCTTCTCTGCATATTCCTGCGGAGCCTCGAAGAAGAATTTCGATTGCTCCCACAAATCGCGCACGAAATTTATGCGGCCTTTAACGAGTGCCACCACTTTCGTAACCATCGCCTTGTCGGCATCGGCGTGTCCGTGTCCGGCAAGAATAGGCATATACATTTCCGCAAGTTTACCATCGGGCACTTCCTGCAAATATTTATGATTGAACCATTTACCTTTCTCGAAGTCGAACTTTGCGCCCGATTTCGAGCAATGTTCGAACGAGAATTGATGTATCAGCTCGTCCATCGACATTATTTCCTGCTCCGTCCCCGGATTCCATCCCAAAAGGGCAAGGAAGTTGATTACGGCCTCCGGCAAATAGCCTGATTCGCGGTAGCCCGACGATATTTCGCCGGTTTTCGGGTCTTTCCATTCCAAAGGGAAGACCGGGAAACCGAGACGGTCGCCGTCGCGCTTGCTCAGCTTGCCTTTTCCGTCAGGTTTGAGCAGCAGCGGCAGATGCACGAACTGCGGCATAGTGTCCGCCCATCCGAAAGCTTCGTAGAGAAGCACGTGGAGCGGTGCCGACGGCAGCCATTCCTCGCCGCGTATCACGTGGGTGATTTCCATCAGATGGTCGTCGACGATATTGGCCAGATGGTATGTAGGAAGGTCGTCGGCCGATTTATACAGTACTTTGTCGTCGGGCACGGACGAGTTTATCACAACTTCGCCGCGGACAAGGTCGTTGACTACCACATTACGGTCGGGCTCTACAAGGAAGCGCACCACATATTTCTCGCCGCTCCCGATAAGCGCATCCACTTCCTCTTTGCTTAGCGTCAGGGAGTTGCGCATCGAGCCGCGTGTCTTGGCGTCATATTGGAAATTCGGAATTTCGGAGCGTTTCGCCTCAAGCTCTGGCGGTGTGTCGAATGCCATGTAGGCCTTGCCTTCGTCAAGCAGACGCTTCACATAGTCGCGGTAGATGCCGCGGCGTTCCGACTGGCGGTAAGGGCCGTATGCTCCGCCCTCGCGCACACCTTCGTCAAATTTTATTCCGAGCCATGCAAAAGCCTCGTTGATATAGTCTTCAGCACCGGGTACGAATCTGTTGGAATCGGTGTCTTCGATCCTTAATATAATGTCGCCGCCGTGGCGTTTTGCATACAGATAATTGAACAATGCTGTGCGTACACCTCCGATATGCAGCGGGCCTGTGGGCGACGGTGCGAAACGTACTCTTACTTTCCTTTCCATTTGTCTCTCCATTAAGAAATTTTTGCAAAGATAGCGCAAATTGAGAGCAGAGGCAAGTGAAAACACAGTTTTCAAACTTGACTATGCCGAAATGCAGCCTATCTTATCCAAAGATAGCGAAAGGCGAGTGAAAAACAATCAAGCTCGCTTGAATTTGTTTTTCCGAGCCGCATCCTATCTTATCCAAAGATACCAAATTGAGAGCAGAGGCAAGTGAAAACACAGTTTTCAAACTTGACTATGCCGGATATAAACCATTATCCTACATTTTGTAAGATCCGTTTAATATCGGCTTTCAATATAGGGATATGCTTAATTATCAAGCTCCATAGGAATTCCGGCGTGACACTGTCGTATCCGTGAATTATACGGTTGCGTGTGTTTATTATTTCTTTTGCGTGCGGAAGATTGAAATCCGGCTCTTTTTTCAATATCCGGTTAATAGCTTCTCCCATTATCTCGACTTTCCGCTCTACGGCACTACGTCTTAAATAATCCTTTTCAAAAACGGCATATTTCATAGGATAATTGCAAAAGTAACCGTCAAGTTCTTCTATTGCGTCAAGTATGTCCTGAAGATATGTAAGAATATATTCATTCATATACTATTTTTTTTGTCCGGTTTATATGCCCGATGAAATATTTGTTTCTCAACCCTTTCTCTTCTATCAAATCCACTTTTCTGCCAAACAATTCAGATAAGGATTCCTTCAATCCGAAATAGTTCGAGACATAATCTTCAATATCTTCGCTATTAAAATTCACAAGCAGGTCCACATCGCTGTCATCATTGAATTTATCAGTCAATATCGAGCCGAACACCGAAAGAGTCTTCACTTTGTACTTCCGGCACAACTCTATGATTTGTTGCAAATTCAGCTCTATCAATCTCATACTGCAGACAGTCTTTTTGCAAAGATAGCGAAAGGCGAGTGCAAAAGCAAGTGAAAACACAGTTTTCAAACTTGACTATGCCGGGATGCAAGCCATTTTACGTTGATGCCAGTTCAGGCGCATAATGGCAGAAAACAAAAAAGACCGCTGAAAAGCGGTCTTGGTGTGGGCGTTGACGGATTCGAACCGCCGACCCTCTGCTTGTAAGGCAGATGCTCTGAACCAGCTGAGCTAAACGCCCTTTCTTTGGGAAAGCGATGCAAAGGTACGACAATTTTCCGACACTCCAAATTTTCCGGCAGAAAAATTGCAAAAAAATCGCGCGCACTGGAAATTTCAGTGAAATTACCGGAATTTTGCGGGAAAATCACTCGCCATCCTCTATAATAACGTCCTCATCCTCGTCGACAATCGTGTTGAAATCCTCGATGCCTACCATCTCTGAAATCGAATCCGTCGACAATGTGTCCGGGGGCAACACCGTGTGGCAATTCCACGTCCTTCCGTTGATAGGCACAGCCGGCTTGTCGGAAATCTTTCCACGATAGCGGCTGAGCGACTGGTCTTTCAGCACTTTTTCCATAAAATAGGCATATACGGGCATTGCCGTATGGCTGCCCTGCCCCATTCTTGCCGTGCGGAAATGGATGCTGCGGTATTCTCCGCCCACCCAACATCCGCCGACAAGGTTCTTGGTCACACCGACATACCAACCGTCGCTATTGTTGTTCGTAGTACCTGTCTTTCCGCCGAAATTAGTGTCGAAGCGGTGTATGTCGTAGCCCCAAAGCCCCATCGAAGTGCCTCCCGGCTCGGTCATGCCGGCGAGCAGCA
>ERZ857521.1991-NODE-1991-length-21370-cov-8.710063_pt1 | contig 21370 bp, 20 predicted proteins | sample MGYA00519701_ERZ857521 | MGnify/ENA primary metagenome ERZ857521 (study PRJEB31778, sample SAMEA3449346) | human gut metagenome | biome: human gut; feature: human-associated habitat; material: faeces | place: United Kingdom | collected 2010/2012 ...
AGTTTAATTATTTTAATGTTTAGTGAGAAAGGTCTTGAAATATTTCAAGGCCTTTCTCTTTTTTTCTTCTGTACTTTACATCCGCAAAATTAACGTATAATTAAAGTATGAGTAGTATGGTTATGTTTATGTTTATAGATATAGTATTCTGCATGATTATTGACAAAGTTGATAAGGAAAAACAATGATACTGTCAATGGCTATTTGCAAAGTTTTCTTGTGGGGTGAATGATAGAATATGGTTTTGTTTGCAACTCTCAAACTAGTTTGAGAATTGTGCTGGTTTGGGTTTGTACATTTGCAGAAAATATGGTCTACTTAGATAAAAGGCTTTCCCGTTTTTGGAGTGAATTATTTTACAAATAATAAATACCTAAAATTATGAAACGGTTGATTTTCTCATGTCTTGGACTTTTTATAAGGAAGCTGGCAACAGCAGAATATGATAACGCTGCAAATCTCTCATATCAGGTTTACATGGAGTGTGGAAATAATGATCTTACCCAAGCAGGAATTGAAGCTTTCAAGCGTTTTATATATGATATCTCGCTGATGGCTGAACTTGATATATATGGGGCTTTTGATAATGGGAGGTTAATAGGTATTATTGGTATCCACAGAGAAAAGCAACATATATCGCTTTTTTTTGTACAGAAGCAATACCATCGGCAAGGGATAGGAAACTCTCTTTTTAACTATATGATGGAATATTACAAATTTACCAGGATATCGGTCAATTCCTCAACGTATGCTGTCCCCTTCTATCAATCCTTGGGATTTAAGGTTGTGGGAGATAAAGAGTGTAATAAAGGGATAGTAAGTGTTCCAATGGTTAAAGATTGATGGTCTGATAATTATGGGTATGGATTGCCTGGTTACAGAATTCAATTTGTATGTATTGTTTTGTTATTTAAAACCTCAAATTAAGTTTAGTCATGAAGAAGCTATTATTAAGTTTTGCATTTGTGTTTGCATTGGTGGGTTGCAAGAAAGAATTTGATGAAGAAAAGATTATTATGCCGTTAACTTATGAACAAGAGGTTGCGGTTATAAATAATTACACCACAATTGATACGGTAAATAATTGTTATTCAGTTATAATAACTGATGAAATAATGCTAGAGCACAATTTAACGGAAAAGAATGTGATACGTGCTTTAAAAGGCATAGAGTCCATTAATAAAAATATAGAGGAGGACATTAAAGACGGTAAAGTGGTAACACTTACATTGAATAATATGCATGGCTTCAAATCATTCACTGCCAATATTAGCAAGTCGCAAATAAAGTTCTTGGACTTGTATGTTCCTGAATCGGAATTAAAAAGAACAGAACGTGTGTATGCAGGAAAGATGTCTTTTGCGTATGGAAATTGGTTTGAGTATAGCAAGAGTTTTGAGGCCACGGAGCAGGTGACCAGTGATTTTTGCGTTACATCTTGTGAGGGATATTGGAGCACAGCAGTCGTTTGTGAGACGGGTTCCTCTTCATACGGACCTGCTTTTACAATTTATGGAAATAGCAATACGGCGGGTTGTATAAAGCGATATTGGTGGTTTACTGATACTAAAAATACCTCATGTCATTGGACCTTTAGAGCACAAAAGCCTGTGGGAGGTAATGCAAAAGGCTATTTCAACATTTCGGACGCTTATTAATCGGGGGCATGAGACATTAAGAATACGTTTGATATCAAATGTAAAATAAAAGAAGTGGATTCTTCACGCTTCGGAAGATAATGTATTTTGAACTACAGTTTTTGACTGAATTTATTGTATAAACTTGACTAATGAAAAAACTATTTTTAGCTATAATAGCCTGTTGGGTTTTGCTGCCGGCTTACAGCCAGTATGTTGTAAAAGGAAAAATCATGGACCCAGAAAATGCAGTGATGCCGATGGTAAATGTGGCCTTTTTGAATCAGGCGGACAGTACCCTTGTCAGCGGAGCGGTATCCGATTCTTGCGGGATATACAGCACATCGCTTGTGGAGGGAAATTATATTATCCGTTATTCTTATCTGGGTTACAAAACACTGTATAAGAAAATGCAGGTCAATGCCGACCGTACGCTGCCGGTGGTTCGGATGGAAGCCTCACAGACCACGCTGAAAGAAGTGGAAGTCACCGCGTATCGGAAGCCATTCAAACTGGACCGTGACGGGCTGTTGGCCGATGTGGAGAATACCATTCTTGCCAAACAAACCAACCTGAACGACTTGCTCTGCAAGATTCCGGGTATACAGCAAAGAGGAAACTCCATTGAAGTGATAGGGAAAGGAAGTCCTGTCTATTACATCAACGGCAGGGAAGTGATGGACCAGACCGAACTGGATAATCTGTCTGTCGATGAGATTCGTTCCGTTAAACTGATTATGAATCCGAGCATACGATACAATTCGGAGCAGCGTGCCGTCATCGAAATAAAGACCAAACGGTTGGGGGATGGATTTGCTTTCAATGTAAAGGGCAATCTGCAGCAGGGAAACCATTTCAAACAGAACTATCTCATAAATGGCAGTTACAATTACAAGAACTGGGATTTCTTTTTCTCCTACAATTACAACCGGGGAAAAAACAATTCAACGCTTGACGTTTACCAGCAGACACAAAGTGACACTGTCTGGAACCTGACCCAGCTGAGCGCAAAACAGATTTTTAATGAAAGCCATACCTATATGGGAGGGGTTTCCTATCATTTCTCACCCGAGTCGGAAATCGGACTGAAGTACGTGGGCAAGCACAGTCAAAACAGTACCTTTTCCGATGACACCCTTTCCATGATACCGGACCGGGGAATCTCCACGTTCATGAAGAACCATAGGGACGTATCCGGAAAATCAATCAGTCACCACATCAATCTTTATTACGTGAACGACTGGGAAAATGGTTGGAAAATAAATACCTACGGTGACTATATCCGTAAAACGGACCAAGGCAACGGCTATATCCGTGAATGGGAAAGTGGACGTTCGGAAACTTCATTGAATTATTATAATAAAGCTGTGTGGGACTTGTTCGCTGCCAAGCTCCGCCTCTCGTATGATACCGAGAAAGCGGGAACCATCAGTTTCGGTTATGATTTCAGTCATACAAGCGGAACGAACTACATTGAAAATGTACGGGCCCTGAATAATGGAAGGACAAAAAATATGGAACTGAAAAATTCGCTTTTTCTGGCATACGATTTCTCTTGGAAAAATCTTTCGATGGGGGCTGGGTTCCGTTATGAATATCTTCGCAGTGACTTAAAGGAAACTTATACCGGAAAGCGGCAGAATCAGAACTATCATAATTTTCTGCCTTCCGTTTCGCTCAGTTATAACACGCAGAACCTACAACAGTCGTTCAGTTACTCCATTCATACAGAACGCCCTCCTTTTAGCGAGATGAACGACAATGCTGTCTATACCGACCGTTTCACTTATCGGAAAGGAAATCTGTATCTGAAACAGGCAATAACCCATGACTTGAACTATATGCTGTTTTACAAGTTTTTACTTGTAAACTTGAATTATAACAATATACATCATCCCTTAATATGGGCATTTTACAGTATGCCGGGAAACTCGGCTGTGACAGTAAACAGCATGGATAATTTTGATAAAATGCATAATCTGACAGGTATGGTAAATATACAATATCCAGTGAAGTGGTGGATGCCTTCGCTTACGCTGACCTGCATAAAGACCTTCTTCAGTTATCCGGGGCCGAACGAGAGTATTCTAAAAGCCGGGCGTCCGCTGTTGATGCTGAACTTCAACAACAGTTTCACGCTTCCATCCGGATTCCTGTTGTCTGCTGATTTTAATTATGGTTCCAAAGGCTATTATCAGTTGTACGAAGCGAAGAGTTATACTTCCTTCAACCTGAGTTTGAAGAAATCGTTCCTGAAAGACAAACTTCAACTCTCGCTGGATGCTTACGATATTTTCAACAAGAACAATACGCGTGCTTCAGCCCGTCTGCATGATATTATCATGAATACTGTCGGGAAGGAAGAAACCCGAAAAGTCGGTTTCACGATTACTTATCGCTTCCGCACGGAAAAGAAGATGAAGAATCAGAGTGCGGCCGAGACGGAAATGTCGCGGTTGAATATGGACAATCAGTAAAGAATGCAGAATGAAGAGGCTGTAAATTCAGTTTGATTTCCTGCACAAAAGAAATATCGGTAAAAGTACCTACGAGGATAGCATTGAGTGGCATATATAGTTGGCAATACAGATTAAAAATGGTATATTTGTAGACTAGAGCTATTTAGAAACCATGAAATCACTTTCTTTTGATACTTATTACAAGGATAAATTATTGTCGATTCCGCTGTTTAATGACTTGTCTTCTTCTTTGAAGAATGAGATTCTTAAAAAGTTGGATTTCAAATTGTATGAATATGAAGAGGATACGGTGATCATAGAGCAGGGAAATATATGTGGTAACTTGTACATTTTATTGGAAGGTGTGTTGGAGGTTCATATTATTGATGCGAATGGAAATGAGGTGTTGATTGAGCATATAGAGGCTCCGAGGACTTTTGCCACCCCTCACCTTTTTAAAAAAGACAATCGTTTCCCGGCTACGTTTAAAACGGTGGAACGCTCTGTATTACTGACTGCTACCAAGGACTCCACCTTTGGACTGATCAGCAAACATCCTGATATTCTAAAGAGTTTTCTTTGTGTTTCAGGTAATTGCAATGTCTGCACAACGCTGAGGCTGGATGTCTTGTCGAGAAAAACCATCCGTGAAAGGATTCTGGTGTATCTTTTGAAAAGGTTGGAAAAGGGAACTTCAATCGTGAAAGTGTCACACACCTTGACGCAACTGGCTGAATATATTAATGTGACCCGTCCGGCATTATCTACTGAATTCAACAAGATGGAAAAAGAGGGACTTATCAGAAGGAAAGGGAACAATTACATCGAATTAAACCTGAAAGTTCTCAGAGGGATTGTATGAATGAGGATAAATATTTACTTCAAAGCCCATCCAATCATCGGATGGGCTTTGAAGTAAATGTCATTTTACAAAAATTGTGGGGTTAATGTTTAAGGATATCCATCCCCAGTCTTGCCAACTGCGGTGATTTCCTCCTTTCACTACATCCATGGTGGAAGTACCCCGCATGATGGAATATCCTACGGACAGACTGACGTCTTTTCTGATTTTCCAGTCGAGCTGATAGTCGAGTTCCGACCCTAAGGTCCGGTTCAGATTTTCCAGTTTCACTCCCGTGGCGAAATAATGATAGGTTAGTCCCATGGACACGGAAGAAGAAGGTTTATAATTGAGTCCAATCTGTGAATCGGAAAGCCCCGGAGCGTAGCCGTTGATGAAATCAGAGGCATAGAAATAGTCCATGGCTCCATAGAACTTGTGATGTGTGCCGTATAAAGGATTAAAAGCCTTATAGGTCTCTTCAGCTCGACCGCTGCCGCTCAGATAGTCTGTTCCTACCGTTACACTCCATTGTGGACGAATATTATACGAGGCGCGTAAGCTTCCCATAAAGGCAGAGACAGAACGGGAAGAGGCTGTTTTCCCGGTTTGATAATAAAATGAGCCCGACAGGTTCCATGCACCCGGAGAGAATTGAAGGTAAGTGCCGACAGTCTGCATATACTGTGTATCTCCTTCTTTGGTTTCTGCATTTCCACTTTCCTGTCCTAAATTCATGGCAAGTAAAGAAAGCTTCAAGGGTACCGACGTGAAATCATAATGGTACCATAGCGTCTGCATATTTTTGTACAGTTTGGTTTTGCTGTTATCGTAGTAGGTTCCCCCGATCACATTCTCATCATTTTGGTTGAAGGAAAACAGGGCATGCAGCTGATGACCGTTTTTCTGGTAGCCAATTTTCAGGGCGTCGTGATAGCGTCCGGCCACATTCCAGTCCAGTCCGCCCAGAATCCGTTCATCATCATACACCAAAGACTGTCTTCCTAACTGGACAAACCAAGCATCACTCAGGTGGATGGCTGCCCATGCTTCGTTCAGGATAAACCGTCCGTTTTTGTCCACCAATGCATCTTGTCCCCAGACTCCGACATGCTGTGCGGAGAATCTTAGGGATAATTTGCTGCGGTCATAACCCAGCGTCAGTCTGGCACGTTCGTTGATGAATCCGGCGGGCTTGTCTCCTTCGTTGCGGGGATACAATGCCCCATTGCGGTATTCTCCTCTGGTACGGATCTGAGTGGAAATCCAAAAGTGGTCGTCATTGCTTTTCTCTTCCTGTGCTTGGGATAAGGTCACATTTCCGAAAAGCAATAAGGTCAGTAGTACGGATAAATTTCTTTTTCTCATCATAAAGTAAGATTGAATTAATTCATATTGTAAGTATGGATACTGCTTCCTTGTGCCGAGGGCAAATAGTTGATGCCCCACCAGCACATTTGCAGGAAGACAAACGACAAGAGTAAGAGATACAAAGCCGTGCGTTGTCTGTTCCGCAATCCCAGCCGTATATGTAGGTAGCTCAGATACGAGAACCAGGTTACAGCTGCCCAAGTCTCTTTCGGGTCCCAGGACCAGTAATGTCCCCAAGCCTCTTTGGCCCATAGTGCTCCTGTCAGCATGCCCAAAGTCATGAAGGAGAGTCCTACATAGACCAGGTTGTCGCATAAAGCCATTTCCTTGGGATTACCTTTGTCTTTTTTGATCCATAACAGGTAGATGCCCATGATGGCTGCTGCTCCAAGTAGGGCGTAGGCAAACATGTAGATAATGACATGAGGGGCAAACCAAGGGCTCTGCAAGGCCGGCATGAGCGTCTTGTTATGGATTTCCGGTTTCAGGATGTTCACGCAAATAAATACAAGTGACAGCAGGGTGCTGAAACTGAGTATCCATTTGTATTTCCATCTCAGGTAGGTAATCAATCCGGCAAGTGGCAGGAAGAATGAGTACCACAGGCGCGTTTCTCCCATGGTCCGCAGGGGAGGGCGTTCAAGTGAATGCCATAGCAGTCCGATAAACAGGCCAAATATCGCAAGCCCTCCAGCCGTCAGGAGACAGGCTTGTAGGTGATGTCCCTTAAAAGCTCTCCAGGCACCGATTGCCCAAAGTAAGACCGACAGAATGGCGAAATATATAAACCAGTCCCAATTCATTTCATTTTTCTTTATTTAGTCATTGTTCCTCTTTCTTTTGAGCCGTGACAAACATACATACGGCTCCCAACATCATCAGGATAATCCCTGTATAGACCACTGGAAGCCAAGGGTCTGAGACCAGTTCGAAAATACTGATGTCACTCCACCGGCCTTTACTTTCATCGTAGCTCAGCTGATAGATTTTCCATCCTTCTATTTCTGCTGGTTGGTTGACTTCGATGGTGGCTTTTATTTGTTTTCCACTTTCTGTATAAATGGTTACTTCGGAAGAATAGCGGCGAGGCTCCCTGTCGGGCATGACGAGACTGCAGGTGCTGTCCAGTCGGAGGGCCTGATAGGGAAACAGGAAACTGCCGCAGCTGACCCATCCGGTTGCTTGTCGTTTTCCGTCTGGGGTAGTCGCTCTGAGCCGTACTGCACTGGTAGCTCCCATGCTGGGCCATTCCACATATTTCACGGTATCTTGTCCGGATACGGATGCTGCCATCTCCAGTTTGTCCAGAATTTCAATCCTCCAGTCGGACAGGATACCCGATCGGACACCATCTTCCAGCAACAAATGTTCCGGTGCGTCGTTGGGCAAGGCTTTTCCGGTAGCATTGTCTATCAGCATCAGTTTGGGAGGATATTCTTCGATGCTGAAATTCTTGAGCTCAATGGCCAATGGCAGTTCGGTCAAGTGTCCCTGCAAGTCGGTGGCCCGCCATTCAGCTTGTCCGATGCGGGTAGTCATTGTGAGCCGCTTCATGTCGGCGCTGCCAAGGGTAGCCGAGACCAAGGCGATGAACAGTCCCAAGTGGTTCAGCAGGAATGGAATCTTGCGGAGCCGGAAAGAAAACAAATGTCGGATAGATACCAGACCGACAATGGTTGTCATCCAAAAATACACCAGAATAAAAGGCCAAAATGAAAGCATGCGATGAAAGATGGAGATGCCTTCAGAGGCTATGGTACTCGGCACTTGTTTGATCATTCCCATGAAGAACGTCACTATTACTACGGCAATTAAGGACGGAATCGCTGCTTTGTACGACATGGCCCATTGCACGAAATAAATTTTCTTTCGCAGGAAATACAAGACGAGCAACCCCATCAGATAGGCAATTGCCAAGTAGAGATTGAGCGGCCAGGCAAAGCTACTCCAATCCACTCCACCCGTAAACAGATGGAGAATAAGACCTATGACGATCAGTCCGCCACAGGTCGTTATTCCTTCTTCTATACCCCAGGTCTTTTTCCACATATAACTTTTAAATCATGCGTCCTTTTGCTTTAGCTTCTTTCAACCAGTTGGGAACGGTCTGATTCAAGAAACGTTCCTTGGCTGCTTTTTCTGCCGGCATATCCAAACCGATATATTGCTGGGCTTTTTCTTTTGTGGAGATGTCTGGCATCGGTACGTCGTCAGTATATCCATGTTTGGCCAGCACTTTGGCTATGGACAATCTGGCCTGCAAAGCTCGGTCGAGTCCGTGTGACAGGATACGCTGGATTTCCTGCGGTGCATGGAAAGAAGCTCCGTGTGAGGCTACTCCGAAATCCCAACGCCATTGAGCTTCGCGCAGGAGTTTCAATACCGGCTTCATTTCATTTTCTGTAGCGCCTTTGTCCCAAGCAAATTTAGCTTCGATGTGTGCAGAGGCTAATTCTTTTTCCAAACGGGTTCTGATTTCGTTTGCCTTGCGTTGGCGTTCATATACGTTCTGGCGTAACGTTTCTTCGCTCTCCCGGTGGCACACCTGACAGGTGCGGTCGATCATGGCAAGCGGACTTTGGATGTGATGGTCGCTGAACTTCATGCCACCTTCGCTTTTGTAAGGCATGTGGCAATCCGCACATGATACGCCTCGCTGTCCATGAATACCCATTTGGGAAATCTCATAATCAGGATGCTGCGCTTTGAGAATCGGTGTGCGGCTGAGTGCATGGGTATAGTCTGCAAAATTATTTTCATCATAATACTGTTCAATGTTTTCTACAGTCATTCCTTTATCCCAAGGGAAGGTGAGGTATTTGCCGTCTCCCTTGAAATAATACTCTACGTGACATTGTGCGCATACCAAGGAACGCATTTCCTGAGGAGTAGCCTTGGTGATGTCCTTCCCTTGGCGTGCAAAAGCTTCAATCAGGGCCGGACGACTGATGTGAAGATCCATCGTTTCGGAATCGTGGCAGTCGGAGCAGCCTATCGGGTTTACAATCTCCGAACCGAATGCCGCCCATTTGTTGTTGTAGAATGAGTCTACGCCGATTTCCTGCATCATACGAGGTACATCGGGACTCTTGCAAGTCCAGCAGGTGGACGGTTGCGGACCGTCTTTTGCCGTTTCGGGAGCTCCAGTACGGAGGGTAGCACGGATGTCTTCTATGGCGTGCATGTGTCCGCGGGGAGTAGCATAATCTTTCGAAAAGGCATAGCCGGCCCACAGGATCACCATTTCCGGGCGTTGTGCCAACACATCAACTTGTACATTGCCATTGAATTCACTTTGGAAATCTGTTTTGGCGGTCTCTGTCCACGTTTGATATTCCCGTGGAAAATCACTCTGGAATTTTTCATTCTGAGCGACAATTCCTTTCATCGGGTTCTTCCTGTTGTTGAATATGCTTACCACTTCGGCTCTACGTTCTGACAGCGCAGATACAGCAAGTCCTAAACAAAACACGACGACCATTGCTATACCAAACAACAGCCATCCCTGCCAAGATTTGAATTTGTTCATCATATACGTTCGATTTAATTATATTATTTCTTCATTTTTCTGAGCCGTTCCGGGACCGGAGAATCCGGCAACGGTACGATGGCGTTGGGAGTGGATGAAAGACTGTTCTTTCCGCCGTGTGGAACATCCCGGTGACAGTCCCAGCAGGCTTTCCCTTTTCCTACCTCCGACATCATATAATCGATGCGTCCTGTTTTCACCAGTTCTGTATTCAGTTGCTGATGACACCGGATGCAATTGTTCATAATGACTTGTGAACTGGCCGGATGTGCCTGAATAACCTGTGGTTCCGAGCTGGTCAAAAAGGCGGCTACGTGCTTCATTCCGTCCATACCCTTAAAAGCCCATTTCTTGACGATGTTTTCATGGGGCACATGGCAATCGTTGCATGTGGCGTTCCGGGAATGCGAACTGTGCATCCAGGTGGCATAATAAGGTGACATGATGTGACAGTTCACACAAGCCGACGGCTCGTCTGTCAGATAGGTATGTGCTCTCAACAGATAAAGGAAGGATAATCCTCCTCCTGCTATAATTCCGGCAATAAGCGCGGTGAGCATTTTTTGTCGTTTAGATAGCCTCATAAGTATTCATTTTTTACAAATAAAATGTATTTTTGGCATATCTTGTGTAATATATATGACACGGGAACTCTTATTTTACTTTCGACATGAACTTTGAAAAGTAGAAGAGGCCATTCCAAAATTTGTGATTATTTTGAAATGGCCTTCAGTCTCCTTCTTTCTTTATGTGAATAGAAGAAAAGAACGAGAATAAAACTTTTGATAAGTATTGATGAATCTGATATTAATTCTATTTTGTGAAAAATGTTTTCTCAGTTATACTTTAACTTTTAATTGGTTCCGTTATCCACTTCCGTATCGGAGGGAGCCTTACGTATGAATCTGATAATAAGGCTCCAACTGATGACGTTTAATATGAAGTATCCTAATATTACATAAATCATATCCTTTTTCTTTATGGGATATAGTTCCAATAGTCCATGTTGGTGATGGTTTCTATAATGATTTTCCGGTCACCTTTGCGCGTGTTGTTCGAAGAATCTGCAGGAATATAAGAGATTCTCTTACCGACCCCTCGTGCTTTCAGGTTTTTACTTGGCACTCCTCTTTGAATAAGGGCCTTCATTACCGCATTGGCTCGTCTTTGAGATAACGCCATGTTGTACTGGAAAGAGCCTTTCGCATCGGTACATCCGGTAATGAGATACATTTTTTGTGTATCATTCTTCATGATTTGTGCAATCTTGTCGAGGGTTTCGGCTGAATCAGCAGTAATATCGGCTTTGTCAAAGTCGAAATAGATGTGATTGAACAGTTCGCACAAACGGTCGTCGGTAGAAGGAACCTGTACGATTTTCTCTGTCACTACAGGCTTTTCCACAATCCGTTCTACAACTTTCTCTACATATTGAATCTGGGGCTTTGGCTTTTTCGATTTTCCTCCGATACGCCACATTACTCGTATGGTTCCGTTCCACGAATTGGCAATTTGTTTATAGGGCATAATCAGGTATTCTGCCTGTAAGCCTATGCCTGCACGGTCGTTGAGCCACATGTTTACTCCAGCCCCTACCGACAAAGGAATCAGATGGTGCTTATCGTTTCCTTCTTTGTTGTAGTCATTGGAAAAATTCCATTTCATCTGTTCCAGGTCATGTCCCTCCAGTCCGTTATAGTTGATTCTGAAATTTTTGTACATATAGTTTACACCTGCCCGGAAGAATGGGTCGATATATTTGGAGTGGAAGTATTCTCCCAAACGCCATTGAAGACCAAGTCCGGCCATACCGACCCATCTTGATTCGTGTCCATTGCGTACCGGGTCTGAACTGTAATCCAACATTCCCTGGAAATCCAGGTAGAAAAAGGAATTCAGTTCACGAGCCACATACAGGTGTCCACCGAAAAGCATATCTTTTTTGCTGGTATCAATGTGGTATCCTCCTTGTGGGTTCGTTTGAAAGTGGATCACGTTGAAACGGGTCATTTGAAGTCCGTTGACACCGATACCGATTTCCCAGGCTTTCTTGTGACGGGTACAATCTCCTGTGGTAGACTGTGGGCATACATTCTGTGCATGGCCGGGTAGGCCTATGCACAGGTTTGCAATGATGGTCAGTAGGATAGAGGTCTTGTTGATATATCTTTTTTTCATGTGTTTATTCTTCATAAGTTACTTCTACGTCGTTGATTGTATAACTGTTATTGTATTTTTCTATCACAAATGTGTTAGGTTCTGTTCCTTTTCTAATATATCCTTGCGCAAATGAGTAAAAATAGTTACTTGAGTTTCTGTTTATGTGTATATAAGAATTTAAAAATGGACTTAATACTTTGAAGGCTGGTGCATCGGCTGACGAGGGGTTTCTGGAACTGGAAGCCTCTTGTGAACCGGCTGAGGATGAGAAATTAAATGATAAGTATGCCATTTTCAATTGCCGTGCATCAGCTTCACTGTAGGCTATGGGTTCTAGATATTCCATACCGTTTTCCTTTACTTCCTTTTTATTGGAACTTTTATAAATTTTAGTGAAGTCAATGTTTGAGAAATCCAATTCACCTTCAGCAGATGCAAAAGCCGGTTCTGCTCCATTGTTCATACTTTTCAATTTCAGTTTCTTTAATACAGGTCCCAATTGATATGGAGCCAGCAAACATACTCCATTCCATTGATACTCTTCTCCGTAATATGGGTCACGACTTTTAAGTGTGTAATACACATCTGTTCCATCCCAATATTCAGGATAGCCGTTTTTTTCTCCTATAGGATTCTCTTTTATAGGACGGTTTGTGTAGGAATAATATTGGTAACCTCCATTGGATGATGAAGAGTAACTTGAACTGGCTTTCAGCTTTTGATCTTTTAAAATACTTTTACAGTCATTCTTGTCCGATACTCTGTAAGAATCCATGTATCTTGTACTACTGTTGGGAAGATAGCTTGGAAGGTTTTGCCATTCATCCTCCGGATTCATTTTACGCTGTACATAATAGTATAGGTTTTGTTGAGAATCTAAAGAATAGCTATAGAGTACAACCCGCACATGTGCTCTGTTGGGCACATAGGTATTTTTTGCAGAAACTTGGGCTGCTTTTCCTTCGATGGTAACCGATTTCACGGTTCCCCAACGTAAGTCAATGTTTTGTATTGCAGGTAAATCTTCTTTCGGTATTATAAATTCTCCTTTTTCATTAGCGGTATATGTTTTTTCCGCATCAATACCCGGCATACCTTTTACCACGGCACGTGGTGCAAGTTCTCCTTGCTCATCGTACACTTTGTAGAGCACGCCTCCGTCTGAGGTGCGTACATACTCTCCATACTCAGACTGAGAATATTGTGCGATGACATTAGGTATTCCTCTCACAACAGTAACTTCTGCGCCCGGTTTCCCTGGTTCACCAGGTCTGCCGTCTTTTCCATCCTCACCATCTTTGCCGTCTTTTCCACGCAAATAGTTATAGAAATCATCCAAGGTGTTCTTCTCACAATCCCATGTACCACCTTCTCGATGGTCAGTAAGTGCTTCAGTGGTATTACAGCGCTTGGCCAAGTCGTTTTTCCACAGTTCATACGCTGACAAACCATTCACTCCATTTCCACCATTCTTACCGTCTTTTCCGGTTAAATAGTCAAAGAAATCATTTTCTGATACCTTGTTTGCCGGCCATGTTTGTTTAGGGTCATTAGGATCTTGTATCTTACCGGCCGCCACGGTTTCTTTCCATAACGTATAGGCTGATTTTCCATCATTTCCGTCGGAACCACTCAGGTAATCGTAGAAATCTTCAATTGTGTTTTTTTCGGCAGGCCATGTTTCTCCTTTTTTATCAGTGATTTTTCCTGTTTTCACATCTTTTTTCCACAGTTCATACGCAGATGCACCCACGTTGCCGTCTTCTCCCTGAGCTGGAACATTGGTATCGGTTTTTCCTATCCACCAGTTGCCATTGTTGCCAATATGCGGTGAAAGGCCGTCAGCTCCTTTGGGAGCTACTCCTGTATCTGTAGTTCCTATCCACCAGTTTCCGTTGTTGCCAATGTAAGGTGACAGACCATTGTCCCCTTTGTCTCCTTTGGCAGAGACTCCCGTATCTGTAGAACCGACATACCAATGGCCGTTACTCCCAACATGGGGAGTCACACCATCGCTTCCATTTTGTCCTTTTAAAGACAAGAAAAAGTCGTTTTGAGTCGTTTGGTCTTTGGACCAGTCTATTTCTTCTTTTTCTACGAGTTGTTTCCATAATTCGTAAGCAGAAGTTCCGTCCTTGCCGTTGATTCCGTTTCTTCCGGCTGCTTTGACTTCAGTATCGGTGTTATTGATCCACCAGTTTCCATTGGGGCCGATATAAGGACCTTGTCCGTCTTTCCCACTTAGAAAATTCCAAAAGTCAGCTTCCGTATTTTGAGTAGAAGGCCACATCTGGTCTGGAAAATGAGGATTGGTCACATTTCCTTTTGCTATAAAATCTTTCCATTGCTCATAGGCCGAAAGTCCATTTTCGCCTTTGTCACCTTTTTCTCCTTTTATATAAAAAAGGAAGTCGGTTAATTCTGTTTGATGGGAAGGCCAGTCTATATGTCCGGCTTTTACTTCTTCTTTCCAGATTTCATAGGCAGATTTGCCGTTTTCTCCTTTGGGGCCCTGGGGCAGTTCAAATCCAATGTTACTGCATGAAAAGAAAAGCATGCACAATAACAAGGGCAATACATAATTTTTGCTTTTTTGAAAGGTATTCATTCTTCTATTAATTAAAATTTGTTTTTATATTAGACGTATATTCCCATCTTGTTTGAAATACATGAAATGAATGTATCTCACTTTGATGCAAATTTCGAGTTTTTTTTATTTGGGGTTGTTTTCTATCTTTTACTTATGCTTTTATAAAAGATTCCATAAAGGCCCTATCATGTCTTAAATGATTATCTATCTGAATAAAAACAAAAAACATTGAAAAGAATGAAGATGTACTTATGGGCCTGTTTTGTAATTGATGTGTCTGGCTGTGCGAGGATATGGGGAAGGGGAATGAATGTAAAACGTGGTGAGAAGTTGTTATGGAAATTGATGTCGTCGGGCTTCTTCCTTTTTGCGAATCTCATTTGGAGTATTTCCAATATTTCTTTTGCAATAGGTAGTAAAGTGGGAAAAGGTCTTAAAATGATACTCTAGCATGATTTCTTTGATAGGTTGGTCACTTTCTCTCAATTTATATTCAATTTCGCAAGATGTCTGTTTTTGGAGCCATTGATATGGGGTGTTTCCGTCAAAATTATTTTTGAACAGTTGATTAAATATATTGATATTGTATCCACAGGCTTCTGCTAGTTCTTTGGCTGTTCTGCAAACCTTATAATGTTTCATAACTGCCACATAAAATTGTAATTCTTTCGATAAGGCATCGCGGAAGATTGATACGATTTGTTTCTTGCTATAGTTTATTTTGATTAAAGAGAATAGCTCATACTCTTTGGCATGATGTAAGTCGGGGATTTCTGTCTTTATTTTCATATAGTCTACTAATAAATCTAGATAGGATGCCATTAGCGGATAGATAGGTAATACTTCTATCGGTTTTATTTCATGGATAGACATTTCTTCCATACTTTCAATAATTCGGCTGTGAAAATGCGGTGCAATGATGTTACAGGCATGTATAATGACTTGTGTATCATCTACAGCTCTGACATTGCACTTATGAAAACGGCTAATGAAGAAAAATTCATTTTTTGTTACGAGTTGGGGGATGAAGTCTGTTTGGTTTTTGAAGAAGCATAATGAACCTTTTAGTACAAAACAAATGAGAAATTCATTGTTTTTATTCAAATCTTGGATGATTTCTCCTTTATTTATATAAAGACATCTGAATTGACTGAATCTAGATAATGCGAATGGATCACGATATAAATTTTCGGATAAGAATAATATTTCCATAATGTTATAGGTTGTTTAAAAATAGGGATAAACTTTGATAATCTTCAGCAAACAAATATAGCCTAATCTGGAGATGTGATGTAACAGATGTTTTTGATATATGCCTAAAACTTGGTTAATATGTAACCGATTTTCGATTTTATAAAATAAAAATGTATTTTATTCTATGAAGGGGTGACTTTAGATTGTATTTAGGATAAGATTAGATTGTATGTTATATGCATCTGTTGTGTTTATGATAATACTGATATAAGTAATATTTTGTCGGTTACAATATTGTATGCGTTTTTAATCGTTTTTTGTCTATCTCTTGGTTAAAAAATTAATATATAAAAATAACAAATATTATTAGAAAAAGTTTAAAAAAAGGATTGCTTTCATGATACCGGCATATAGAATGGATAAAAAAACAAGACTGTATCATACGATACGGTCTTGTTTTGGGGAGTTGCAAAGTCGTGGGATGACTTGTGCATTTCGTTTTGAAGACAATGAGAATCAGTCGATTTCTTTTCCCCAGAGTTCAGTTTCTGTTGGGGCCTTATAAAGAGATATGCAGGTGAAAATCCAGCTGATAATGACTATTATTAGATATCCGAGTACAAGAGATGCCATAATGTTTTTTTCTTAGAGTATTGATTTTATAAATTAAGCGTATCATGTAACTCAGGATCTGTGTGGATTGACAGGTTTCGTTGTTATCATATTTATGTATTGCAGTTTATTGTTCAACTTATTTTTCGTAATAGGTGTATTTTTTATTGTGTATGAGTAAAGTAGCTGTTTGATTATTGTGGAGTTGCCATTCTGTTTCTCCGTCTGTATAGATTGCCGTTTTAGCCGATGCTTCTGCTTGGGGAAGTGTGTAGCAATGAGGGAGGGCAGGATGCAACAGTTTTACAAAAGCTTGTTGGTCATCGTTGTAATAAATGACATTCAGGAAGGCTGGAACCTCTTTCTCTTGTTTTTCTTCTGCCAGATGGTAGATGCAGTTGGTTGGACTGAGTTGCGTAAAGGTATAAGTGGCTGTATCATTTCTGAAAATAAACTCCTGAAAGGATGATATCTCCGAAACAGGTTGCGAGAGTTTGATTTGTTGATTGGGTTGAGTATATTCATTTACCGAGTCATTATGCAGGTTCAATTCCAGTTTGTATTTGTGGTTTCTGAAATGGAACTCTGCATATTGTTTGCTCTTTTGGCTGTACAGTTTGATAAGGGCATCTTCGCCGCTTTGGTCTTCTTTTAATAATTGTGAGATATAGATCTCAGGCAGTTCGTTCTGGTCTGAAATCCGTTTCAATGTAGTGTGCTGGTGTAGTAATTCATTGGAGTGGCTGGTAAATTGCATTTGATTGTCCAGAAGGAGCTGTTTTCCTTCCTGCTCAATGCTTCCGTAGGTGATAAAAGTCTCAGGTTCTGCGATGTATTTTTCCAGCAGTTCATATTGGTCTCCATTGATGGCCAGCATGACATAGATTCCCGGGCAGTCTGCTGCGGGAAGTATGCCTTCATAGATGCCATCGTTTGTATGAGGAGCTTTGCACGACCCTAGCAGAAAGGCCAGACCCCCTATTGTTAAGGGGAGGAGGTTACTTGTTCTCATGATTTGATTTTAAATGAATAATTATTGAAATAAAATTATGTGCTATATCAGGAAAAGTTACTGATGCGGGCGAGATGTCTTTAGACAGGAGATTGTCCCATGAAAAGAGTGGATGGGGTGATTTTTTTAGTATGTTCTTATTGTTTGGTTAGTCGTTTAGCTATTCGTTTAATGTAATAGAAACAAATAAAACAAGAAAAGGTTCAAGGAGGGAATGGATTGATTGCTTTTTATTAAAAGAAAGGTGGATTGTCTGACAGAGCTAGTCGGCTTATAGTTGTCCTTTGTGATCTTCCAGCATCGTCTGTGTAAGCAGGTTTCTGGAGAGGAAAGGGAATACCAGTGCGTTGTAGAATGTGTAGAATATCACGCGCAAGGGTACTTGGAGAAGTTTTTTGCAGTTCATTTGTTCGTGAAGAACGGGCCAGGGGGCTCTGCTGATTTTATCTTTGTGCTTGGATGCGGAACTCCTTGGGCGAAAGTCCGGTGTTTTTCTTAAAGAAACGGCTCAGGTAGGACGAGTCGGGAAAGTGGCAGAGGGAAGCAATCTCAGCGATGGACAGTGTGGGATTGTTAAGCAATACCTTCAATTCGGCTGTCAGCTGTTCGTCAATGAGTGCCTTGGGTGTTTTACCATTGGAGTATGACAGGGTGATTTCATTCAAGTAGCGTGGGGAGATGCAGAGCTGTTCGGCATAGAAGGATACCTGGTGCATCTGTGCGGCATGCTCGTGAATCAAGTGCATGAATTTATGAAACAAAAGTTGTTTCCGGGTATATGATTCGCCAGCTGACACGTATGTATCGGGGATGGAACTGAAAATCCACATAAGCATGCTTTGCAGGAAGTTTTGTTCCTGTCGTTCGCGGAAGGTAGGTGAAGGATGTGTGAAAAGCAGTTGGGCCATGTCAATCCACAGGTTGACATTCTTCCAGCTTTCCTCTCCATGGTCGTATTGGGGAAATTCCCTCATGTAATTAAAATAGGTCGTGTCGAGGGAAATGGCGGCTTGCAGAAATATCTTTTTGGGGTAGAGCAGCAGACGTACGTGGAAATCGTCGGAGGCTTCCATCAGTTGCATGATGCTTCCTCCCCAGAAAATAAGTTCCGACATTTCCCGAAGATGAAACTGCTGTGCTCCTGTAGAGAGAACGCACGTTCCGCCGGTACACAATATCTGTACACCACAGTTGAAATGGAGGGGAGAGGGGCGGAGAAAATCCAGATTTCCTTCGTCGTAGTGGATTCCGTTGAGGGATGACAAGAGTGAAATATCCATGAGGAAGTATTTTTATGAAACAAAAATAGCCTTTTTTCTCAGAATAAAACCCGTTTTGTGCGGTTTTTGAAAAGTTTTGTGCGGTAAAAGGTATGATATGGCCTTTTGATAATTACTAATTTTGCAGCGTTTTAAAGACACGTATTATGACAAGAAAAAATTCACAATTGTTTATTCTCGTATTTTTAGGGGTACTGACGGCTTTCGGGCCTTTTGTAACCGACATGTATTTGCCTACTTTGCCTGCCATGACAGGTTTTTTCCATACCACTTCCTCACAGGTGCAGCTGGGACTGACGGCCAGCATGATCGGGTTGGCTGTAGGACAGCTTTTCTTCGGACCGCTCAGCGACAAGTATGGCCGTCGTCGTCCGCTGATTATCGCTATGTGTCTGTTTTTACTGGCTACCTTGGGTTGTCTGTATTCCCGCACCATCATGCAGTTCGTGGGCTGGCGGTTGATTCAGGGAATGGCGGGTGCCGGAGGTATCGTCATTTCCCGTTCCATTGCAGCCGATAAATATTCCGGCAGGGAACTGGCTAAGATGCTGGCCATTATCGGGGCCATCAACGGAGTTGCTCCGGTGGCCGCTCCGATTGCCGGAGGCAGTATGGCCGACAGTGTGGGGTGGCACGGTATTTTCTGGGTATTGTTCGGGCTGGGTGTTATCCTGTTGGCAGGAAGTCTGCATTTCACGGATTCCTTGCCGGCTGTCCGTCGTCAGAATACGCGTTGGAGTGATGTCTATAAGAGTTTCCTCACCGTCATTCAGAACCGTCGGTACGTGTGCTATATTTTTCAGTTTGGTTTTGCGCAGGGAGTGATGTTTGCCAATATCTCTTCTGCTCCTTTTATCATGCAGCAGCATTATGGCTTTTCTCCTTTGATGTTCAGCCTTTGTTTTGGCATCAATGCCATTGCCATTGTGATTTCTGCGGCTGCATCGGTCAAGTTCGCCCATTCGGAACAGGCGTTGTACCGGGGAAGTGTGGGAATGGTCATTGCCTCTTTCTTCCTCTGCATTGCGCTTTGTGCCAACTGTCCTTTCTGGGTTTATGAAGTCTTGCTGCTTTGTCTGCTTTCCATGCTGGGGCTGACTTTCACCGCCTCCAACACGTTGGCAATGGATAGCGAACGGGAAAACGCCGGTATGGCTTCGGCTTTACTGGGTGCGCTGGGCTTTGCTTTTGGCGGCATCGTTTCTCCATTGGTGGGGCTGGGCAATATCATGGTATCCACCGGAATTATGTTTTTTGTGGGTTCTGTCTGTGCGCTGGTGTGTACACGTATCGCACTTCACCGGGCTTTCTCACTGGCGCAGTATTACCGGAGATAATTTCTCGCATTGTTTCCTGCAGAGAATCTTTTTATTTTGTATTCCATGCGAGAAAATCAGTTAGATCATTATCATATCGGGATAATTTTATCAAAATGGCAGTAATCTCAGGTGAAAACGTGGGCATGAAGCCCTTTTGCTTTTGTATCTTTGTCGCAACTATCATTTTGAATACTGGTTAAGCTATGGTTAAAGCATTGTTTTTTGACATCGACGGCACTTTGGTCAGCTTTCAGACCCACCGGATACCTGATTCTACGGTACAGGCCATCCGGCAGGCGAAGGAGCTGGGCATCAAAGTGTTCATTTCTACCGGGCGTCCTTTCTCTCTTATTAATAATCTTCAAGAAATCAGGGAGCTGATAGACGGATACATCACGGTGAATGGCGCGTATTGTTTTATTGGCGAGCAGGTGATATCCTGTAGTCCGATTCCGGAAGAGGATGTGCGTACCCTTATCCGGCAGGCCGATGAGATGAACTTCGCCTGTATGGTGGTAGGGGAGAAAGACCTGATAATGTACAACAGTAATGAGAAAGTGGACTATATTTTCCGGCAGATGCTGAATGTGCACGGCATGAAGGAAAGCCGTTCGCTTGACGCCTTGTGGTCACATCCTATTCTTCAGTTGACACCGGTCATTTCGGAAGAAGAGGAAAGGCAAATCATGCCTCTGCTTCCTCATTGCACCTCCAGTCGCTGGTATCCCGATTTTGCCGATATCACGGCTCAAGGTGCGGATAAAAGTAAGGGATTGAGAGCTGTCATGGATTTCTTGGGACTGAAAAAGGAAGAAACGATGGCCTTTGGTGATGGAGGCAACGACATTTCCATCGTCCGAGAAGCCGGAATCGGTGTGGCCATGGGCAATGCGAATGAGTCACTGAAAGCTGTAGCAGATTACGTGACTGCCAGTGTGGATGAAGAGGGTATCCGGAAAGCTTTGGAGCATTTTGTCTTTTAATCCTTGTATTAACTTCTTTTGTTTTGGGATAATGGGGCAAAGGGAAAGTGAATTAAATTTTTGCAGCCCATTTTTGAAAATGGCAAATTGGGCTGCAAATGGGCTGCAAAAATCACTCTTTTAAGGCTAAACTAAACGTTAGTAGACCTGTTTTATGCTTGCCTGAAATAGACTTTGGAGAGAACAGATTTTAGCTTATTATAGCTATGTCCTTTCTTCTTGTTTAGTAAGACGGAACATCATAAGATGAGGCTTTAAAGTGTTTATCAGCTATAATCTATTGCAAACAAAAAAAACTCCTGCAATCATTTCGATTACAGGAGTTTATTATATTGAATCAAGTATAAATTACTTATTCAAAGCCAAAGCTACGTTTACAGCGC